>ERZ1034865.715-NODE-715-length-18348-cov-23.259444_pt1 | contig 18348 bp, 10 predicted proteins | sample MGYA00520632_ERZ1034865 | MGnify/ENA primary metagenome ERZ1034865 (study PRJEB33766, sample SAMN09781738) | gut metagenome | biome: gut microbiome | host: Homo sapiens | place: Madagascar | study: EMG produced TPA metagenomics assembly of the PRJNA485056 data...
CATGATGGGGTCGAGGTGTTCCTTGAACTGTTCTATGAATGGTGAATAATAGTAGCCAATCTCCTCAATCATGAAGGAATAGATGTTCCATGTGTCATTGATGGTGATGCGGTTGTGCTCCGCTTCGCCCAAGGCATACTTTCTCAGATAATCGATATTTTCAGCCTGCAACGCAACTTCCTTGTCATCTTTCACAGGATGGAAATAGCGGTCTATCAGCACTTGCCGCTCTTGCAGGTTGCGCTGGTAAAAGATATTCTCATGGGTGATTGATGTTTTGCTTTGCTCCACTTCCTCAAAGTGCTCGGCATGAACACCGCTGATGGCTACGCTCATTCCACCGATGTCCATCACCAGACGGCGATCTCGGTCAATACGAATGATATAGCCTTCCAATCCAGCCATTTCACCTGTGGTGATACGGAGTAAAATGCGGTTGCGAGCATAATAATGATAAGGGTGGAGCAGGAAACGGATTCGCTCAGGAGAGGTTTCCGTGATACGCATGAATGGTTGCATCTGTGAGTCGGGTATCTCTGCCACCTTGCCTGTGCTACAATTCTTACACAGACGGGCGTTAGGGAAGTACTCATCGAGATAGGCTTGTATTTCTACGGGAGAACCTTGGAAGAAGACAAGTCCGCTGACTGTGGGTATTTCTCTATGCTGAACCTTTTGCTTGCCCAATTTCTTGAAATAACGCACGGTCTTATGCACAAAATAGGTTATCTTGTCCTTCTCCAACCATTCTTCCATCTTCTTCACTTTACTGTTGTGAACAAAGACGTAAGACCATGTGGTTCCGTTCGATTGATGACACTTCTTTATCGCAGAACCAGTCTTTGCGTCTGGCTCTGTAACGTGGTTGCCCTCTGGAGAAACAAGTTTCTCGTCGGCTGTAGAAAAAGAATTCGTACCATCCGGTTTCATAAATTCTATTCTACTTTATGTCCTCAGCCACAACCATACATGATGGTTGTTGAGATATTGTTAATTTGTTATTGTCGTGCATCATCTTAATCGTTTATGAGAATCAGACATTGCTGCCTTTGCACATGTATCTTTATTTTACATTCGTTACACTTTTCTTATTAAGAAAGGGCGAATTCGTTGCAAAAATACGAAAATTGGTTGGAATACGTGTCAGATTTTATCATTTTCTGTCTGTCCTAACCCAAAATTCACTCAATTATTTAGCAAATCGGCCTTGGATGCTTCCGGTAAATGGCAGATTTGCACCTGTTTTGACTTTTCCGCCCTTTCTGGAATTGAAAGCGTGAAATTTGCTAACCATTTTACCCCATGATTTCGGGATGGTGCAATAATGACAATCTGTTTACAATTCTTTCAGGATCTTTTGATTTAGACCTCATGGTCGGCAATACAAGTCAACTTTTTAAATGCTTTGGCAGGACAAATAAAAAGTATTTCATAGAAGACCTCATTGAAGCATGCAATGAGGCCCTCAATGAATTTAACGGCATGAATAAAAACACAGGTGAAAGATCCTCCGTGAAGAGAAGACAGATCTTTGACAACATCAAATACATGGAAAGCGAAGCTGGCAGTCCGGTATGATTACCGATTCCGATAACGGGCCATTGGAACTATATAACATATACAAAAAGAAGAAAAATGATTTTTTTTTCTTTCATTTTTAATACATATCAGATTTTTTTAGTAATTTAGCGCAGTAATTGAAAACGAATTAAAATTATTATATAAAATGGATAATTATAAATACATCAAAGCAAAAGTCTTGCGCGCTGATGATGAGGAGCACAAGTTTATCATCGAATGGGAAGGTAAAATTTATAAGATAGCCCAACTTGCATTTCAAAGGAGGCTACCCCTACCCGATTTTCTTGACTGCAAGCTGCTGACAACGTCAAGTGGAAAAATCTTTATCTCGCAAAATATCGACCTCCTCATGAGAAGCTATTACCATGAAAATGAGGAAGTGGATTTTAAAATCAAACTGACTCTTACCGACAAATACCAGTTGGAAGATCAATATGGTTTAACGGCAATGATGGACCGTGAAACTAATATCAATGCCGCTCTTACACCAAGAGTAAGATGCAGGATCATGAAGTTCAGACAAAACTATATGGAGGTAAAACTCGTTGAAGTGCTGGGAGCTGAGAAATCAGAATTCTCGCTCTCAGAAAATGATCTGCAGGGAATATTTGAAGCCATCCACCAGAAAATTCTGCAAGAAGATACGCAGAAAAAGGAACAGACTGATGAATCAGACACAAATTCAGAAAACGATAAAAAACAAGAAGGAACAGATATTGCCAGCTGGAATACAGAGGATTTCAGAAAACTGATGTTGGGTGATACTCCATCTGATATGTTCGATGTGGAATGTCATCGCTGGATTTCAAATATCTCCCAAAATATTTCCCAGAACCAACTTCAAGCTTTACTCCAAAACATACGCTATCATTGTCTCTGTACCCTGCAGAGTAACTTACTACTGCCCCGGTGCAAAGAAGCAGAACGCATATTATTAGAGCAAAGATTTACAGATGTTATCGAGCTGCTGTCTTATTATATCCAGGCCATCCAAATTCTTAAGGAAGGAAAAGCAGAAGATACCATCGAGCATATCCTCTCTACACTCGCAGACTGTGCCTACATCTACCAACCAAGAAAGCAATTCTGCATCATGCAGTGTATTTTCATGCTTGATGTCTCTATCATGGAAAAACAGATAGGCAAAATCCTTTCCACACTCCGTAAGCAGGAAGTATATCTCTGGACACGTACACCATTCCAGATGCAATGGCTCAAACTGCTACAAAGTTACGTGGATTTTACTTATGCGCAGACCGACAAACTTACCAGCGATCCTGCCACAAAGGAGACTATGATTCAGGTATTGGTGACTGAACTGATGCTCAGTAACCATTCTACTCATAAGATATATGATTCTCAACTCATCCAGGCACTACTCTACCGACTGGTATCCCTGATGAACGTGAGCGATCCTAACAAAACACTGCAAAAAGCATTCCGATCACTTTTCACGGCAACAGAATTTGATGCTACCCTACCCTTCAATTGTGATGATGCATTCATCATCGCCAATATGCTCTGCTCGCAGGAAAACAATGAACCGGTAGAAAATTTCGAATCCGCTAAGTTCGAAGGAGAACAGACCATTCTCACTGTCAATGAACAAACCATTGCCATACAACCGAAGAATCTCAACAAAGAGAATCTCTATCTGCCTTTCCCTTCAAGAATGGGATTGTGGCACGGACTCAGCATTCATCTGGACGAGAAACCGCCAGTAAACCTGAGAGGAAAAGTGGGTACTACCATCGAGCACTACAAGCAACTATGGATGTATATCAACCATTCACTCTTTTCCAATAAGCGAAAATCCGGCTGTAATAAGAGAAGAAAACTCGATATAGACGACGAAACAAGCATCATTATTACTAAGCAATTAGCCGGACAACTCATGTTCGAATGCCAAGTTATTGAGGAGGGATATGAATGCACAGGCACCCTGAATGTACTGGAAGATGTGGTACCATACTATCCCGGCGAAGTAAGCATTAAATCCTTCCAATATCTCGACAAGCCACTCGTGCTCAGAGCCTATGTAAAAGACATAAATCCAGATGGAACATACGTGTTTGCCTTGAGCGAAATGATTGAAGATTATGAAGAAGAGGTGCGCGTGAATGATATTTTCTATAACTCCAGACTCACCTGCCTGCTCAATAATCGTGGAGCCGATATCGGGCGAGTACCAGCCATCAGCAGTGAAGGTCTGTCCGTTTCTGTCTCTCCTGCACAGGACATGACTGTAGAGGAATTGAGAAAGGGAATGATTGTTGAAGTGGAAAATATCTCGAAAGGCACAAATGGCTATTTGAACGCCACCTATGTGCGTGAGGCTCCTGAAAGCCGATTTAATGCAGCAGAAGCCTTTCACCAGCTGATGCTGGGGTATAGCAAGAAAGAAATATACAACCCGCTGGCTGAAAAAGATGAATGGGCAGCATCCCACCCGCTTGAGCCTGTCTATGTGAGTGAATTAATGTGCATCATTGAAGCCAAAGCTACCCTGGAAGAAGACAATCTCAAGGCGTACAATTATCTGAATTTCTGCCGGCTGATGGCCATTATCCTGGAAAACAAAGAGCGGATAAGCTACTATGACAGCCGATTGGCCCTCTTGGAGATTCTCAACGATTTTGCCGTATTAGACAAAGTGGATACCAGCAAAATACAGCATATCGCTGATACAGACCCGGAACTCTTCGATAGAAATGCCATCCTGCGACACGATTTCATGCAACTGCGCATCATCGGCTGTCTCGACTGTGAAGACCATTATGAAGAACTTTACCGGTGGAGCTGTTGCAATGAAGATCCGCAACTGCAGCAACTCGCCTCGCTCGTTCTCTCTCATAATTTCGTCAAAAAGTCGGGACTATTGTCACAAGCTGTTGATATCTTGGATAAGATCAGAGCGCTTCTCAAACTCCAGAAATCGTCCTCCAATAAGAAAAACTATGGAAAGGAAGATTTCCATACCGAGTTTAAAACCTCTATCATCTATCCGGAGAATTCCATGCGGGTAGATGTTCAGGCTCAGACTAAAAAGATCATGCAGGAATTGTGTGCTTTCCTCAATGCCGATGGTGGACACCTGTATTTGGGAGTATCAGACATTGGGTATGAGATGGGATTGGAGGAGGATCTGAAGAATCAACTCTTTAAAGGATCTCGCGATAAGTATGAGGTATATGTAAATAATCAGATCGTCTATTATCTGGGGCAAACGGGTGCCCACTACATCCATACTCATTTCGATGAAGACGTGAAGAATGCAGTGCTCATCATCGATGTTGCCCCATGCCCTACCCCTATAGCTGTAGGCAACGAGTATTTTGAACGCATGGGAACATCGGCTCGAAAGGTAAACGACAACTATCGTGACAAGTTCCTTGCCATCCGCCAGCAAAGAGCCCAAGAGCTTGCGCCGCATATAGAGGATAAGAAAACCGATTCCGTCATACCAGAAACTGTACCGGAAAAGGAAATCGTAAAACCTGTGGAATCTGCACCTGTAACTGATTTCATCCAGACTTCACGCATACGCAACAATGCCCTCCACGAATACGAGGAAGGTTGGAGACCATCAACGGCCGTCATCTGCCTAATGGGAACCGACGAATACAAGGTACTCGATGAAGATGACTGGCAAGACTACCGCCTGAAATTAGCTGTACATGAAGATGAAGAAGAAGGATGGCTGATTCTTGTTTACGAAAGCGGAAGGGTGTGCAAAGTATCGGTAGAAGAGCTCTTGCAGCGAGAAAGAGGCAGAGTGTTTAAGCGCAATGCCGACGAAAAACTGATATTCGCATCCATCGCCACCAATGCCGACTCTGTCTGTGTAGGTTTCATAGATGGCAAGAACAATCGTTATGTACGTTTCGATGACGTAGAAAGATTCGGTCAATCCAAAATGCAGGGCGATGGTACCTTGCCAATGGACGTACCTAATTCGGGAGTACACTATGTGGAAGTGATAGCTATCAATAAAGTTCCTATCTTACGCAACATAGGAAGAAAAACTATAGGATGCATCCTCAAAACAGTAGAAGGAAAACGCTGCTTAGCAGTTTTACCGGACTGCAAAAGTACTATCCGGATGTGATAAAAACTGACATAGTGAGAATAAAATTCCATTTTTTATCTTTTATAGATGATAAAAATGAAATATTTTCGGTTTTTATCCATTATAAAAGATAAAAATCGTATATTTGCAGAAAATTTCATTTATAAAAGATAAAAATATGGCAACTATCATTCGTCAATCATATATCGACAAGATAGAAAGGTATCTTGGCAAGGAGACCATCATCGTATTGGTAGGTCAACGTCGTGTAGGTAAAAGCTGCATGATGAAGATGATTCGCGACCGTAAAATAGCAGATGACGGCAACAATATCATCTATATAGATAAGGAGAAAAGAGAGTTTGATAACATTCAGACCTATCAGGATCTTAATGACTATATCGGACAGCATTTTCAGTCCGACAAACATAACTATATCCTTATCGATGAGATACAAGACATCAGGGAATTTGAACGCTCCATCCGAAGCTTCCGTACAGAACCAAATACTGATATTATTATTACTGGCAGCAATGCTCGCATGCTGAGCAATGAACTGAGCACACTCATCGGTGGCAGATATAAGGAAATCTATATCCAATCGCTGAGCTATAACGAGTTTTTGAAATTTCAACAACTATCAGATAATGACGAAGCTCTTGCTTTGTACATTCAGTACGGTGGCCTGCCTGGTCTGGTAAAGATCGGTCTGGAAGAGGATGATGCACGTGAATATCAAATGGACATTTACCATACCGTCTTGCTCAAGGATGTCATTATGCGCAACCAGATAAGAAATGTACCATTCTTAGAGAATTTAGTACGTTTCCTTGCAGACAACACCGGTAAGTTAATTTCCGCCAACAGTATCGCCAAATATATGAAATCACAAGGCGAAGCAATAACGTCCACGGCTATCATCAATTACATTTCCTTCCTTTGCGAAGCCTATATCCTGCACAAGGTGAACCGCTATGACATCCACGGCAAACGTATCTTTGAAACCAACGATAAGTTTTATTTTGAAGACAACGGCATTAGAAATGCCATTGCCGGAGGAACACGTGAAGGAGACATAGAGAAAGTGATAGAGAATATCATTTATCAGCACCTCATACGTTTGGGCTATCAAGTTTATGTAGGGCAACTACAAGCTGGAGAAATCGACTTTGTATGTACCAAGCCTGGAGGCGAACGCATTTACGTCCAAGCTTCGTACATCATAGCCGACGATGCAACCAGAGAGCGGGAATTTGGAAATCTTAGGTCCATCAAAGACAACTATCCGAAGTACGTTATCTCTATGACTCCTCTGCTCACCAAGAATGATGATGACGGCATCACGCACCTACATCTTCGCAAGTTCCTGACAGAAGGACTATAAATAACAGGCAAATGCTCAATGAGGTAAAATTAAACATTTACACAGACTGACTTTTCCTGATTTTCTGACACTATCATGCGAATCAATTCCTCGTTAGTTTTGCTGTCAAAAACTAAAGGGATATACTGGTTTTCAAACTATCCGCATGTATGAATCGTGAAAACGAATTATACTTTCATGTCATTTCTGACTGCTAAGTTTAAATTAATTATATTTTGATGTCAGTTTTGCAGCGTCTTTTGCCATTTTTGTCAATATCTGTTCACTTCAAACAGACAGATTGAATTGGCACATAACTTGCTCATATATAGAGTGAAAGCGGAAGCCGAAAGGGCAAGGGGAACGATAAGAACCCTAAGCAATGACATTTGAGGGTTTCTTGAAATCCTTGAGCCTCGAAAGCCGAAGCAATCATTATTTTAAAAGGATAAATATAATAAACAATTAGAAATCCCGACAGAACCGAGAGGCGAAGAGAGGACGAGAAAAATAAAATTTGGAGGTTTTTCATTATGTTGTTAGCTCGTAGAAATAACAGTGTTTCAAATTGGTTGAACAATTGGTTTAATGACAATTTCTTTGATACAAGCTTGATGCCACATATGAACGCCACCGCTCCTGCAGTTAATGTCAAGGAAGATGAAAACGCTTATACGATGGAGATTGCAGCTCCTGGTTTGAAGAAAGATATGGTCAAGATGAACATTGACAAGGATGGTTATCTGAATGTATCTATCGAGAACAAGGAAGAGAAGAAGGAGGAGCATTACTTGCGTCGTGAATTCTCTTACAGCAACTATTCTCAGAGTTATGCTCTGCCAGAGAATGCCAATCAAGAGAAGATTTCTGCTGAGGTCAGCGATGGTGTCTTAAAGATTGAGATACCTAAGGTAGCCAAGGAAGAAAAGAAAGACGATGTTAAGCACATTGAGGTGAAATAATCACTCATAACGTGCTAACCCGTTTTCTGGATGATATTTCATAAGCATCGGGAAAATAATTAAAACGAGAGGGTGTGTCATGAATTTATGGCGCACCCTTTTTTTTATTTTACCAGATTCTCACTATCACAAACCTGACAAGAATAAGACTTTAGGCATGCTGACACTATAATTATCAATCTTTTTGAAAAGCACAAAACAAGTATTAAACGAATATAGCATAAAGAAATTAATAGGTTATCAAACCACATTAAAAGTAAGAAATCTATTTTTTTAAGCTTATCTCAGTTTAATTCTGTAGAATATTACCTCATTTATGGTAAAATATTCATTAAACATATATTTAATTTCTAAAAAAGTGTTATCTTTGCAAAGAAATATAATATTAATACGAGAATACTCAATTTAGATTGTAACTTTATGCAAATAAACAATTTAACTCCATGCGCTTGCCGCTGGATTTTGCTGAGTTGTTGTCTTACCCCTCCATTCTTTCAGTCTGCATCCGCACAGAACGTAAATGGAGAAACAACTCCACAAACAGAGATCGCTGTGAAGCAAGGATTTGTTGAGGGTAAGGTGTTTGATGGCGGTGACCATGAACCGATGATTGGTGTTACTGTGGCAATCGAAGGTACTACAAACGCTGTAACAACGGATATCGATGGACATTTCTCCTTGCCAGTCAACAAGGAATGCAACATCGTACTGTCTTTTATCGGTTATAAGAAAACAGTCATTCGATATACGGGTAACAACCAAGCCGACTTTGCCAAAATCATGTTGAAGTCGGAAGCTCAGAATATCAAAGACGTGGTGGTCACTGGTGTCTATCGCCGTAAGAAGGAGAGCTTCACTGGTTCTTCTGCTACTTTCAAGGGCGATGAACTCAAGAGCGTGGGTGCACAGAACGTGCTCCAGAGCTTGAAGACCCTTGACCCTTCTTTCAAAATCATGGATAATGCCCTCTCCGGTTCCAACCCTAACAAGATGCCAGATGTGGAAATCCGTGGTAAGTCGAGTGTAGCTGGTCTGAAAGAGGAATATGGTTCTGACCCTAATCAGCCTCTCTTTATCCTCGATGGTTTCGAGACAACTCTGGAAACCGTGATGAACCTCAATATGAACAGAGTAGCCTCAGTTACTCTGCTCAAGGACGCAGCATCTACTGCCATCTATGGTTCCAAGGCTGCAAATGGCGTGGTAGTCATCGAGACCAAGGCGCCTGTTAAGGGTAAACTGCAGATTTCCTATAAGGGAGACTACAGCATGGACTTTGCCGACCTCTCTGATTACAACCTGATGAACGCTCGTGAGAAATTGGAGTTTGAGAAATTAGCTGGTGTATATAAGGACAATACCAACGATCCTTTCAACCAGATTAAACTGGATAACCTCTACAATTCCCGTCTCCGCGACATCGAGCAGGGTGTGAATACCTATTGGCTCAGTGTGCCGCTGCGCACCGGTTTTACCCACAAGCACAATGTATATGCTGAGGGTGGAGAAGGTAACGTGAGATATGGCATTGGATTGAACTACGGAAAAGTGAACGGTGTGATGAAGGGTTCCGACCGACAGACTTTGGGCGGTAACCTCGACCTGATCTACCGTACAGGCAAGTTCCAGTTTAGCAACAAACTCTCCATCGACTATCTGGAGACCAACAATCCTACGGTAAGTTTCGCTGAATATGCCCAGGCTAACCCTTACTACAAGAAATATGGGGAAAATGGCAAGATCAACAAATATCTCTATTATCCGGAAGAAGGATTGAACGACTATCCTGTATCAAACCCTCTCTGGAATGCCCATCTCAACAATTATGACAAGGGACAACGCTTCGGCTTTACCAACAATTTCATCGCCGAGTGGTTTGCCACAGATGACCTCCGTGTGCGTGGCAAGTTTGGTATTACCAAGTATGATGATACCCAGGACCAGCGCCTCTCACCAGAACATACCGACTTCGATGATAAGGAAGCAACCCAGAAGGGACTGTTCAAGCACAGCCTGCAGAAATATCTCTATTACGAAGGAGACCTTTCTGCAACTTATGGTAAACTGATAGCCGGAAAGCATCAGATTAACGCCGTTTTGGGATTCAACTTCAGCAATACCAGCAGCAAGACTAATGGCTATTCGGCTACAGGTTTTACGGACGACCAGTTTGACGCTCCATCCTTTGCCAACAACTACCCTACTGGTGGCAAGCCAAGTTACCGTGAGAACATCAAGCATGCATCCAGTTTCTATCTGAATGGCGGATATGCTTACGACAACCGCTATCTGCTGGATTTCAACCTGCGTAACGACGGCGCCTCTATGTTTGGCACCGACAACCGTTTCCGCACCACCTGGTCTGTGGGTCTGGGTTGGAATATCCACAATGAGAAGTGGATGCAGGAGAATGATATCTTCCAGATGCTGAAGCTGCGTGCCTCTGTGGGTAACCCAGGTAACCAGAACTTCTCGGCTTATCAGGCTTACACCACCTATATGTTCAATAGTCTGATGACTAACGTATTCGGTACCGGTGTCATCATCAATGGCTTGGGTAATAACGACCTGGCTTGGCAGGAAACCATCAACTACAACATTGGAGCTGATATCACCACCTTGGGCAACCGTCTGAACCTGACGCTTGATTACTATATCAAGAACACCGACCCATTGCTCGCTATCATTACGACCCCAGGTTCTATGGGCGTAACCAGCGAAGCTCTGAATGCCGGTAAGCAGAAAACCAACGGTTGGGAAGCCACCGTTAAGTTCTCTCCTATCTACATGCCACACGAGCGCATCAACTGGAACATCTCCGTGAGCGCCACTCATTCCAAGTCGAAGTATGCCAACATCGGCAATGCCTTCAGTGCTTTGAATGAGAGCGGAAAGACGGGTCTTCACAACACCACCCGCTATTATGACGGTGGAAGTCCTACCGCCATCTGGGCAGTGCGTTCTGCGGGCATCGATCCAGCCACAGGTAAGGAGCTCTTCATCAAGCGCGATGGAACCTATTCGTTCACCTATGATGCCAACGACGAGGTGGTATGCGGTGATACCGAACCAGACGTAGAGGGTCTGTTGGGAACCACCTTCTATTATAAGGGATTCTCATTCAGCTGCTACTTCCGCTATCAGTATGGCGGCCAGCTCTTCAACAGTTCGCTCTTCGACAAGGTGGAGAACATCGGAACAGCTGATGTATATAACAACCAGGACCGCCGTGCCCTCTACGACCGCTGGAGCATCAACAACCGCAATGCACAGTTCAAGGGCATCTCTATGGTGCAGAAGACCGACAAGTCATCCCGCTTCGTGATGGATGAGAACACCCTCACCTGCGAGTCAATCAACTTAGGTTACGAGTTTCCACTCAACATCGCCAAGAAATTTGGCATGCAAGCCCTTTCCGTTCAGGCCAACATGAACGACATCTTCCGTTGGTCAACCGTGAAGGCAGAGCGAGGCATCGACTATCCGTTTGCCCGTACCGTGTCATTCTCTATAGGTGCAACATTCTAAAAAGCAAGAAATGAAAAAGATAATATATTCAATGATTATAGCCTGCAGCACGCTGATGGTTTCGTGTGACAACTGGTTGGAGGTAAAACCTTACGACCAGATTTCGGAGGGCGAACTTCTCAAGTCTGAGGAAGGCTATCAGAAAATGCTCAATGGCATTTATATCGATCTGAACAGTACTGCGCTCTACGGTCAGTCTCTCTCGGTAGAGATGATCGAGGTGATGGGCGGTGCCTACACCATCGGCAGCGACAACAGTGTATGGGGCAACTACAAGGACCTGGCGTCCTATCAGTATGCTACTGAATATTGGCGCAACCGATTGGATCAGACCTGGAACAAGGCATACGCCCTGATTCTCAACTGCAACAAGATTCTGGAGACCATTGATGGCAACCAGAACCTCTTCAGCGGTGGCAACTATTACGTTGTCAAGGGCGAGGCATTGGCTTTGCGCGCCATGCTTCATTTCGACATGCTGCGCCTTTTCGGTCCGGTTTATTCCAAGGACAGTGATAAGAAGGCTATACCTTATTATAATAAGCAGACCAATTCGCCTGAACCAATCCTTACCGCCAAAGAGGTGGCAGAGAAGGTGACAGCTGATTTGGAAGAAGCACGCACCCTGCTCGTCAACGACCCAGTGAAGACAGAAGGAACCCTGATGAGCGGTTCGCAGGACGGCACCAGCAACTTTATGCGCTATCGTGCACTTCGCCTGAATTATTATGCAGTGGAAGCACTCCTGGCTCGTGTATATCTCTACATGGGCGACAAGCCCGATGCGTTCAAGTATGCCACCGATGTCATTAAGACAGCCGACCAGGGCATCTTCCCATTTGTAGATAAGAGTCTTGTAACCGGTTCTCCAGCCGATCCAGACCGCATATTCTCGTCGGAAGTACTCTTCGCCCTGACCAATACCAGTCGTGGAAACATCCACAAGAATTTCTACGATCCATCCCGTCTGCCAAACTATGTATTCCGCATGGATGACAACCTGATGAGCAATATCGTATATGGCGGAGCTGCGACAACTGGCGGCTATCAAGACGACTACCGCTATCGTGCCAACTGGATAGCTACGGGAAGCAACCGTTATTTCTACAAGTATAGTGACATGGTGGCCAACGGAAGCATTCAGAACACGATGATTCCGATGGTAAGATTGGGCGAGATGTTCCTGATTGCTGCAGAAAGTCAGAGCGACAATCTGGCTAACGGCTTGCAGTATGTGAATGCCCTGCGCAGAAACCGTGGTGTAGCAAACCTGCAGACCCTGACTCCAGACTTGCTGAAGTATGAGTATATCAGAGAGTTGTATGGCGAGGGACAGTTGTTCTATCTCTACAAGCGATTGAACTGCGATATCATCACCTCTTCTAACAAGAACAAGAATCCAAAGGCAAGCGACTTGATCTTCGTGGTTCCATTGCCAGATTCTGAGACTGAGAACTGATCAAAAATTAAGATTAAAAAGTTCAAAGTCAAGCGTTAATAATTAGGAGTTTTCCAGATTAATTTAACATACGAAATTATATGAAATATCAGATAAAAAACCTCTTAATTGGGGCGATGATGGTCATCGCATTCGGTTCATGCAGTGAGCAGGAGCCGGATGTATTCCAGGATATCAATGGCGTTTATCTCAACAATCGCACCAATACCAATATCCTGCAAGATAAGACTAACGTGACCTTCGTTTATGAAAAAGGCGACGAAATGCAGGTGCCGGTGAAGATTCAGTTGGTGGGCAGACCTTCCGACCAGCCTCGCGAGATTGCCCTGACAGTAAGTTCGGAGGATGCACAGGAAGGCGTGGATTATGTTCTTCCAGAGAAGGCTGAATTGCCTGCGGGCGAAACAACCTTGGAGTATATGATTACCCTGAAGCGTACTGCCATTCTGAAATCGCAGCAGAAGCACATCCAGGTAAGTTTACAGCCAAATGCATTCTTCACCCTGCCCGTGACCGAGGAAACCAACGCCAATGGCGATGTGGTGACCACCCTGTCTTACGAGATTATCTTCTCCGACCAATTTACCACAGCACCAAAGGCATGGAAAACAGATTTGCTCGGTGCCTTCACCCAGCAGAAGTTTGAACTGGCATGCAAGGTTCTTGACCTGGATCCAGCCGATTTCAACGATGAGTCGAAGATGACACTTGCCATGCAGAGCTATGTAAGTACTGAAATGCAAAGCTATGTGAAGGAGCAGCAGAAACTTCGCAACAGTGGCAAGACCTACGATGCCGATGCCTTCGATGCACAGGGCAATGCTTTAGCATTCTATGGTGAGTAAAGCCATGGGAAGACATTCACTCTCAAAGGAGAAATTAAAAGAAAAACATTAAGAATTATGAGAAATTATAAAATATGGGCAATGGCTCTGATGATGGCTACCATGTTAGCTGGTTGCTCGCAAGACGAGGGCAACTACGACTATCACAGCCTGAACGAGCCTACTATTACGGGCGTGCCAGAGAACATCTCAGTACTCACCCATGCCAACATCGACCTCGATCCAAATCTGGGCGATAACATCACCGACCTGGATGCCTACAACTATGAATGGAAGGTAATCAACAAGTCGGGCGATAATGAGGTAACGGTACTTAGCAACGAAAAACATCTCTTGCAGGAAATGACACTTCCTGCAGGAGAATATATCCTCTATTTCACCGCAACAGAGAAGAACACCGGTCTGTTCTGGCGACAGAGCTACAAGCTCACCGTAAGTGACACTACATCAGAGGGTTGGATGGTGCTTTGCGATGTAGATGGCAAGACCCGTCTCGACATCGTTTCAAAGATTACTGGTCAAACCTATTTCGATGTCCTCAAGACTACCGGAATGCCAGAGCTGAATCATCCTTATCGCATCCAGTATGCACCCAATAGCGGATATGCTGACTCTCCATTCTATCTCTTTACAGCCGATGGCGCTACCCGTCTTTCAAAAAACAGTTTCATGTGGCAGAAAGACTATGCCTTCAAGTACGAGGTGGCGAAGCAGCAGGATCTGCATCCTCAAAGCATGGTATGCGACCAGAGCGGCATGATGAGAATGATTGTAAGTGATGGTTATGCCTACTCTGCTTCCAACATGGGAATCCAGGGACTCTTTGCTGCTGTCAACAAACAGCCGGTGCTTGCTCCTGCCGTGGGAGCCAACATCGGAGCCGCCTCTTATGCATCCATCTATCTACTTTATGATAATGTAAACAAGTGCTTCATGTCCTGCTGTCCGTTCCTGCCAGGATTGTCGCTTTCAGACGCCTCTTATCACACCATGAAAGAGATGGAAGAGATTGCTACGGGCTATAAGGGTTCTGAGATGGTAACGGGAAATGCCTTTTCGGAATACCCTACCGGTATGGACTTCGTTTATATGGAGAATACAAAGTATGACCCGGGAAATGCATTGATGGGCGTCACCTATACCATACTCCGCAGCGGAAAGAAATATGAAGTGTATGGCATCCAGTTGGGCGATATGCTCTGTTATGCCGACTGCACATTCGCACTGGGCAAGGCATACTATGGCGACCTGAGCGACTGTACCGACATCGCCAAGGCTACCTGCTTCGCCTTCAGTTCGCTGAAGAACTATATGTATTATGCCGTGGGCGGCACGGTTTATCGTGTGAATCTCTCAGAGAAGCCATTGAAGGCAGAGCGCCAGTTTAGCTTCAGCGGCGAGACCATCACGATGATGAAGTTCAACTTCTATCAGAATTCCGCATCAGCCAATGATTACGATCTTATCGTGGGCACAGAGAGCAGTAAGGGTTCCGGCACACTCCGCATCTACAACGGCATGAGTTCAGAGGGCGACTTCTCTAAGGTAATCCCTACCAGCTATTCAGGCTTCGGGAAGATTGTGGATGCTACCTATCGCGAGCGTACCAACTAATTACACCTTATTATATATAAGGTGCTTTCAACAGAAAGAAAATTTTAAAACAAAATGAAAATGAAGAATAAGATATTGTCATTGCTTCTGTTCCTGTTTGCAGCAGTGAACATGCATGCCGCTGAAGGCATTACGGTGAAGTTTGATGTCAAGAATCCGGTATTGACCAATGTGGTATTGGTTTACCACATGAGTGTCAACGAGTTTGCACTCACCGACGGCAAAGCCACAGTGCAGCTCGACGGCATGGATGCACTCTATGCCAATGTATATTATGGCGAGAAGTTCAAAGTAGTCTATCTACAGAAGGGCGACGAGATGAACATTTCCTTCGATGCCAATGATTTCGACAACACCTTCACTGTGAAAGGCGGCAACGAGAAGGCTGTTGATTACCTGAACAAGATTCAGTTGACGGCTCTTCCTAATGAGGCTTATGCCCAACCATGGAACGAGTTCAAGGCAGCTGTGGATAAGAAGATGGCTTCGATGAAGCGCCTGTTGAAGGCACGCAAGTTTGCAACCAATGATAAGTTCCTGAAGATGGAGGAAGGAAGAATCACTTATTTCTATGCCAACATGATGCTGATGTATCCTGTAAGTCATACATACCTCACTCAGGACACTACAATGGTACTGGGCAAGGAGTATTACGATGCCATCCGCCAGTATGTGAAGGAGGATGAAGATCTTGCCGACATCGATGAATACCGCAACTTTATGATTGAGACGGCTCATATCTTCGACGAGGCTGGCAAGGACATCCGCCAGTATTATCCAAAGGTATTGGCAGAGATGAGTTATATCGGCGAGAACATCCAGAGTGATAAGGTTCGCGAATCACTGATTCACTTCCTGGCATTCACCTACGTAGAGGGAAATGGTGTGGAGAACATTACCGATCTTCAGAACCTCTATTATACCTACGTTACCTCACCTCGCCTCAATGCCATCTTCAAACAGGCTTGTGCCAAATGGGACAAGGCAGCCGTGGGTCGTCCTTCACCTATGTTCAAGGGTGTGGATGTGAACGGTAAGGAGATGACGCTCCGCGATTTCCGTGGCAAGTATGTATATATAGATATGTGGGCCACCTGGTGCGGTCCTTGCCAGAAGGAGTTGCCATTCCTCAAGAAGTTGGAGGAAAAGTACAAGGGCAGAAACATCGTGTTTGTGGGCCTTTCTATAGATCAGGACAAGGCAAAGTGGGCTGATCGCGTGAAGAGCGGTGCTCTGAGCGGCACCCAACTTTACATCGGCAAAGGCACCAAGTTCCAGAGCGACTATCGCATCAGCGGTATTCCTCGCTTCATCCTCCTCGATCCTAATGGAAGAATTGTCAATCCTGACATGACAAGACCATCCAGCGAGGATACAGAGAAGATTCTGAACAGCCAGCCAGGTTTGTAATATAAGGCTTTAGGTTAAGCAGCTCCCCTCTTCGAGGGCTGCACCCATAAGAAATGAGAGTTTAATAATATTATATTCATTAATTTAAACCAACGATTATGAAAAAATTGATTTCAATGATGCTGATGCTTTGTGCCATCATCACATTCTCAGCATGTTCGTCAGATGACGATGGTCCAAGCAACCCAGTGAGCAATCAGGTGGTTCCATCTTCTGCAAAGATTGGTTCCGAAGTAACTGTTCAGGGAAATGGTTTCGCTTCTGGTCAGACTATTTATCTCCAGCCTGAGCAAGGCGCAGAGGTAAATGCCAATGCCAAGATGACTTCTAATGGTGCTACATTCACCATCCCTTACACCATGACTCCAGGTAAGGTAAATGTAGTTTTGAAGGTGGCTAATGACAGCTTCACCTTGGGCAGCATGAATCTTCTTGCAGCTGACAATCCGATCTCTACCCTTTCTTTGCCTGCCGACATGGCCATTGGTCAGGAGGTAACTATCGCCGGTATCGGTTTTGCTCAGGGCGATAAGATTGTTGTTGGTGACAAGACCATTGATGCAACAATTGCAGCAGATGGCGTGAAGTTCTCTGTTCCTGCTGATTTGGCAGATGGCGAGTATGCCGTATCCCTGGTTCGTGGCAATTCAACATGGGAATTGGGTAAGGTATATGCATACCAGCAGCGCCAGGTGGAGAGCATCACTATAACAGATAATGCGTTTCTCACCATGTATGCTCCAATGTTGGGTCTTGAAGAAGGCAAACTGATTTTGAACTTTGCTTACAATGAAGACGGTTCTTTAAAGGCGATTTCTTCTAATGGTGCCGTAGAGTGGGCTTTCGAATATAGTGGTAAGACTATCACAACTAAAAATTTGTATGATCAGCCAATCGCATATACTATTGATGATCAGGGTCGCATCATCAGCAGCACAGGTTACGATATGTATGGTGATGCAGTTGCTTATACCTGGAATTACGATGCAAACGGTTATCTTGTAAGTGTAAAGAAGAATGGTGCAGCAGATAATGATGATGCAAATCTTCTGAACACCTATACAGATGGCAACTTGTCTGCTTATACCATGAGCTTGGCCAACGGGTTGGCAACAGACAAGAGCATCCGTACTTGTCCTAACACCATTGAGCCTCTTTATCTGCTGAATGCTTTCGGCTGGATGCAGACACGTGAAGATTTGTTCCTGGGCTTCCTTCTCAACCGCAACGTGAAGGTATCTACCTATGTGCCAAGTCAGCTGATTGCGGCAGAGATGGATGAAAGTGGCGCAGAAACCTCAGTTACTGCAGGTATCGAGAGTTCTTTTACGAACAACACATTGACCATGCAGACCACAGGTTCTGTTATTTCCAGCGCTCAGTCAATCTTCGCTAACAAGGTAGTTGTTACTTACAAGAAGAAGTAATTTCGTTGTTACATACGAAAACAAATAAAAAATTTAAGGAGGGTGTGTCATAAGTCTGTGACGCACCCTTTTTTTTGTGTGTTTCTGTAT
>ERZ1034865.716-NODE-716-length-18293-cov-14.109332_pt1 | contig 18293 bp, 20 predicted proteins | sample MGYA00520632_ERZ1034865 | MGnify/ENA primary metagenome ERZ1034865 (study PRJEB33766, sample SAMN09781738) | gut metagenome | biome: gut microbiome | host: Homo sapiens | place: Madagascar | study: EMG produced TPA metagenomics assembly of the PRJNA485056 data...
GTGGTGTCATAATGATTGACTCTTTTTGTGAGTCAACCTTTTTCAGGCAAATACAATTAGAGATATTGACATTTATTTATATTGTTCACATCCATTGTTGTTAGTATGTAATCACATTATATCTGAATGAATCCGCAACCGCCAGAAGCCGCGTTTTATCATTTTAATGCTCCCGCCGCACGCATTATTGTCCTCGACGGGAGCAATATCGTATGTTTTTGCGCCACCTCTGTTCGCCGTTCAAACTTCGGCGAGTAAATTTATCATTTATAGTCAACCCATATAGATAAGCATAGGATATTTATCGGATTATCATTAAATTCGCTACCGAATAAAACTAAAATATCCAAAACAATCATGGAATCCGGAAAAGGTTATGTTTACATATTGACAAATCCTTCATTTCGTGAGGATTGGGTCAAGATCGGCAAGAGTTCACGTCCTGTGGATGTTCGCTCGAAGGAATTGGACAACACTGCGGTTCCACTGCCGTTTGAGGTTTACGCCACGCTTTACACCAGCAAATACAGCAAGGTTGAAAAGCAGATTCACAAGCAGATAGACAGGCTGACGGATTTGAGGATCCGCCAGAACAGGGAGTTTTTCAACATCGCTCCCGCTGTGGCACTTGACATTATGCGTGATATGGCCGATCTTCTGGACGATGCGGAACTGGCCATCTATGTTGACGGAAAACCGGTAATATCCCAGAATAAGGAACAGGACAACGCCATCAAGAACGAAGAGGCGGAGAAAAAGAAGCGGATAGCCAGGCCAAATTTTAAATTCCATATGGTTGGAATAAACATAGGAGACACGGTCATATTCGATGAACTGAATATTCCATTAAAGGTCGCGACGGATGACAAGGTAGAATATGACGGGCGGCTTTATAGCTTGTCAGCCTTTACGGGAACGTTTCTTCCTGTTGAAAAGCAGAACACTTCCGGAGCTTACCAAGGTCCGAAATATTTCAGTTTCAAAGGGAAGGTTCTTGCGGATCTACGTAATGAGATCGAAAAGAAGCAGTGTGGAGGCGATAATTAGGCGGCAAGAATAATCGCTTAAATATGAAACGGATAGCGCTTGTTATATTCATAATGATCCTTGCTTGCGTGGTGGCGGACGCGCAGTCTTACATCAGGCGCGGGAAGGATGTTTACTCGGCGCCCTTGTACAATTGGGACGGAAGTTGCCTGCGGGCGGGGAAGAGTAAATATTCAGAGGTTTTGATTAATTTCGATGGTGAATATATCCGCGGGGGTGGCAGCCGCTACGGTGAGATTCTATACAATTGGAACGGGGTGGAGCTGCGTGGCGGTCGTGGCAAATATGCCAAGGTGCTTTTCAGCTGGGACGGGAAAAACATACGCCAAGGCGACAGCAGATATTCCACCGCGCTGTATAATTCTGACGGTCAATATATTCGCAAGGGTGAGAATAAATATTCACAGCCACTGATGAATATTTCAGGACCCGTTCCCGCGGCGGTGCTGATTTACATATTGCTGCTGTAGCACGCCGCAAAGTTGGCTACGTCTGTCTGTGTTTTCAGAATAGAGGCATTAATATAAAATATTGTATAATAATGAGATTGGTGATTCAAAGGGTGTCGCGCGCAAGCGTTGCCATTGAGGGCAGAACCGTGTCCGGGATCGGGAACGGGCTCCTGGTGCTTGTCGGAGTCGAGACCGGAGATACGGAAGAGGATATGCGCTGGCTTGTGGGCAAGACTGTGGGACTGAGGATATTCAATGATGAGAATGGCGTGATGAACAGGAGTGTCGTGGATGTTGGAGGGGAGGTTCTTGCGGTGTCGCAATTCACTCTGATGGCATCCACCAAGAAAGGGAACCGCCCTTCCTACATTCGTGCCGCAGGCCACGATTTGGCAGTCCCGTTGTACGAGAAGTACTGCGAGGAAGTCTCGGCGGCGATCGGCAAGCCGGTCGGCAAAGGAGTATTCGGCGCGGATATGCAGGTCTCCCTTGTCAACGATGGCCCGGTGACGATAATCATCGACTCAAGGATTCGGGAATAGATTCACAGCCGCTCAATGAATATTATAACGTCCGTTACTACCCGCTGCTGTCGTAATGACAAACCTTACAGCAGTCGGGCGATCTTGGGGATCAAGGTGATGTCAGCAGGCAGCCATTCGACTGAACCGAGCTGTTCGGCGGTCAGCCAACGGGCGGCCTCGTGCTCGACCAGATGAAGGTCACCGGAAAGGATGGTGCAGGCGTAGCACTTCATCGAAAGGTGGAAGTCCGGGTAGTCATATTCAATGGTGTCAATCAGTTCGCCGACTCGGATCTCGGTTTCCAGCTCCTCACGGATCTCCCTTCTAAGTGCATCCTCAGGACTCTCCCCCGCCTCGACCTTGCCGCCGGGAAACTCCCAACCATCCTTGAATGCACCGTAGCCACGCTGCGTGGCGAAGATTTTCCCATCTTTGAATATCACAGCTGCAACTACGTTTATCGTTTTCATTTTCAATGTCATTTTAAAGTTAAACATTCGCAGACGTGATGTAGTCGTACAGATTCTTCTCGACCGGTGTGTCAATAGCAGTTCTTTCACATCTTGACCGAATGTACATCTAAGTCAATTGGGTACGCGCTGCGTACCTTTTCTTCATATTCTCTTTTACCGTTCCTCATAATAATACGAATAATCAATTCCTTTCATAAACATCTCCCTGTCATTCACCTTATCCGTCAGTGCATCTTTCAGAAGCCCCTTGATTTCCGTGCTATCCGCCACGCTCTTTTCCATTGCCGCAAGATAAGCATATTTGTCAATTTGGCTCCAATCAATGCACTGTCCAAGTCGCTTCTTCAGAATCAGGTCTAGCCAAATCCTCGTTGTTCGCCCATTACCTTCACGGAATGGATGCGCCACATTCATCTCCACATACTTGTCAGCAATCTCATCGAAAGACTCTTCCGGCATATGCTCAATGTTTTGCAACGTTTGCGATAAAAATGCCACTGGAGCGAAGGTGAATCCGCCTTTGGAAATATTCACTGAACGTATCTGCCCTGCAAAGTCGTACAATCCTCCAAACAGATAAGCGTGAATCTGCTGAAGTCCTTTTACCGTTCCCCCCTCAATGCTATCGAGCAATGAACTCTCGAATAAAGTATAAGCCTTTGCTTTGCTCTTTCCGTCAATGGTATCTTCACCGTAAGTAAACCACTCAAGGAATCGCGAGGCCTTGTTGTTCGGCATATTCTTCGCCAACTCGATAACTCCAGAAGCATCAAGGACATCTGTCAATCTCATCTTCCCGTCTGGCGCTCGCAGTTTGAACTGGTTAGTGTCACTAACCAGTTCAACCCCATCCCTCTTCAACTTGCTCTTCAGATACTTCCAATAGTTCCTGTTCTTGGCATAGTCATCCTGCGCATTCAGCACACCGACAATGTCAAGCACGCTGTACCACCACTTGGAATTCCCCTCATCCCAAATAGCCCGAACCTCACGGTCATCGAAGAAACGGATCGATATTTTGTTCATAAGCAAATTACAATCTTACAGTGCACACCGATAGTGCCTGATTTCGAATTGTAAAGTTAGTGAAAAATTGTTACATGCGACACTTTGCGTAACTTCTCCAGGAGTCCGTCATTCTCCAGATATCCATTCTCAAGTGCTAGTATCAGAGTACCATCGGGCTTATTATAAATCTTTCCGTGGAGAAGATAGAAATTTTGTTTGACGAATTCCTCTATTGTCTGAGAGAATGGCTTGATTGAATAAAAAGTGTATTTTGATTTCAGTCAAGGATTTCGTAAAGGCTCATTTTGAGGAATATATCGGCAAGATGTACCATACGGAGGGAGCGCCTTTCATCTGGTTCGCGTTCGACAAAGGGACAACCTCGCTTGATGCACTTCGCAAGGCTTTCTGCGAAGAGGCGTCAGTGGAGGCCGTTGCTTTGGGATAGAAGCTTGTTTGGAATGGTACAGGAGAAGGCGCTCTGGTGTACGAAAGGCAAATAGACTTGTCTTTGGTACAGAAACAGGGCTTCTGAGGTACGGAATCCTATTACTCATCAAGTGTTTTCCGGGCGAGTTCAAAGATTGCCGGGGAAAGGTGGCAGTAGCCGCCGGGATTCTTGTCGAGGTAGTTTTGGTGGTACTCCTCGGCTTTGTAGAAACAGCGGAGGGGCTGTAGCTCGACGGCGGATTTCCTGCCGGCTTTGTTCTCAAAGGAGCCGAGTACAGTTTCGATCACTTCCCTATCCTCACCGTTGTCGTAATATACGCCGGTGCGGTACCTTGTGCCTTCGTCCTCACCTTGTTTGTTCAGGCTGAACGGGTCGATCATATTCAGGAATAGATTGACAAGACGCTCCAAAGACACTTTCTCGGGATCGTAGCGGACGTGGACGCATTCGGCGTGACCGGTCTCGTCGGTATAGACTTGTTTGTAGGTCGGGTCGATTTCCCAACCGTTCGCGAAGCCGACTTCCGTGAAGACTACTCCGTCCACGAGTTTGAAAAACTTCTGCGCTCCCCAGAAGCAGCCGGCGGCGAACCAGATGTCTCTTTCCTTGCCGTAGAGCAAGGAGGTAACCTCCTCAAGATACTTTCTGTCAACTTCATCGAACGTGTTCAGATCCTTGCTGTCGATGTCAAGGACGGCGGCTATCCGGCCACGTTTCCAGCAAGGTACAACAATCTCGCTGCGGCTCTCGCTTGAGCAGGCTATGTGACCGGGGAACAGCTCGACATCGGGGACAATGACAGTGCGCTCCTCGTTCCATGATGTGCCGCACACTCCCCTGCCCTTTGCGATGCGCATGCATGCCACAGGTCCTTGGAACGGCCCGAGCACAAGTTCCTCGGATGACGCCACACGGTAAAAACCTGTCCACCAGAAGCCGAACTCACTATTAAGCATCGCAACTATATTCGACATCCTCGCCACCTCGTCAGTCTCCCCGGCAAGAAGAGCCTGAATCTGAGGCAATAGCGCAAGATATTTTTCCTCTTTTGTCATATTCATTAATTTTTCAGGTAAAGATAATGTTTTTAGTTCAATAATAGTACAATGCTCCCAAGGGCACTCCGCAAGGTATAAAAATACCGGCACTGAATCATAATTCCACGCCTGCGTATTGTGTGCTGATATGCCGCCTATGTTCCCTAAAAGCATAGGCGGCATATTAACAAGCCTCTCACAATATTCTGTACAGGACATATATGCCGCCATATTTACAAAGCAGGGGAAATATTGGAGATTCAATGCCGTACGTCTGATTATATCCTGAATAAATTGATCTTTAACCGATTGCGAAGATATGCACGGCAATATGAATATACAGATATCAGAAAAATATATTGGATTTCTGATCAGAAAACTTATCTTTGTCAAGATCAAAACAGATAGTCCCAAATATGCTGTTGGCAAACTTCATCATAGTCGGAATTGTGATTCTTATGCTCATCACATTCTCCATCTTTATCCTCATCGGCAAAGGGGACGATCTTATCGCCGGCTACAACACAGCGAGCAAAGAGGAAAGGGCAAAATATGACATCGGAAGGCTGAGAAAAGTCAGCGGTTACGGTTTGCTGCTCACATGCTTACCGACTGGTCTGCTTCCTTTGGCCGAGATGTCCGATATTCTGTTTTGGAGCTTAATGATTTCCCAGATAGTCATAGCGATCGTCATCACAATACTGGCGAATACCTATGCAAGAAAGGAGCCTGATAAAAACAAACAATAATTGATATGAGGAATATGAAAACACGAAGGAATATTCTCACCGCTGTACTTATGCTGTCTGTTGTGGCGTGCCGGAATGATGAAAGCTGGACCAATGCCGAGAAGAGTCTCATAAAGGGTGATGGCGAAGCTATGCGCGTGCTGACGATTTATGACAAGGCGGACTCGCTGGTGCTGCGGACGGAGTGCTCCGGAATCAGCACGAAGGAACTGACGAGTGATGAATATAAGATCCTGGCTGAGAAGATGGTGGCCACAGTGACCTCTCCGGAACAGGATGGAGTCGGCATCGCCGGGCCGCAGGTGGGAATATCACGCCGTGTCGTGGCGGTGCAGAGGTTCGATAAGGACGGTGAGCCGTTCGAGGTCTATCCGAACATCCAAATCACTTGTCACAGAGGTGAAAAGGCTCTTGGACCTGAAGGATGTCTCAGCATTCCTGGGAAGCGCGGCAATGTCGAGCGCTATCAGGACATCGACATCAACTACACCTCGCTCAAAACCTTGCGCGACACGACCGAAAGCATCAAAGGCTTCACCGCCGTGATCTTCCAGCACGAATGCGACCACCTCAACGGAATCCTCTACACCGACTATCTGGATGGCAACCAATAGCGTTTATATTCGCCATTCGTTTGATATAGAGACATTCACAATTCGATAATAGTTCGATAATAGTTCGATAATAGTTACTAAAAGTTGCTATATTCAAAAAATATAGTCATCTTTGCAAGGAAAGTCTGAATGCCGTGGATCGTTTGGAGTTCCACAACGCGATATTGGTATAGTCGTACTGATGTCGCTTTTTTGTTTTTTCAAAAATATCCACCAAAGTATAGATAGAGAACTTGGATGGGGTTCTCATCCTGAATATGTTCTCTGACTAACGTTTTACTGAACTTATATAACTTGGAAATATGATATGGTCATACGGCAAATGCTGTATGGCCTTTTTTTGTAATCAAAATTGTTACAATTATGGACACACAAACAACAAAGGAGCTATTGAATGCTCCGCAAAGAGGAGAAATCATCCTCTATCAGACTGCCGATGGCAGGACAAAGATCGATGTCAAACTTGAAAATGAGACGGTTTGGCTGACGCAGGCGCAGATTGCCGCATTAATGGGCACAAACGTGCCGGCAATATCAAAACACATCTCAAACATTTACAAACAGGGAGAATTGGACAAGGGTTCAACCATTTCCAAAATGGAAATAGTTCAATGTGAGGGGACACGACAAATCAGAAGAACTGTTGACCATTATAATCTGGATATGATCCTGTCGGTTGGTTATCGTGTCAACAGTAAGAATGCTACGCAGTTCCGTCGTTGGGCGAACTCCGTCCTAAAAGACTACCTTATCAAAGGCTACGCCGTCCGCAATGACCTTGCACAGCAGAAATACGATGATCTGAAGGCTCTTGTGGATGTGATGGGCCGCACTATGGGGTATCTTGACTCCACGGACGAAGAGCAGATCAAGAGCATATTCGATGTAGTGAAGGACTACACTTATGCTTTGGACACGCTTGATAGCTACGACTATCAGACGTTGGGAGTAAAATCAACCACAAAGGAGTGCTTTCACGCCTCTTACGAGAATGCGATGGCGGTCATCAACGACCTGAAAGTCAAGTTCGGAGGAAGCGAGCTTTTCGGACACGAAAAGGACGAATCCTTCCACAGTTCAATCGGTCAGATATACCAGACTTGGGATGGAGTTGACCTATACCCTTCAGTGGAGGAGAAAGCGGCTATGCTGTTGTATCTTGTTGTCAAGAATCATTCATTCTACGATGGCAACAAACGCATTGCCGCCACACTGTTCCTCTGGTTTATGGAAAACAACAGGATCCTTTATGCTCCGGATGGACACAAACGTATCGCTGACAATGCCTTGGTAGCATTGACTTTGATGATCGCTGAAAGCAAGACAGATGAAATGGATACGATGGTAAAGGTTGTTGTAAACTTGATCAATGGCGACAACAAGTAAAATGAATATTCAGAGGGGAATATTACCAGATGCGGACCCAGTCCTCTGGTTTGACGTAGAGGGAGTCGGTCGGCTGGATGCCGAAGGCGTCGTAGGCGACATTCAAACCACCGTGATAGGCGATGTCTTTGATCAGTCCAGCGAGAGCCTTAACATTCTCGTCGCTGATTTTTGTCACGGTTCCCCACATAGGGTACTCAAGCGGCTGGGGGTTCAAGTCGCCCAATGACCGGTCGCGTATTTGGCGAAGTCGTCTCCTGGACGCGCAGTGGTGTCCATGTAGGCGTAATTGATTCCGGCGGTCTTGGCCGGTTGGTTGCAGCAGGCTGACGCGATGGCCAGATAGCCGCAAAGTAACAAAATGACTTTTTCATATTCATTGATGCAATTTGAACTTTCCAGACGCAAAGATACGGCGGGAAAGTTATTCCTTATCTATGAATATGTGGACAATGGTAGTTGATAATACTTTGAATATTAATTAAATCAGTATGGGCAAGGTGGACATCCGAAATCAGACAACCTACTTCCTGCGTCTGAAATAAAGGATATAGAACACAACCAGAGACACAACAAACGTAGCAAGTCCGATGGCGCGGTTCCAAGAGTCAGGCAGCCCGAGCCCAATCTTCGCCACGCAGATGTAGGTCGTGCAGACAGCCGTCATAAACGCCGCCGGAATCATCGTGATCAGATAAGTCAGCCCATTCTTGAACTTCACCAGATAAGCAGTCGCGGTCCACAACATAAACACGGCAAGAGTCTGGTTCGCCCATCCGAAATACCTCCAGATGACATTGAACCCGTTCTCATCGGCGATGTTGTACCAAAGCAACACCCCAGCGATCAAAAACAGCGGAATGCTGATCATAAGCCGGTTGGCGACCGGTTTCTGATTCAGATGCAGGAAATCCGCCACGATCAGGCGTGCGCTTCTGAACGCTGTGTCCCCGCTCGTGATAGGAGCGGCGACCACACCAAGGATGGCCAGAATGCCACCTAAAACGCCAAGCCAACCTTTGGAAACCTTGACAACCACATCCGGAGCCGCGGCGGAAACAGTCGCACCGACCTCAGCGGCACCACCATCAAAGAAGAACCACGATGAAACGGTCGCCCAGATCAACGCCACAATGCCCTCAGTGATCATCGCGCCGTAAAACACCGGCCTGCCAAGTCGCTCGTCAGTCAGGCACCTGGCCATCATCGGACTCTGCGTGGCGTGGAAACCGCTCACCGCGCCACAAGCGATGGTGATGAAAAGGCACGGGAATATCGGCTGGCCGCTCAGAAGCCCCTTCGACTCACCTAGATTGCCAAGCCCGTCCCAAAGCTCCGGAAGCGAAGGCCATTTGACAAACAGGCAGACCATCAGAGCCAAAGCCATAAAAATCAGCGCGAAAGCGAAAACCGGATATATCCGTCCGATGATCTTGTCGATCGGCATCAGCGTGGCAAGAAGATAATAAAGGAATATCACCCCGACCCATATCATAATCGATATGCGGCCTCCATCCCCCGCGATGTCTCCGAGAATCAACGCAGGGCTGAACACGAACACCGTTCCCACAAGCATCAGCACAATGATGGAGAACGCCAGAATGAAAGTCTTTGTGCCTTTCCCGAGATATTCCCCGACCAGGTCAGGCAGTCCCGCTCCCCCGTTCCTTATGGAGAGCATTCCGGTCATATAGTCGTGCACTGCACCGGCGAAAATGCAGCCCAGAACAATCCACAGGTAGGCTGACGGTCCGAACTTGGCTCCCATAATGGCACCGAAGATAGGTCCCGTTCCCGCGATATTCAGAAACTGGATCATATAGACCTTCCACGCCGGCATTGGAATATAATCCACCCCGTCCGCCTTGGTGATGGCTGGTGTCTTACGGGTCGGATCCGCCCCGAACCTCCGCTCCACGAACTTACCATAAAGAATATACCCGACCACAAGGGCCGCGAGACTGATCAAAAAAGAAAACATAATCCCAGTTATTAGTGACTTTCAATAGTTGCCACAAATTTACACAATAAAACGAATATGCCGTATCAATATATTCATGATATTTTCTTTCCGTCAATATGTCAGCCTTACGGAAGTAGCCTGATTTTTGAATTATTCGCACCGTGACTTTTAATGAATATTATATTATGAAATTCGTGGAATATCCTGAAGATAAGAAGACTGACTCTCCAAAGGAGACGGAAGGGCAGACCCGTGGAGGATGGTTTCCAAACGGGAACATATTCTGGACTATGGTGCTGATGTTCTCCTTTCTGGCATTGATCAACACATTCCTGTTTCCGGGAAGCAGGGGCAGCAGCGTGGTCGAGACTGACTATGGGACGTTCATCTCCGACGTGGGTAAAGGTTTGGTCTATGACGTTGTGATTGATGGAGATAAGGTGTTATATTCAAAGAGTGCTCCGCTCACATATCAGGAAAAACTCAAAGGGCAGAGAGACACGACCTATGTCACCGGCGCGGTCACAGATCCGGATTTCGTGAGCCGCCTGTCAACGGCCCCGAGTCCCAACAAGGACGGCAAGATCCGTTTTGTGAAGAAACTCAACCGCGAACGCTCCCCTCTTCTGGATTTCATCCTTTGGTGGGTGCTTCCGGGTATGCTGATGTACTGGCTTCTGAGCTCGGCTATGAGGCGTGTCGGCAGCAATATGGCCAAAGGTGGCGGAATGGGTAATTTTATGCAGTTCGGACAAAGTGGCGCTAAAGTCTATGCCGAGAATGACATAAAGACACGTTTCTCGGATGTCGCCGGGCAGGACGAGGCCAAGGACGGGCTTATGGAAGTCGTGGATTTCTTGCACAATCCCGCAAAATATAACGAGGTCGGTGCCCACTTGCCTAAAGGGGTCCTTCTGGTCGGGCCTCCGGGAACCGGCAAGACATTGATCGCAAGGGCCGTGGCCGGAGAAGCCGGTGTCCCGTTCTTCTCGATGTCCGGATCAGAGTTCGTCCAGATGTTCGTGGGAATGGGCGCCGCGAAGGTTCGTGACCTGTTCAGCCAGGCACAGGCAAAGGCTCCGTGCATCGTCTTTATCGATGAGATCGACGCTATCGGAAAGAGCCGTGAGAACAACATCGGAGGCGGCAACGATGAGCGTGAGCAGACTCTCAACCAATTGCTTACGGAGATGGACGGCTTTGACGGGGACAAGGGTGTGATCATCCTTGCCGCGACCAACAGGCCGGACAGTCTGGACAAGGCTCTTCTCCGTCCGGGACGCTTCGACAGGCGTGTCCAGATGGAACTTCCTGACCTGCAAGGCAGAAAGGCAATCCTTCAGGTTCATCTGAAGAATATCAAGCACGAAGACATAGATCTGGATCTCATCGGACGCGCGACTGCAGGCTCTTCGGGAGCGGAACTGGCGAACATCGTCAACGAGGCCGCTTTGAGAGCTGTGCGTCTCGGCAAGAAAGCCGCCACGACCGAAGATCTTGAGGAAAGTGTCGAGGTCGTTATGGCCGGCGAGCAGAGAAAGAACGCCGTTATCTCAGCCGAGGAGAAAAAGATCATCGCCTACCACGAGATCGGACACGCTATGGTGGCCGCCGCGCAGAGCAATTCCGCCCCGGTTCAGAAAATCACGATCATTCCGAGAACTTCCGGAGCGCTCGGCTACACGATGCAGGTGGACGAGGGCGAGAAGTTCCTCTACAGCAAGGAATATCTTCTTAACCGTCTCGCCACCCTGACCGGTGGACGTGTCGCGGAGGAGATCATCTGCCACACCTGCACGACCGGAGCGTCGAACGACATCGAAAAGGCCACACAGATGGCCAGGGCTATGATCACGACCTACGGAATGAGCGACAAGTACGGAATGATGGCCCTTGAGACCAAAGGCAACTCCTACCTTGGCGGATCATCTCAGTTGGCCTGCTCGGACGAGACTGCCGCTGACATCGACACCGAAGTCCGCGAGATGATCGCCGCCGCCAAGAAAAAAGCCACCGACATCATCACCGCCAACATCGACAAGATGCACAAAAGCGCGCGGTACCTCCTCGAAAAAGAGACCATCACCGGTGAAGAGTTTATGAATATCTTCAACGGAGCGTAGTCCCTGGCATTTAATGCGCGGATTCGACTGCAAACACGACAGATTATCAGTCCAAAAGCAGGAATCCTGACCAGTAGTAAGGATCCGGATAACGCTGCCGTACGGTTTGGCGGGCTTTACGGAATGCATCATGGATGTCGCAGCCGTTGCGTACTACAGCCTTGTAGAACTCAGCCATAAAAAGCGAGGAAGCTACGTCGCTGGCCTCACCGACGTTGACAAGAAGGTAGCGGACACCAGCTTTCCTGAACGCCCTCTGGAGGCCATAGATTCCTTCCGGAGTCGCATGACCGAGGCCAGTCTCGCAAGCCGAGAGGCTGACAATGGTTGTTCCGCTCAGATCCATGGCGGCGATGTCGGCTGCGGTCAACTTCTCTCCACCAGCCATGATAAGGCCAGACATATTCATCGACAATCTGTAAGCGTCTGATTTGCTTTCGCTTCCGGTTGGCTCGCAATAGAAGCCGTGCGTCGCTATGTGGATCAGGTCCGGGGATTCTCCGCCAAGGGAAAGGAATGCTTCCACCGTACCCTCCGGACCGGAATTTTCATGAACAATGGCTTTCCTCTTCAATGCCTTGGCTATGTTCCCGAGTTCTGTTGCGGTCGCGGCCAGCGGTGCATATTCATTACCATACTCCAGATTTCCGAAGAGGTATGCGGAGAGCCGTTTCTTGTGGTTGATGTCTTTATCGTTGATGCCCACAATGTACCTTGCGGAAGACAATCTGACAATATTGTAAGCCTCCCCGAACAGTTGCCCATCGGTCAGCGCCCCAGCCTCGACTGGAATCATGTGGAATGCACCAGAAGGAACGAGGAACACATTGCCACCATGCTGAAGTTTTGACGAAAGCGATGCCAAGAAAGTCTTTACAACGCCGTTCGCCAGAGCTTCGAAACCATAGCGCAAAGAGTCCTGCGGACTTTCAACACAAAGACGCACCAGTTCCGGATGCGGTGCCTCTTTTCTGACGATGTAGGCATAATAAGCGTGCGATCCGTCATCGGATTTAAAATCCGCCATGTCCACGATGATATCGTGGTTCCCTAGAGCTGACCGGACAGCATTGGCGTCAATGTCAAGGAAGGTGCCGACATTTCCGTAGGCGGCACATTGACGTGCGAGCTTCGCATCAGTCAGCAGAAGCTGCCGGCTGGCCTCCTTGGCTGCGTCGGAATCAGAACCGAACCGGGATTCCATGGCGGCGAGTGTCCTTTGCGTATTCATAACTTTGCCGTAAAGGGCCATGTCCTCTGAAGAACCCTTGCTTTTGATGATGTCGTAAACGCTTCGTTCTGAGGCAAGCAGGAGACCTTTTGACAATAGCAAAGCTTCCCATGCATTCTCGGTGAATTCATCAGATGTGTGTCCGGCCTTGAACCCGTAAGCGGTCATCCTGAACGTCACATCAAGGAAATTGTCGAGGTACGACTCTCTGGTCTCCGAAGGCAGGAAACGCAGCCTTTCGGCAATCTTTCTCGTCATCCTCTCCTTGACATCAAGCAGGTTACGACTCCCCTCTTCAAGTTTCCCTGAATATGCCCGGATGTTAGCCAGATAGTTCAGCGCCGTGATTGTCACATCAGCGTCATCTCCATAGACTTTCCTGCATCCTTGATAGTATCTTGAATATTCCGCCTCACTCTCATCCAACCTTTTCGCGTTATACAACGCAGAGGCTTTCAATGATCCAAGCCACAATCTTTCTCTGTCTGAACCCACAGAGGCCATAGCCGAATCCGCCTTTTCGTAGTACCTCACGGCCTCGTCCCATTTTCCGAACCGTCCGTGAAGCATGCCGACCAATTGCAGGTGGCGGCCTTCCATCATCGGATCGACACTTGGTTTACCTCCATTGTTCATGATGGAGTCAACGTATGACAAGGCCTTTGTTGTGTCTCGAAGAGCCTGATAGACCTCGGCGACATGGAAATATTCCATTCCGACATCCGAACCGCTGTCCTTTTCCCTGATTGCTAGCATCTTCCGGCTGATGTCCATGGCCTCGGAGTATTTTTGTGTGGCCAGACACAACGGGCGGAGTCTGTTCAGGATCGCATACATCTTTGTGTCACGTCCTTGGGTGTCACTTGATGTTTCCAACAACCCGATCGCATCATGGCACAAAGAAATCGCCTCGGAAGTGTGACCGGCCTTGACCGCATTGTCAATCTGAAGTTCCAGGCACATCAGCCGGACTCCTTTATCCGATGTCGCACTCATCAAAGAATCCACTTTGATGGACAATGCCGGAATCTTGTCCACAATGCCGTACTTGTTGAAGAGTCTGAACCTGTTTTTCAGAATGTCGGCAAGTTCTTCATCCATCCCTATGTCCAATTTCTTCTCAGCCTCGTCCAGACTGGCCAAAGCCCTGTCTATGTCGCCTTTATAGTCTTTGAGAAAAGACAACTCTGTCAGCGAAGCGACAGCCCAAGATCGTTCCCCGGCCTTGTTGTACCATTCCAATGAGGTTTCCAGATCCTTTTCGGCCTTGTCAAAATCACTGACCTCCATGTCATCCGCAGTCTGATGGTACCAACTGAGGCCTATGTAGCGGCAAAGCGTCACGGTCAAGGCGGAATCAGCGTATGGCAACGCCTCAAGAAAACACTGACGACCTTTCAGATAGCCTTTGTCGGCATCATTAAACACGGCCACACCGGCTTTCATGCGTTCACGGGCGTAGGCCAGAGAATCGACGCGCTGTTCCTGCGCAGACATCCACAGCATTGCGGACAGCAGAAGCAAGGCTATTGATAGAATACGTTTATTCATTGGTGTTCAATATTTTATTCTCCAATTCATCAAGTCTTGACAGGAGATCCTTGACGAGGACCCTTGAATATTCAATCTCATCCTTAGATGGCTTCGGCTCAACCGAATGGAACGCTTCAATCGTGTCTGTCCCGATCGCTTGGCGGGTTTCTATGATCCGCTCGCGTGCCTCGGCTGTGTCACCGGCTTGGATGAGCGAGTCAATCATCTCAAGGGCCGCGTCGTATGACACGCCACCTCTGAGCACGGGCTCTTTCAAGGCCGGCCCGGAAGGGTTTCTCAAGAATAGGAACACTCCGAACGCAATGCATGCCGCAAAGGCCAGTGATGCCACCAAAATTCTGGCGCGCTTCTTTTTCCTTGAATATTCAACCTCCCATCCGGCCATTGCCTCACGCTTTTGGGCGATGTCCCTGACCGCATCGGTGACCCCGTCCGTCAGGGCGTCCTTAGGTGTGTCATCTATCTCTTTCATATTCATTAGATTTATTGTTTGGGATATTCAGAAACCTTGATCCCGGCATCTGAGAATTTGTTCAGAATCCGTGCCCGCAGGATCGCCATGCACTTGGCTTTCGCGCTTTTGACTCCGTTATATGTTGTGCTTTCAGGACGTTCCGCCTGAATTTCCTCCAACGTCATGTCGTGGTAATAGAACATGGTCAGAATCTCCCGGCAACGAGGAGCGAGCATCATGACCGACTGCTTGATGATCATCTTCCGCATGGTGTCCCTGTCGTCGGCCCACCAAAGGACACTCTCGTCATCAAGTTCCCCGATGACCTCAAGAATCCTCCCTTTAGACCGCAAAACCTCATGGTACAGATTCTTCGCGATACGCAGGAAATAGCCGCCCAAGTCGGGAACCTCCGTCGCCTTTCCGCCACGTCTGGTCGCATAAACCTTACCGTCATCTATGAATATCTGTCCGTTCCCGATCTTCTCCCACAGAATCACGAACGCATCCTGAAACAAGTCATTTCTCTCCGCTTCCGCAAGGTGTTCAAAATGAGCGGCGTGTCTGTCAAAGCGATCACGACATTGCGCGTAGAGGTGCTTCTGAGCCTCCTCCTTCCCAGCCAGAACGCCTTTGACGCATCTGCAATCGGAATATTTCCTCAATGGCCAAGTCATAATCTTTTGAATATTTCCGAAAAACGCCGTTTGTCCATCTCGCCTGTCAAGACTGGCGATTGCGGGTACCGCCCTTTCACGTCACTTCTTTGGTAGTAAGCGTCAAGCGTCCGCACCAAGGTCTCGTTGTCCAATCCCCTCATCTTTGGCCAAAGTGTGTGGAGCGCCAGAGTGAGTTTGCCGTGTCCGTCCGGATGCTCCTGGTTGAGCTGGTAGTCAAGGCATGAACAGAGAGTCAGCCACTTTTCCGGCATCTGCTTTCTTTTGTTCGCCCGATGCTTCCCGGGAATGATGAAATTGTCGTACACACCTCGCACCACACCTTCGCTCTTGTCAGGCTTACGTGTCGAGTCTCCCGCATGGCACGCGTCCACCACCACCGCTATCAACCCACTCTCCCCTACCTTTTTACGAATATTCATGAGCAGCACCCCAATCTCGTCATCGCAGAGATGCTTCTCCCCATGATCCTTGTCACAGTATTTCCTGTAGGCGTCGTAAGGGATCCAAGACTCGTCCCAGCCATCCTCCTCATCACCGTTAATGTCCGTCATCCGCTGCCCATGTCCCGAGAAATGAATATACACGGTGTCACCTTCGGCGCATCTTTCCGCCAATGCCTTGAACTCCTTTACAATGGCTGATTTGGTGGCTTCTTTTTGTGTCAGTGTCGCGATGTCGTGGAAAATGTTTAGTTTCAGCATGTCCACAACCAGCTTGACATCCTTGTCCCCATTGATTTTCATCCACTCCGGATCTTCGTAAGTCCCGACGCCTATGACCAACGCCCGCCTCGTCCCGGCAAGGGAAGACAGGCATAATGTCAAGAACAACAGTGTCAAGGTTATTCTATTGCAAAGCATTAGATTGGATTACAGTAAATTCAAACAAGTTTTCACCACATTCTAAATCTTCATCGGTCGCTGAGCCCGCCGAAGCGCCGGTTCAGTTCTTTCCGTTCAGGTCGCCGAGCCTGTCGAAGCGCCAACATTGCAAAGGTAACATTTTTATCCGATTCTCTTCCCACGATTCGAAGACAGATAACATTCCCGGAACTGATTTATCGCCCGATGCCTGATGTTATAGACATTCGAGACATTGGTGTGCCAAAGTTCCGCTACCTCCTTGACCTCGTAGCCACGTAGAACCAGCAGATTCACCGCCTCCGCATACCGATGGTTAGGCATGGCCTCCAGCACCATGCGTACGTCAACCCTGTCCACCACCCCCTTTGATGGATAACAAGGACATTCCTCCGGACACTCCCCCGGCAAAGAAGAAAACCACTTCCTGTGCCCCAGGAAGAACCTCCAAGCCACCGTTGACAGCCAAGTCCTCAACGAGCACCCGTTCCGCGCGTCGAAAGTCCTAATCCTCCGCCAATCATCCTGAGCCAAAAAGAGATAAAGCTCGCTGACCATCTCGTCATATTCAACACGTCCGTTGAACACCCTGCGTCGGATTGTCTCCAACATTCCTCTGAGTTCCCCATAAAAGTACCCCACGATGATCTCCTCATCGTAAAAATCTGACAGTTTCATAAGAGTAAAATTTACTTTGTTTACATCCTTATGAAATTTCAGTCGGTTTGTAACCCATCGCTCCGCAAAAATTTTCAGGAATATTCCGGTCCTTTAGCCATTGTTGCCCCTTCCTCCAGCCCTAACCTCAGTTCACCAGAAGCCCAAACACTTTCCGATGCCGTTTTGTCCGTCAGAAAACGTTTTTCCGGTGGACAAACCGATAATAATTCAAGCTTTGTCCACCAAAAGGCATATTTGGCCGGCGAAAACGTAATCAACATTTCCTTTTTATACTTGCTAATCAGATAATTCTTTTTACCTTTGCGATTGGATTTTCATGGCAAGGAGAGGCAAGCTCCGAGCTGATAGAATAACTGGGTTTGAATTAATGTTCTGCCCTGTTTTTTTAGTATCACGGACGAAGTAGTCTTCATGAAGCCGCTTCCAGCTTTCCAACTTGCTATTTCATATCAAGAAGATATCGAGATTGTATTATGTATCTATTTGATTGATAGATGAAACAATATTACCATATTTGTCGCAAAACAGGGATTTTATGCAGTTGAAGAATAGCAAGTGAACCATTGAAACTGTCATCGAGAAAGAAGTCAATGTCATCAAAAGGTGGCAAACGGCATTGATATGGATAGGATTTGCGACTCTTGTCTTTATATTTGGACAGTTTATGTTTGTTCTGATTTTTCAGAACCCCATGATAGTCACACTGTATTGGGACAATCGGCGCACTTCTGTCTCTTCTTGTCACATATGTTCTGTCGCCATTCATTTTTACAAACCGGTTGGTAGTCACTCTTTTCTGTCGCCTTGCTGAACCACCTACGAGCATCTTCCCGTCCCTTGAAATAGGATTGGAAGAGTCTCACCCTATCATCAAGCGATAAGTTTATTGCGGGAACAGACAAACAGGAATATGGGTTGTCTCTTATTTGCTCAAGCATATCCCCCGCATAAGTAAGCATTCGATAAAGTACGACTGTCAGTTTGATTAAGTGGTATATAACTTTGC
>ERZ1034865.718-NODE-718-length-18204-cov-6.666703_pt1 | contig 18204 bp, 17 predicted proteins | sample MGYA00520632_ERZ1034865 | MGnify/ENA primary metagenome ERZ1034865 (study PRJEB33766, sample SAMN09781738) | gut metagenome | biome: gut microbiome | host: Homo sapiens | place: Madagascar | study: EMG produced TPA metagenomics assembly of the PRJNA485056 data set...
ACGTCACGGCAGATCATCTCGCAAAGAAGGACAAGTACACCATCACCTGCGTCGGCCGCCTCACCGGCCGCACCAAGCGTCAGCATCTCCTGATCGAAGCCTTCGCCAAGCTCGCTAAACGCCATCCGGACTGGCAGGTGCAGCTTTGGGGAGACACCTATGATAAGCCCTATGTCGCTTCGCTGAGGTCCAAAATTAAAAAATACGGTCTGGAAAAGCAGGTCTTCCTTTGCGGGACGACAAAAGACATGGATGCTGTCTGGAAAGAGACAGACATCTTTGCATTCCCAAGTCACCATGAAGGATTTCCGCTGGCATTGAGTGAAGCCCTGAGTTGCGGCATCCCGGCGGTCGGCTATCGAAGCTGTCCGGCGGTGAATGAGATCATCGTATCGGGGGAGAATGGGCTCCTTTGCGAAGACGGGGTAGCCCCTTTGGCGCAGGCGCTGGGAAGCCTAATGGACGATCGCACGCTTCGCCGAGCCTACGGGGAAGCAGCGAGCAGCATGGCGGAGAAGTATCATGCGGAGAAGGTTTGGGCGCAGTGGGGGAAGTTTCTGTACCAAGCTATAGATAAAGGGGAGGATCATTTGGGGGACTGATTTTAGTTTATTATTAAATATTGCAGTGAAATGAGGAAGTTATGAAAATATTGATTGCACACTTTTCAACGCATTGGGTGAATACAGTTGGTGGAATGGAGAAGGTTGTTTGTAAATTTGCTCATGAAATGATTAATAGAGGTCACGAGGTAACGGTCTTATATATTGACAAAGAAGAAGGTGCTCCATATTTTCCTCTGGATAATCGCATTAAAACAATCAATATTCTTTTTGAACATGGACAAAAAGTGATTTCTGAAAAACTTCCTATCAGATTGCGCGCATGCCGAGAGTTCTGGAGACTATTCAGCTTGAAAAAAGCGAGGACAATCAATGCGGAATATAAAGGGAAACTGTATGGGCAGCAGATTCAAAAATTGATCAAGCAGCAGAGGCCAGATATAGTAGTGGCTTGTTCTGGTCAATCCATTAAATATGTGATTGATGATGCGAAATGCCAGATACCAGTAGTAGGTATGATTCATTCGGATTGTCATGTGACGATTCCAGAGTTGTCTGAGGAAGAACTTTATGCGATGGGCAAATGTAAGATTATTCAAGTGCTATTGCCTTCTTATATTGATACATGCAAAAAATTTATAAAAGGGACTCAGTTTACTGCTATTGGAAATGCGGTGGAGCCAGTTGTTAAATTTGCTGAGTGTTATAAGGGGAAAAAAGCACATAAGATAGTATGTGTAGGGGCATTTAATGGAAATAAGAATCAGCAGTTATTGGCAGATGCATACGCTTTGCTCGCGGATAAGTATAAGAATTGGAGCGTTGAATTTTGGGGAGACTACCACTCTAATAAAGGTATGGTAGTAAAAAAATATATTGAAAAGAAAAATAATACCCAATTAAAAATTATGGGAACAACCACAAATATTGAAGAGGTGTATGCTTCTGCGGACGTTTTTTGCATGCCGAGTCATCTGGAAGGATTTCCATTGGCTTTGACGGAGGCTATGGCAGCTGGACTACCCGCAGTTGGACTAAAATCTTGTCATGCGGTGGCAGAGCTTATAGAGAATGAGAAGAGTGGACTTCTGGTGGATAACACCAAAGAAGCACTGGCTGCTGCCTTGGAAAGATTAATAAATGACCCAACCTTGCGCAAACGAATGGGGCAAGAAGCACGTCAGGCTATGGAAGCCTATGCGCCAGATGTGATTTGGGGGGAATGGGAAGATCTTTTGTTGCATGCATCGAAAGACAAGGGGATGGAGATAGTTTAAGATGTTGGCTGAGAGGAGATTATAATGAGACCTTTAGTTTCTGTTTGTTGTTTAGCATATAATCATGCTCCATATATTCGTAAAGCTTTAGACGGCATATTGATGCAAAAGACATCATTTCCGTTTGAAGTGATTATTCATGATGATGTATCTACGGACGGGACCATCGATATTATTAAAGAATATGCCGAACAGTATCCTGATATCATTAAACCGATATTCGAAGAAGAAAATCAATTTTCAAAGAATGTTCCAATCACTTTAAATATATTATATCCACGCGCAAGAGGGAAGTATATAGCAACTTGTGAGTGTGATGATTATTGGACAGACTGTAATAAGCTGGAAAAGCAGATTTTGTATATGGAAAAGCATCCTGAATGCAGTTGTACAGCACATGCGGTCAACTATATCGAAAATGGAGAAATTACGAGAAACGATAGACGTTCAGCCAAAGAATGTGATTTTACACCTGAACAAGTCATATCTGGAGGAGGTGCCTTCGTAGCAACGTGTTCTCTTTGCTTTAGGACGGAGTATGCTTGCGAAAAGCCCAAATGGAGAATGCTTGCAGCGAATGTTGGGGATTACCCCTCCCAGATTCTTTTTTCTTTAAAAGGGAAATTTCATTATTTTCCAATGATAATGGGGAGGTATCGACTCGGGCATCCAGGATCTTGGACGGAAATGCAGAGGCATAATATTTCCGCTTCCATTGAGAATAGGAGTCTTGAGGCGAAATGGTTGAATGAATTAAATAGAGAGACTGGATTTAAATATAGACACTGCATTTGCAGGCTTATAGGAGGAGACCTTAACTATCTATACAAGCATAATGCGTTGGAAGCTGTAGAATTCAAACGCATTATGAAAGAGTATAAGTTTGATGTAAGAAATCTGATTTTTTGGAAAATGAAAATATTTTTAAGAAAGCTAAAGCGGGGTACTTTTGGCTGGAATAGATGAGATATAGGGATATAATACTGTGATGATGAAAAAAATTCTTTTGCTTGGTGGTTCTGCCCAGCAGGTAGTCGCGATTGAAACGGCGAAGAGGCTTGGTTACTATACGGTGCTGTGCGATTACTTACCGGATAATCCAGGGCAGTATGTAGCAGATCGTTTCTATCTGGTGAGCACTACAGATAAAGAGGCAGTTCTTGAGGTTGCGCAGAAGGAGGAGGTCTCTGGGGTATTGGCGTATGCGTCAGATCCGGCGGCACCTACGGCGGCGTTTGTGGCGGAGAAGATGGGGCTTCCTGGAAATCCGTATGAGTCGGTGGAAATTTTGTGTAATAAAGATAAGTTTCGCGCATTCTTACGGGAACAGCATTTCTCTACTCCGCTCGCCAAAGGGTATACGGATGTAAATGTAGCTTTAGCTGATTTGAAGACTGGTTATTTCACGTATCCGGTAATTGTGAAGCCTGTTGATTCTTCTGGTAGTAAGGGCGTCAGCCGTGTGGACTCCTTTGATGAAGCGAAGAAGCGTATGGAGTATGCTATGTCTTACTCCCGAGGGCACAGAATTATCGTTGAAGAATTTGTGGAGAAATATGGTTATCAGATTGCAGGGGATGGTTTGTCTATTGATGGAAAACTAGTTTTTCGCTATTTTGCAAATGACCACTTTGATAGCAGATGCAAGAATCCATTTGTTCCTGTGGCGGCAAGTTTTCCATATACCATGCCTAAAGAGGTACAGGATAAGATCCATGATACGATCCAGCGGCTTTTGACTTTACTCGGGATGCGTACTTCGACGTATAATTTCGATATGCGAATCGACAAAGACTATAATGTCTATTTGATGGAAGTGGCGCCGCGTGATGGGGGCAATTATATTCCACAGGCTATCCGCTATGCGACAGGGGTAGACTTGGTGGAATGTTCCGTCAAGGCGGCAATGAGAGAGATAATTTCGATTTCTAAAGATATTCTTCCAAAGGGCTATTGGGCATATTATGCCGTGCATAGTTTGAAGGATGGCATTTTGAAAACGGTGAAAATTGCGCCAGATGTGGAGAAGAATCATGTGGTAGAGAATCATCTGATCGTAAAACAAGGGGATGAGATTCATTCTTTTATTGGTGCAAATTCCACACTGGGCATCTTACTCATGAAGTTTGACTCGATGGATCAGATGCTTTCTATGATTGAGAACTCTGATGAGTGGATTCAAATCGAGTACATGTAATAAGGAGATGCGAGATGCTGATTAAGAAAATTTTATTTAGACTCTATGTCTCTTTGCTGAAGAAAAAATGGGGAATGACAGCGAACGGAGCGAACGTTTGTGTGGGGTATTTGTTCAAGACTATTTGAACCATATGAACCAGGTATTTACTGTATATTCGATTCATCAAAAGGGCTTCTCTTGGGATGACTGGCATGTGGGAGCGCTAACGAATGATACCTGTTCTGAGTATTTGAAGTCGACTGAGTACTGCGCTATGCATCCGATGAATGGCTCTTTCAGTCATTGGATCGATGATAAGCTGACGCTGAAGTACTTATGTGTGGGAACGGTGCTGGATCAGTATATGCCCAAGTATTATTTCCAAGTGACCGAAGAGGGAAAGGTACTACCGCTTTCAGATGCGCCTCGAGGGTTAAAGAATGAGGTGAATGTCTCTGCTGTTTCTTTGCTTCTGAAACAGATTGGAGAATTAGCTATCAAGCGCGTCGCCGGCTCTTTGGGTGAAGGTTTTTGCAAAGCGGAATATAAAGACGGCGTGTATTTTTTGAATGGTAAGGAGTATACGCAGGAGGCGCTGGAGGAAGAGTTCGCTAGTCTTAAGAATTATCTGATCACAGAGTATCTGCATCCGCACCCATCACTGGCGGTCTTCTGCCCTGATACGGTTAACTGTCTGCGCTATTTGGTGGGGCGTGACGAGAATGGTGAAATGAAACTCATCAAGTCCTATATACGCTTTGGTACCAAGGCATCTGGTTTTGTGGAAAACTATGGTGCTGGCGGGGTATTATGTTTTATTTCTGAGGATGGACACTTTGAGGAGGGAAATCTTCTTGATATGAAAGAAGGCAAGAATCGGGTCCTCGAAGAGCATCCAGATACACAGGTAGAACTTGTTGGCGAAGTTCCTTATTGGGCGGAAGTTCAGAAAGCAGCCGATTTATTCGGCGAGACATTACCACAGATGAGTTATTTAGGGATTGATTTTGTTGTGACTGACAAGAATGAGGTCAAAGTTTTGGAGATCAATTCGTTGACATCTTTAGATACAATGCAAATGAAGGGGTCTATTTTAAAAGAGGCGCAAGGCGAGTTTTTCAGAAGACGGATGAAGCGTTAAGCGTATGTGTAAAAGATAGAAAGTGTGAAATGAATGCAGGAATATGGTGGCTATATAGAATTCGAATCTTACGAAGGCTCCCTGCTCCACGATAAAGCGATTCCCTTGAACTGCGGGCGGAGCGCGCTCGCCTATCTTTGTGAGGCGAAGCACATTCAGAAACTGTATCTGCCCTATTTTATCTGCTCTTCCGTTCCACATCTTTTGGAGAAAATTGGGGTAAACTACGCTTATTACCACATAGATTCAGATTTCAAGCCGCATTTTGAGGAGGAGCTGGGAGCGGATGCCTATCTGTATATCGTCAATTTCTACGGTCAGATGGGCAATGAGGAGCTTGCTGGCTGGAAAGAGCGATATGGCCGTGTGATCGTGGATCAGGCGCAGAGCTATTACCAGATGCCAGTAGAGGGAGTGGATACGATCTATACGTGTCGAAAGTATTTTGGCGTATCGGATGGTGCTTTCTTATATACAGATGGGCGGCTGCAGAGGGAGCTTCCGGTGGATGTGTCTTTTGAAAGAATGCATTTTCTTCTTGGAAGGTATGAGTGCGGAGCAAATGCTTTTTATGGGGAGTATGTAGAGAATAATAAGCTGTTTGCGAATGAACCAATCAAAAGGATGTCGAAATTGACGGAGAATTTGCTGCGGGGCATCGACTATGAGAGGGTAAGACGGTGCAGAAATGAGAATTTCTGCATTTTGCAGGAGGCTTTCGAAGGAATCAATGAGCTTCGTGTCAAAACGGTCGATGCTCCATTCATGTATCCGCTTTTGATTTCTGGTGGATCGAGCATCCGGCGGTTGTTGCAGGGGGAAAAGATCTATATCCCGACGTTATGGCCGAATATGTTGGAGGATGGTTTGCCGGAGAGTCTGGAGTATCGTTTCGCAGCGGATATTCTTCCTATTCCCCTCGACCAGAGATATGGGAAGGAAGATATGTGGTATTTAGCAGATAGAGTTTTAGCTTATTTAAACAAATAGGTTTGGGAGGGAAGATGAGGAAAGATATAATAAGAAACTTATTACTATCTATTATCTCAATGGGGGTAATATATGTAACATATTGGATGTTTGGCGTAAATGATTTATTTATTTGGCGGCATGGTATTCAGAATATATTTATTGCGATAGCTTGCACGTTCTTGGTGCAGACTATAACTAAAAAGAGTATGTTACACTCTGCCTGGTATCCTGGATTAATTACTTTTTATCTCTGGTTAGGTGCTTTTTCGTATATCCGAAGCCATGCGGGGGGGTGTCGCGTTGAGTCTCTAAATGATGATATATTGACGTTGTTACCGGTTCTTATTATCATTGTTTTATTTGAACACTTTGGCACACAAAGCAAGAAGATTAGAATGGTGTTGCTTGCAGTGAATATGGTTCTCATTGGGTATTTTTCTGTAAGTACTTTTGTTTACTGTATTTACTATTCTATTTCGGGAACCGGTCTAACATCTAATGATATGATTGCGGTGTTATTGACGAATTCCCGTGAAGCTGTGGAATTTATAGAGTCACACGTAGGGGTAGGACTTACTGCAATATCCACTGTATTGGTTTTGTTATACTTGGTGGGGATTGGATTATTACTTATGAAGGGAAGTAAACCCCAGCCTTGGGTTGAATATAATACTCCCAAATTTCAAAAAATAGCATTGTACATTATGTGCTTGGTGGCTATTATTGCTATTCGGCATGGGATGACGAGAATTTTTCCGGTATATCACTATCGTGTCGCGCAGGGATATATAGTGGGGGCGCAGAAAGCAATGAGGGCCCATGGAGAGAGTATAAGAAAGTTTCAGCTTGCTGATACTAGTACAATGCCTGTAAGAGGTAGTGTGATTGTTGTTATTGGTGAAAGCGCGAACAGAGATCACATGAAGGCATTCAATCCGAAGTATCAAGTAGATACAACGCCTTGGCTGACATCAAAAGTAAATGGTGATTCCGGTTTTTATTTGTTTAGAAAAACATATTCGAATGCTACTGTGACAGAAAAGGCGCTTTCTATGTTTTTAAGTAATCTTAATCAGTATAATGCTAAAACAAGAGAAGAAATGATTACGTTGACGGATGTGGCTAATCAGATTGGGTACGATACATGGTTTATCAGTAATCAGACCCCCGCCCCCGGGAATATGGCATTGACACTTTCTTCTGAGGAAGCGAAGCATAATATCGTAACGAAACAACCCGGGAAATCAGATATGCAAGTCTTAGAAGAGCTAAAGCGTGTTCCTTCTGATGGTAATCATTTTATTATTATTCATTTAATCGGAAGCCATGATCGATATCTGGATAGAGTACCGCATGGTTTTGATGGGGTTGTGGTAGATGGTAATCCACAAAAGGTGAACGATTACGATTCGAGTATTAAATATACAGATGAAGTGTTAGAGCATATCTTTCAGTATGCAAAAGATAATTTGAATTTGCAGTTTATGGTTTATGGTTCTGACCATGGGGAAGATATGGAGGCTTTCCATAGTGATGGCCATTTCACTTGGGATATGGCACGCGCTCCATTTTTTATATACCTAGCTCCAGAATATGTACAGAAATATTCTAATATATCCAAGGATCTCAGGAATAATCAGGATAAAATATTTACGAATGATTTAATCTTTGATACAGTTTGTGGATTGTTACAAGCGCCGAATAATCAGTATGACAGTAGATATGATTTATCGAGCGCAAATTATAGCCTAACTAGAGATGTTGCGGTTACTAGGCATGGTCAAATTGCACTGATCAAGGAACCTGAATCGTAATTGTCTCCAATACAGGAGGAAAAACTATGATAAAACAGATCAATGTGACGCGGTCTTCTATGCCGCCTTTTGATGAATATGTGGAGGAGATCCGGGATCTCTGGGATAGCCGGTGGCTGACGAATTCGGGGGCGAAGCATCAGAACCTGGAGAAGGAGATGGAGAAGTATCTGGGTGTTTCTCATATTTCTTTCTTCTCGAATGGTCATCTGGCGCTGGAAATGGTGCTGGATGCGCTGAAGCTTACGGGGGAGGTCATCACGACGCCTTTCACGTATGCTTCGACGACGCAGGCGATTGTCCGCCGCGGGCTGACGCCGGTCTTCTGTGATATTGAGCCGGACTGGTATACGATGGATGTGAGCAAGATCGAGTCTTTGATTACGGAGAAAACGTGTGCGATCGTGCCGGTGCATGTGTATGGGAATGTGTGCCAGTATCAGGAGATCGAGCGGATCGCAAAGAAGTATGGGCTTGCGGTCATTTATGATGCGGCGCATGCTTTCGGCGTGAGGGTGGATGGCAAGGGCATCGGGACGGTCGGTGATGCGGCGATGTTCAGCTTCCATGCGACGAAGGTGCTGCATACGATCGAGGGCGGCGCTGTCACGTATGCGGATGGGGCGCTCAGGAAGGATCTGGAGGCGCTGAAGATGTTTGGCATGTATGGCAAGGATGATGCGGAGCTGATCGGCTCGAATGCGAAGATGACAGAGTTTCAGGCGGCAATGGGGCTGTGCAATCTGCGGCATGTGGATCAGTGGATCGGAGAGAGAAGGGCAGTGGTCATGCGCTACCGGGAGAGACTTTCTGGCGTGAAAGGGCTTCGTCTTTGCCCGGAGCAGGAAGGTGTGGAGTCGAACTATGCGTATTTCCCAGTATATTTTGATGCAGCGGAGTTTGGCATGGATCGCAATGAGGTGCTGGAGAAGCTCGCTAAGGAGAATATTTTCGCTCGCAAGTATTTCTATCCGCTGACATCGGAGTTCAGTGTGTATCAGGGACGTTTCCTGATACAGAAGACGCCGGTGGCTTTCGATGCGTCCCGGCATGTGCTGACGCTTCCGCTGTATTCGGAGCTGACGGTCGAGGATGTGGATCAGATCTGTGATGTCATTGTAGGAAAGTAGGAGGCGGGTTATGATTAAAAAGGGCATTATTTTGGCGGGGGGCTCAGGGACGAGACTGTATCCGCTGACGAAGGTGATCAGTAAGCAGCTGATGCCTGTCTATGATAAGCCGATGATTTATTATCCGTTGTCTGTCCTGATGCTGGCGGGGATTCATGAAATCCTTGTGATCACGACGCCTCGGGATAGAGAGAGTTTCGAGGAACTTTTGGGGGATGGGAGCCAGTGGGGGCTTTCTATTTCCTACAAGGTGCAGGAGAAGCCGGAGGGACTGGCGCAGGCGCTGATCATCGGGGAGGACTTCATCGATGGGGATAGTTGTGCGCTGATCCTGGGAGATAATATTTTCTATGGCTATGGCTTGTCTGGCATGTTGCACCGCGCGGTCACGAAGGATATGGGGGCTACGGTCTTTGCTTACTACGTGAATGATCCGGAGCGGTATGGTGTAGTGGATTTCGATGAAAATCATCAGGCGGTCAGTCTGGAGGAGAAGCCAAAGGTACCAAAGTCGCATTTTGCGGTGACGGGGTTGTATTTCTATGATGAGACGGCGGTGGAGAAGGCGAAGTCGCTCTTGCCTTCGGCGCGCGGTGAGCTGGAGATCACGGATCTCAATAAGCTGTATCTGGCGGAGGGGACGCTCAAGGTGGAAACGATGAGCCGCGGGTATGCATGGCTGGATACAGGGACGCATGAGTCACTCTTGCAGGCGGCGGCTTTTGTGGAGACGATCCAAGAGCGGCAGGGACTCAAGATCTGCTGTCCGGAGGAAATCGCGTATCATCTGGGGTATATCAATGAGAAGCAGCTGGAGGTGCTGGCGAAGCCACTCATGAAGAATGAGTATGGACAGTACTTGATGAAGGTGCTGGAAAGCGGTATATAAGATCAAGTTGGAGCGTAAAGTCATGACGATTATTATTACTGGCGGAGCTGGGTTTATTGGATCGAATTTTATTTTTCATATGCGGAAGGCGCATCCGGAAGATCGAATCGTCTGCATGGATAAGCTGACGTATGCGGGAAATCTGTCGACGCTGAAGGGCGTGATGGATATTCCGAATTTTCGCTTCGTGAAGATGGATATCTGTGACAGGCCAGCAGTCTATGGGCTCTTTGAAGAGGAGCATCCGGATGTGGTCGTGAATTTCGCGGCGGAGTCGCATGTGGATCGCTCGATTGCGAATCCGGAGATTTTCCTCGAGACGAATATCATTGGTACGGCGGTCCTGATGGATGCGTGCCGAAAGTATGGCATTGAGCGGTATCATCAGGTGTCGACGGATGAGGTGTATGGGGATCTGCCGCTGGATCGGCCGGATATCTTTTTCACGGAGAAGACGCCGCTCCATACGAGCTCGCCGTACAGCAGCTCGAAGGCGAGTGCGGATCTTCTGGTAGGGGCGTATTACCGGACATATGGACTGCCGGTGACGATTTCCCGCTGTAGCAATAACTGTGGTCCGTATCAGTTCCCAGAAAAGTTGATCCCGCTTATGATTGCGAATGCACTCGCGGATAAGCCGCTCCCTGTCTATGGGGATGGGAAGAATGTGCGTGACTGGCTGTATGTGGAGGATCACTGCAAGGCCATTGATCTCATTCTGCAGCATGGACGCGTGGGCGAGGTGTACAATATCGGCGGGCATAATGAGATGGGAAATATCGATATCGTGAAGCTCATCTGCAAAGCGCTGGGAAAACCGGAGAGCCTCATCACGTATGTACAGGACCGCAAAGGCCATGACCGTCGCTATGCCATCGATCCGGCGAAGATTCACGGGGAGCTGGGCTGGCTGCCGGAGACAAAATTCGCAGACGGTATCAAAAAGACGATTGAGTGGTATCTGACACATAAGGACTGGTGGGAAGAGATCGTGAGCGGCGAGTACCAGACGTACTATGAGAAAATGTATGGGATAAGTGATTGCGTGTAATAGAATTGCGACAAGATGGAGAACGCAATGTTTTGTAAATCAGGAAGAGCACTAAAAGTGGGATTGACATGGAGGAAATCTGAAAAGTGAAAGAAAATCCACTGCATTTAAGACATAAAAATATCGTCATCATCTACATGCTCTACTTCGGAGACATGGTCTCTCTTTCTCCCTTTCTGGAGATCCTTCGCCGCGAAGCCGTTGGCTCTAAGATCACGCTTGTCATTGATGCCAGATTTCAAGAGGCTGTCCGATATAATCCATGCATCGATACGATCATTCCTGTGGATCGTAAAAAGATGGGGCTTTCTGCTACTTGGAAACTGGGGAAAGAAATCGGGAAGACGCATCCGGACATTCTCATGGTGCTTCACGGGACGACGCGTACTTTCCTCATGGCGAAGGCGATGAAGGCGAAGGTGTGGGTCGGGGAGACAGGAAATCCACTGGGGCGGTTTTTTATCGATGATGAAATACTGGTGGAGCGGCGTGACTGTCATGCGGCAGAAAAGTATGTCAAGGTGCTAGAGCACTTGGGCGTGTCAAACTTGGCCCACCATGGGATGCAGATGTATACCTGCCCTGCATGGGAAGAGGGTGCAAAGGCTTTTTTTGCCGCAGAGGGGGTAAAGCCGGGGGATAGACTGGCGGGATTTTCTGTGGGGAGCTCGACAGCGGAGAAGAATTGGTCTGCAGAGAAATATGGAGAAGTGGCGGACCACTTCGCTGGCCTTGGCTATCGCCCTGTCTTCTTTGGCGTTCCCAGCGAGATGCCGCTCATAGAGAAGGCTTTAGCACATATGAAACGCAGAGATGAGGCCATCGTGGCGGCTGGGAAGCTCTCTATGGGGGAATTCATCGCGGCAGCTTCTTGGTGCGCAGTCGCTTTTACGAATGACAGCGGACCGATGTACGTGTTCGATAGCCGCAAGGTGCCGGTGATCGCGATGTTTGGGCCGAGCAATGCGAAGCTCCATCATCCGCTGGGTGAGAAGTCCTGCGCGCTGGCGACGACGGATATGCTGCGCACGCAGGACCATGTGAATCACACGATCCGTGACAGGTCTTATACACCGATAGATGCTATTTCTGTGAGTGAGGTCATCCGCGCTGGTGAGTGGGCACTGGGGCTGAAGGATGATGAACGGTATGAGGGACATCTTGCGTTAGTACATAAAAACGAGCAAGGGGGGATAGAGTACTTTTGAAACCTATTGAATGTTGATGGGGAATTGTATCAAAATTTAATTAACCACGGGTATAGGGAAACAAACTGCTTTCGCTCGAAGAGAAGAATTTATTTGCGAGCATGGACGTGATTTTTGCTTTTGTTTGTATTATTTGCTCAAAATAAAAAGCAGGAGGCATTTTATGGGATGTATTAATAAGGTGGTTGTTCAGGAAAGAGGAATTCAATCTTTGTATCATTTTACACAAGCTGACAACCTTGAAAATATATTAAAGTATGGAATTTTGACTAGAAAAGAACTGAATGAGCAATCAATTGCATATTTTCAATGTGATAATGATCGCGCAGAGGGGCATCTCGACTCAGTTTCATTGTCAATCTCTCATCCGAATTATAAGATGTTTTATCTGCAACGAAATAAGCATCCTGATAAAACATGGGCTGTTTTAGACATTAATCCGGAAGATATACTTTGCAATAATGATATACGCTGTGCTTTTTACTGGACAAATGCTGCAGACAGCAGAATGAAATGTTTGAACCCTTTTGATCTTGAAGGAGCAAAAAGTTTTGAAACATTATTTGGGAATTGGCCTTTAAATATTTCGCGAAAAGACAGCGAACCAAGCGAGAGAAGAAAGACTCTTTATGACAGATTTCCCACAAATCCTCAAGCTGAAATACTGGTGTTTCATTCTATCGAACCGAGCGCTATTCGGCGAATATTTTTTCAGAATAAGGAGGATATGGAAAGATATCAAAATATTATTACTCAAAAACCATGCAAAAAATGTGAAGTTGTTTTTAGACAAAGATATGACAGCGCAGATTGGGGGACTTATTGTGGCTAAGAGACCTGTATTTATTGCAGAGCCTGGTATCGGAGTGGCTTATAAGACAATTATGGTGGATTTTCCATGGTTTGGAGGTTTTGCAAGAGTACAGAAAGAAAAATGTGTTAAAAGTCTTCACGATGCATATAGGGGGGAGCATCGCGGACAAAAGGTGTTAGAAATTTCAAATTATTCTTCGGAGTCTTTAGGGGTGGCATTAAGCGCATTTAATCTCGCTATTAGGAATGGAAAAGGGAAAAATTTTACAGTAGAATGTATTTTTCAGTCGTCCAAGATTTTTGCAGATGGAGGGCCATACAAGGATCTTCTATATTGTTCTTCTAAAGAGGCAAAAAAAGACATTCGCTTAAAAACGAGTGGCCAACTGAAATCGTTTGCTCTAAATAATCAACTGTTTCCTCTCGAACCAAAGACTTTCTTTTACAATTGGGTGTATATTAATACGTTGGTAAAAAACGAGCGATTGGCGCTAGAAATATTAGATTATGATGCATTTACGGACATTGCATTTAATCCGAATGCATCGTGCAATTGTCAGGCGGCAGCAGTTGCAGCGTATGTTTCACTGGTCAAATCCCAGAAGTTATCCCAAGCGCTTGCAAGTCCCGAGTCTTTTTTGCAAATTGTTTATGGAGGAAAAATGTGTCAAGAGCAATCCCTTTTTAGTTAGCGAAGTAATGCTGAATTAAGAGATAATGATTCCAGAGATTCAGACCAGCCCCTTGGATTTTAAACGCGGATCTGTGGCATAATTAGATCAAATAGGAGGTCATTATCATGCCAAAGAAAAAATACACCGTAGAATTCAAAACCAAGGTTATCCTGACTATCATCCAGGGGGGACAAAGAGTTCAATGCTATTTGTGCCGACTTCAACCTGAACCCCAGCATGGTTCGTAAGTGGAAGCAGGAATTCCTGTAGAACGCCCACCGTGCATTTGACTCAGATTCTGAGCAGAAAGCGGGAGAGCGAAAGGAGACTCGCCTGAAGAGAAAGAATGACCAGATGCTTAAAAACATCGGGCAGCTCACGCTGGAACGTGATTTTCTTCAGGGGTGTTTTTGCCAAATTGGAGAAGCAGTCCCAAGCCCCCCCGGACTATGATTCGAAAGAGCTGTAAGCGCTCTGCCTTCCCGATCTCCTCAGAAACTACGCTGTAATCTTTCCCAACTAGGTCTGGCCTATCGATATTACCTATATTCCCATGCCCATGGGTCACATGTATTTACCTGCCATTGTTGGCTGGTACAGCCGCAAAATTGTAGGCCATTATCTTTCCGACACCCTCGATACAGAGTCCGTTATTTACACCGTCAAAGAAGCGATAACAATGCATGGAATTCCGGTTATCCTGAACTTCGATCAGGGATGTCAGTTTACCAGCGCAGAGTACAAGGCTCTTCTGAAAGACCTTCAGTGTTGTGTTCACTTTTTCATTGACATTTACAACTGTCAAAGGGAATTAAATTTTTATGGATGGGTATAAAAAGCAAATAGAAATCGAATTAACCATAAATTCAGATGTAGAAAAGCAGGATGGTAAAAGCAGAATTACATTATTAGAAAAATTGAGTTACCTGGTTTTTACTTTAAATGTAGGTACATGTACTTTGTTTTCCACTTTAAGTAATGAGAAAATTGATTTCAAGAATATTTCCATAAACAGCAATTTGACATCAAGCATAAGTGTTTTATTATGGGGAGCATTGCTAATAATTTTTTCATTTTTTTTAGGTTACATGTCAAGTGCATGCAAAGCTAAGTATTTTTCAAAGCTTTGTAAATATGAGAAATGTCAATTGAAGAATGTCTTGATGTTTGAAGACTATGTTTTGGGAAAGAGGTATTGCGATATGTTTTCTCCATACACTGAGGAACAGATGTATGATAGTAATTTAAAATTGTTACAAAAAAATTTAGTGTTCTATGAACGACTAAAAAAAGTAAACAAGTACAACTTAAGGGTTTCAAAATGTTTAGAGAAAGCATCTGCGGCATATTGTTTCTTATCCCTGCTCTTTTTTTTAGAAGGAATTCTAGTGTTCCAAAATCAATCTCTTTACGTAAGAGGATCTTTTGCGACTTTTTTTTGGAGCCTTTTTAACAGTGATTATACGCATTTAACAATACTGATTTTCTCATTCATCTATATAATATATCAATCTTTTGCTAAACCATTTTTTTATTATAATCAAAAAAAGAAATTGAGTAAAAAGATTTGCCAAAAATCAGAAGGCAGTGGGAGACTATAATGGCGGTATGAGGAGCATCTCGTGTTGATAAGGGGACATGAGAATGTGTAACGTGTTATGAAGCCTGAAGAGGTATATATGAATCAGATCACAATCGTAGTACCTTGCTTTAATGAAGAGGAGGTACTCAGACAATTCCATCAAAGAGTGAACGAAGTGCTTTCCGCTATAGAGGATTGCTCATTTCGGATTCTTTTTATCAATGATGGCAGTCGGGATAGCACGCTGTCGATGATTCAGCAAATGGCAGAAGAGGATCCGAAGGTATCCTATATCAGTTTTTCCAGAAATTTTGGAAAAGAGTCGGCTATGCTGGCAGGGCTGGATTATGCAGATGGGGATGCTGTCATTATCATGGATGCTGATCTGCAGCACCCGCCGGAGTTAATTCCTGAAATGCTGAGGTATTGGCGAGAGGGTTATGAGGATGTTTGCGCCAAGCGAACGGATCGGAAGGATGAGGGATATGTCAAGGGGAAGCTGACGAATCTCTTTTATTATCTTTTGCAGAAATCGAGCAGGACGGAGATTCAGCGTAATGTGGGGGATTTCCGGTTGCTGGATATGCGCTGTGTGGCGGCGCTTCGTCTGATGCGAGAGAGGGAGCGTTATACCAAGGGGCTTTTTACCTGGGTAGGCTTCAAGAAGAAAGAGATCCCTTTTCATGTGGAGCCGCGCGCAGCGGGGAAAACTACGTGGAATTACTGGTCTCTCATGAATTTGGCACTGGAAGGGATCACTTCTTTTACTACGGCACCGCTTCGTCTGGCATCTATGATGGGCGTGGTGGTTTCTATATTGGCTATTTTGTATATGATCTATGTCTTGGCGAATGCATTGATCTATGGGGACCCGGTGGCCGGATACCCTACGCTGATCACGGTCATGCTCTTCTTGGGTGGCGTACAGCTGTTGGCATTGGGGATCATAGGCGAGTATCTGGGGCGTGTTTTCAATGAAAGCAAAAATCGGCCTTCATATCTGATCGATGAGATGAATGGTCACAAGATGATCTACAGGGGGGCTGTATCATTGGAAGAACGGGTTACACAAAGAGATTCGGATACATATGATCGGGAAGACGGATCAAAAGAATAGGGGCTGTTTTCCGGCAAGATTTGGGTGGTAAGGAACATACTATGGAAAAGAAAAATGAGATGCGCTCATGGGCGATTTTGGCGGCAGTGTTTTTGTTTATGCTATTGTTGAATGTTCTCATGCCGATCCATCGAGATGACTATGATTATTCTTTGGTGTGGGGGACGATGCAGCATGTCAATTCATTCTCTGATGTGCTGCAGTCTATGTGGAATCATTATCTGACTCATGGCGGACGCATGGTGACGGTATTTGGTCTGGATCTGTTCTTATGGTTGGGAAAGATCTGGTTCGATATAGCGAATGCGTTTGTTTTTACAGCGTTTACTGCACTTTTGTATTTTCATGCGATACGAAAGGTGTCCATCGGCCGATCCTCAGTGCTTTTGGGACTGACTGCATTCTTGCTGTGGCTGGTTTTGCCTCATTTTGGAGAAGTGGCTGTGTGGAAGAGTGGGTCCACGGTTTACTTGTGGTCAGGGCTTTGCGTTGCTGCGTTTTTATTGCCATATAATTTGTATTTGGCAGGGCAGCTTCATTGGAAGCGTGGTATCGCTGCCGTTATGTTTTTTATGGGCATTTTGGCCGGATGGTCAGTGGAAAATCTGGCGGTGACGGTGGTCACGCTGACTTTTTTGATCACAGCGTATTGCTGGAAGAAAAAGATGTTAAAGGCTTGGATGCCGATTGGTATGGTTGCCTCGTTCTTGGGGTTTGTAGGAATATTAGTAGCTCCCGGAAACTATGTGCGTTATGGGGAACAGGGGTCCGGTAAGGGTATCCTGATCCATATCGGAAATCAGTTCGCCGGTAACGGAGAGATGATCCTTTATATACTGCCGGTACTCCTGTTGCTTTATCTGGTATGGACGGCATTGAAGCTGCAGCTTTCGGAAGAAAAAGGAGAGACGTTCGAGAGGACCTCCGTGCATATCAGTGTAGGTCAGATCGTTATCTTGGGGCTGATCGCACTGATGCTCATTTCTTATTTTTCTGGCGGATGGCTGGCTTCTTCCTTGACGGAATTCCTGATCGCTCATGTACTGACACCGCTTCATATGACACGTGCAAAGACGGTGGCGCAGTTTGCACATACGATGTCCGGCTTGGAAGAAATGGTGATATACCTTGGCGGGGTGTGCCTGGTCTTCTGCTTGGCAAAGCAGTCAATGGGGATTCCTGGGCGAGTATTGAAGAGCGTAAAGGCCAAAGATGTATGTATGGCGTATCCGGCAGTGCGGTTTGCCGCAGCTTGCTTTTTGCTAGCTGCTTTTAATAATTTTGTCATGATCGCAGCACCCACTTTTCCTGCGCGTGCCACTTTCAGCTCGGTGTGCTTTATTCTTGTAGGGACACTGGCCATTTTGCATATGCCGGAAATGAAGAGTGCATTTGCCGGTACGACTGGCCGCATATTGAAAATGGGAGGTGCCGTGCTGGGGGGATTTTTGGCGGCTTCGGCGGTCATGGTATCTCTGGCGATGACACAGGCGCAGGCTGAGCGAATTCAGTATATTGAGAGAAAAGCGGGTTCTATGGAGGTGGTGGAGCTTCCACCGATCGAAATTAAAAATAGAGCGTTGCGCCATGTCTTCTTTGTCGATTTTGATAATGGGGTGACAAAGGGAGGGCTTTGTCATTATTATGGCATTAAGGATATCAAGGTGGTCAAAGGCGTATCGTTGGATACATGAAGGCCATGTACAGGGTAGGCCCATGCCCTTTGGCGGGTAAGTCAATAAAAAAGGAGCTGTGAAGAAATGAAGATTCATTTCTTCACAGCCCCTTTTGTGT
>ERZ1034865.721-NODE-721-length-18176-cov-8.239280_pt1 | contig 18176 bp, 39 predicted proteins | sample MGYA00520632_ERZ1034865 | MGnify/ENA primary metagenome ERZ1034865 (study PRJEB33766, sample SAMN09781738) | gut metagenome | biome: gut microbiome | host: Homo sapiens | place: Madagascar | study: EMG produced TPA metagenomics assembly of the PRJNA485056 data set...
GACATACATAGATAAAAGTGTTATAGTATAGTTACAAACAAGGAAACAGTAAATACAAAGTGAAGGAGAAAAGAACATGAATAAAGAAACAATCACATTAAGAGCAAACGATAATAAGTTAGGTATTAAATTTTATAAGTCATATGTTACAAATGTTAAAAGAGTAGCAGTAAGAGATGTGCCAGAACATGTTTTAAGATATATTGAAGAAGACTACATTTTCAGTTATAAAGGTAAACAATACAGAGTAAATGAACATATTGTACCAAACAAAGAAGGTTCTGTTAAATTCAGTGCCAGATTTAATTACACTGTAGAATGTTTGAAATAATTCAAAATAAGTATTGACAAACAGAACAAAGTGATATATAATAAGTACATAAGATAAAGCAAAGCAAATTTGAAGGAGGACAAAAACAATGACAAGAACAGAGATTGAAGCATTAGACAATGAGGTAGTAACAATGGAGCAGTTAGAAGCAATTGAGGAACATGAGGATGTAGAAGAATTAGAAAACTGTGGTAACAGTGGTTTCTATGTAGGAAAGACATTATATTGTGTTCATTTTACAGATGGAACAACAGTTGATGTTTGTTGTTAGGAGGTAACAAAATGAAGTTATGTGTTCATAGATATGCAGAAGATTTTTGGGATGATAGTGATTATACAGAAGAACAACTAGATACAGATGAATTAAAAACAAGGTTAATTGAGATTGCGCTTGAATTACCAGAAATAAAAGCAGACACAGTATACAGTGCAATCAAACTAATTGAAAGATTAGAATATGTACATAGGGTATTATGTAAAGAAATAGTGAGGTAGAACAAAATGAAATTAACAAGAGAACAGGCAATAGCAGAACACAGAAAAATGTGGCTGTGGATTTCAAGACAGATTATGAAGGACTACTCGGTAGACAGAACAGTAAAAACAGCATATCTTTATAAATGTGATTATTTGAATAAAGCTTATCCTAACGAATGGATAAAATGCAAATGTTTTTGTTGTGAATATATAATGCAACACGGTATCAATTGCTATAAAGATTGCCCGTTATATTGGAATGACAAACATACAGCACTTTCCTGTGATGATTTGTTTGAACATGGATATTATGATGTTATAACTGATATTATAAAAGAATCGTACAGTGTAGAAGGACATGCTTTTATTACATTGGAAGAAGCAAAAAGGGCGGCAAGAATGGCATATAAAATAGCAATGTTGGATGAAAAAGAATATTTATATAAGAGGTTGGATAAATGAAAAAAGAAATTGAAATAGATACACTAACACAATTTATAGCCGGTTTCATGTATGGAAATTATGACCAAGTATTAGTTGAATTTTCTACAGGTAAAAGGGCGAAAGTTATTGATATGTCGTTAAATGTGTTAGATGGTATAAAAGTAAAATTTATAAAAGGAGTACGGTTTGATTTAGATACAGAAATGTACATAGTAGAGGTGGAGTAATGTATAAATTTAATACATATTGGACAGACGAACTAAAAGCAAACTTTCTGGAACGTGTAATAGCAATACACAGTTATCTGTACTATGAAAGTGATAACAGTATTTGGACAGATAAACATTTTGATGAAATATCAAAACAATTAGTATCTGTTTTAAAATACCATAATGAAAGATGGATAATACAACATACGCAATATGGATATGCTTTTTATGATTTTGATGGAACAACAGGCTTTTTGATTTGGGATAGACTAACAGAAAAAGACAAAGAAATGATTAGTACATTAGCGAACATGATAGTAGGTGTGAAATGAAAGCAGATTTTGAAAAAGGAACAAAAGTATGCAGTTGTTGTAAAAAAGAATTACCGTTAGATATGTTTGGTAAGAATGCGAGAACGAATGACGGATTTAGTCACTACTGTAAAAAATGTAGCTACGAACGGCATAAGATATATTATTCAAGCGATATAGGAAAAAAAAGAAGAAAAGCATATGATGATAAAAGAAAGAACACATTCGGAAGAGTAGGACGTAAACGAGGACGCAGTGGAATTTTAAAACGAGATTATGAATTAAGCAATGAACAGTTGAGCAAAAGAAATGCAAGGAGAAGATATCTAGGAAAACAAGAAAAACAAGGAAAACAAGGAAGATATGGTATATTGATATGGTATAGCGGTGAGTTAGAAGGATCGAGTATAGACGAATATGATAAAGCATTGACAAGAGAATATAGCAGGCAATTATATTGTGCAATCCGTGGTTACATTGCAAGAGTAAATCCATCTGAACACTTTCTATTTGATTTTGATTTAGAACAAATGTTAAATGATTGTATGACAGATACAAACGGAAATCCTATGAAACGTTGGTGGAAAGGAGAAATAAGACACTGGACAGTAAAAGATGATATATGGAAGGAGTGATATATTGAAGAACTACACATATGAAATGGTACAGGCTGAGATGGCATTTAAAGACCTATTTGGAACAAAAGAATTAATAGAAGCTAGAAAGTATTACTTTGCTTCTGAAAGCCTTAAAATGGACTATATAACGTTTTTGAAACAGGAAACAGAAAGGAAGTTAAAAGCAAATGAATGTGACTAAAGATATTGATATAAAGATGTTAAAGGATATGCTAGGTAATATGATAGAAAGGTGTCAAACATCTTTAAAGCCTAAAGTTGAACTTGATTATAACACAGCAATTAGAATCTATGATGTCTTAGAAGAAACACAGATAAGGGAAGAAAGACACCAAACATTAGAAAGTGCCTGTACATTTATGGAAATGGAAGATGGCACACAGACAAATGAAATGGAACTGCATAACAAAAAAGATGCAAATGGTAACATATTAAGAAGTGCTAAAGAAGGAAATGATGATTTGAATATAACACGTAAACAAATGGGATTGCATGAACAAATAACAAAGATGGCTGAACACTTACAAAGAGAGAATGTGCAAAAAAGTAGTGATACAGTACCAGATTGTTATGGTTGCTATGATGATAAAGGCTTAAACTGTAACAATTGTAAAAGCAAAGAATCTTGTGTAGAAGACACAGAGAAGAGAAAAGAAGAGGACGATGATTTTATCTAATGGCAAAAAGAACAACTAAATGGTACAGAAAGAATGAAGCTGAAGTAATGCAAAGGTTAGGCTTTGAACCTACACGTAACAGCGGTGCAACATGGATAGACAAAGGCGATGGACAAAACGAACATTGTATTTGTGAACTAAAATCTACAGACAATGCTAGTTACAGGTTAGAACAAACAACATTGCATACATTAGAAGCAAATGCAATTGAAGCACATAAATTACCCGTATTTGCTTTGCAATTTCTTAATATGGACGAAGTATGGCTTGCAGTAAAAGAAACGGATATAGAAGCATTTAAACAGCTTATAAGGGCATCTGTGTTAGAAGAATTAATTGATAATGCTAATTTCTATGATGTAAAAAAAGATTTACAAAAATTGCTTGACAAAACAAAAGGCAAGTCTTATAATAAAGGAGAAGGGGTTGGGGTTGAGGATTTAGAAGTCTTCGACTTCATGCCACAAACAAATGTTAACATAGATACAGATAGAGTTAAGAAGAATATGTTAGCAAGAAATAAATACAAGATAGATAAACAGAAAGCATCTATTGAGTATGAGAGAGAACAGAAAAAGAAAAGGAAGGAGAAACAAAGAGATTGGCAGAAAAGAAATTCAAACAAAAAGGAATAGCTGAGTTCCAAGGTCTGAGTATTGGAAAAAACAAAACTGTACAAGTTAAGTTCAAGCTTAGATATGATGAACTATTAACAAGCGTGAACCTGTTACAGGGTTTAAACAGTGATATCACAGTACATGCTAAGTGTGGAACTGGAAAAGCTATGAACTTAGGTATTTTTACAATTGGTGCTGTTAATTTTGACAAAGATGGCAATGCAATGATACCTTTTAAATCACTGACAGACAATGTAAATCTGGATAATATTTGCAGTCTTGTAGACGAAGAGTTCATCCAGTTAAGATTTATGGCAGTGTTAGAATTACCAGATAGCAGTGTCACTGAGAAAGAAGGTGGCGAAGAATGGGAAGACTAAACTACAAGGAACTTGCAAAAGCCAAGACTAAAGAAAACAGGAATGTTGTAATTAGTGAAGCATATGACAGCAAAGGTGAAAGCGTTGGCTATGTGATTGCAGAACAGTTTGTAGTACAGGAGGATGGAAAAGAAGTAAATCTTTTCTTAAAACATAGTTCTATGGGAATCATGGATAAAGATGGACTTATGAACATGTACAAAGCAATTAGAAATGCTTGTAACAAAGCAGGATTGTTTCAAGAAAATGCAAAATAGTGGTTGACACACAATACAAAATGTGTTAATATATAATCACAGAAACAAATAAGAAATGTAAGAAGAAAAGGAGAAAAACATTATGGCAACAAATTGGAGCGCATATGAAGCGGCAAAAGAAATCATGGGAAACAATAAGGAAAACATTACAGAGATTGGTAGTAGATACCCGCTGTTTACAAGAACAGTTGCATGTGCAAACAATGATTATCTGTTAGACATCTTGAAAGCACTTCCGAAAGTAACAGCAAGAGTTGTAGAGACAGGTCTTAAAGAGATGGAATCAGATACAGATGAACAGATGGGAGAAGCACCAAAGAAAGCACCTAAAAAGGTAACACCAAAGTCAAAACAGCCAGTACAGGAAGATGACTGGGAAGAAGAGGATGAAACAGAATCAGAGTATGACGGCATGACAGGAAAAGAACTCTATGCACTGTGCTGTGAAAGAGGAATTTCTTCACTGTGCAAGTCACGTTCAAAAGATTATCTGATTGACCTGTTAACAAAGCTTGATAATGGAGAGATTGAACCTGCATCAGCAAAGAAAAAAGGAGCAAAGGCAGAGCCTAAGAAATCAACAAAGGCAAAACCGAAGAAAGCCGAACCTGTAGAAGAAGCAGAGGATGATGACTGGGGAGATGAAGAGGAAGAGGATTCAGACCCATATGCAGGTAAGAATGCAAGAGAGTTGTTCGACATGTGTAAAGAGCGTGGAATTAAGGCAAAGCCAAAACAGAAAGCGGATGTATATGTAAAACTGTTGAAGAAAGCAGACGAAGCAGAAGCCGCTGAGGATGAAGACGAAGATGACGATGACGAGTGGGAAATCTAAGAATCGTTGAAGCAGATATAAATAGAATATAGAGCGAATGTAAAAGGCAGGAGGTAGGAAGTATTTCTATTTCTTGCCTTTTTATTTTGGAGAACAGAGTGTGAAGACAAGTAATTTATTAAATATTGATTGTAGAAAAGAAGAAAACAAAAAGTTATTAAACAGGTTTTTGTGGAAAGTAAAACCGTGTGCAAAGTTGTTAGATAAAAACAATTATACAAGGACAGAAACAGCACCGATTGAATTGTTAGAACAAGTGTTACATGGTATCTGTTGTAAATATAATTATGGTTTTAACGGATTAACAGGAATACACCCATACTACGAAAATGGAAAGTTTGTGATGTATGATGCAACATTAACACATAAAACATACAGAGATGGTAAATTAGAAAACTGTGAATGGGTATGTAACATATATGGCAAAACATTATGGGAAATGGTTGCAAAGATGATTATTGCTATATATGCAGACATTAAAAAAGGAGAAAAGGAAAATGGATAAAAGTAAGATATTTTATACAGATGGTGCGTGTAGTGGAAATCCGGGTGCAGGTGGTTGGTGTTATGTAGATTTAAAAGCTTGTGATAGAGGATATGTGACAGATGTTGTTACAGGTGGTAAGAAAGAAACAACAAATAACGAAATGGAATTAACAGCAGTATATAAAGCGTTAGTAAAAGCCTTGAAGAGTGGAGCAAAAAAGGTGACTATATACAGTGACAGTGCGTATGTGGTGAACGCTATAACAAAAGGATGGCTTGCACGTTGGAATGTTAATGGATGGATGACAAACGAAGGAAAACCAGTAAAATACAAACACATATGGGAAAAGATGATAAAACTCTTATATACAAAAGGAATGGCTGTTACTATGGTAAAGGTTGCAGGGCATAAGGATGACCCATTGAACGAATTAGCAGATACAAAAGCAGTAGAAGCAAAACAGAGCTATATGGAGTAAATATTATGATTATATGTGAGAAAATAAAAGAAAAAGAGTTCATTGGTGGTACAACAAAAGAAGCTTATCTTAATGCCTGTAAATGGTTAAGCACAAACGTAATAGCAATAAACAACAGCAAGAACATTACATACAGATTTGAGAAGCTTGATAAAACAGGAATCGGAACAAAAAAAGTAAAACTTGTAATGTATGTATATACCGATGAAGAAGAGATAAAAACAAAACATTGCGACATATGCAAAGAAGTAACAGGAGCGTTTTTTATGGCACAGAATAAATACATGTGTGAAACTTGTAAGATGCAACCATACAGAGAGCGTATTAAAACAAAACTGAAAGCATTAAAAGAAGGATTGAAAGGAAGTGTATTATAATGCAGGTGTTGAAGGTATTAGCAACAACTCCACTGAATATGGCTAGAACGTTCTGTAATGGTGTTAAAAGGAACTTAAATGCTATAGCTATATTATTGGAACTTATATTTCCATTATTGCTTATATGGGCGAATATGGGGATTAAAGTAGATATTATACTTTGTATGATTTTTGTATTTCTGATACATTATCTAAAAGAAGTACACAGATTATTAAATAGTGTAAGTACAAGAGGTATACCAGTACCAATAAAAAGGTTCACAAAAATGGAAGACGGAATGGTAATGTTAAAAGACGATTCAGATTTAGCGGAACTATTAATTTATACAAATGAATTAGAGGACTATTTATATCTAAAAGGACTGGTAAAATATGCCGAATAAATCACCTTGTATGTACTGCAAGGAAAGAACAATAGAGTGCTATTCTGTATGTAAAAAATATTCAGAGTTTAAAGCAGAGTGCAGATATGAAAATGAAGAACGTAAGAAAGCAGTAGTTGACCAAAGTTTGAAATTTAGAGCAAATAAGTATTGACAACACATATAAAATGTGATAATATAGATTACAGAAAGGGAGAATACCTCGGATTGGGTATACGAAAGTGACAGCCTATTAAAATGTCTGCCCGTAATATGAAGTAAACAATGTTGATATCCCGTTTCCCCTCAAATACCAATAAAAACAAAGGAGGTAAAAGAAAAAAATAGTAACACACTGATTTATTTTCAACCTAAAACCTTTGTAGTAATTATCAACATTGTTTATATATGGGTAGGGTGAATAAAACATCCTACCCCATTTTAATATTATACAGAAAATGAAAGGAGCATATAAACATAGATGGCAAAAAGAAACGTTACAGAAAAACAAAAAAAGAATCTTATACCACTAAATGAACGTTCGGAAGAAGAAAGAAAACGTATATCGCAGATGGGTGTAGAAGCAAGGAAAAACAAAAAGCGTGAACAAATGCAGGCACAAAAAACAATGCGTGAATTACTAAGTATGCGTGTATCTAATAGGAAAATAAAAGCATTGTTAGAAGAATTAGGCTTCACAGGGGAATTGACTAATGAAATGGCTCTAATGGTTGCACTATTCAAAAAAGGACTTACAGGGGATGTAAATGCAATTAGGGAAGTTGTAGATATGCAGGACAAACTTGATGCAGTAGAAAGCGGAAAAGAAATTGCAGGGCAGAACATTACTATTAATCTTGTACCACAAGGAAAAACACATATTGAACCAAACATTGAAACAGAAGAACAAGATATCTGGAATGAAGATGATGAAGTGTGGGAAGAACAAGATGAATTAGATGATTGGGGCGAAGATGATGTATATAACCCATGAAGCATTTAAAAGCACAATAGAAGCCTATAAGGAACACGCATTATGGAATTTAGGGGATGATAAGGAAAATGGCTTAAATCGCAATATAAAGCCTTACAGGAGTATGTCAGCGGATGAATGGTTAAAAGAAACATTAGAAAAACAAAAAATATTTTCATAAAAAGCTTGACAAACATAATGTAAAGTATTATAATATATTATATAAAACAGGAGTACAGATGGAAAACAAAGGAAATATAGAACAAGGATTTAATGCAGACAGACATTTGTGTAAAACATGCTGTTACAGAGCACCAGTAAAAGGAAATGAGTTAAAGAATAAATGTAACTATTTTCTTATAGTAGGTGAACTAAGAAGATGCGAAGTATCAGAATGCAACAAATACATAAAGGGAGCAAAGAAAAGACAGAACAAAAAGAAAGTTTTATGGTAGGAGAACAAACAATGGATATGTATAAAAGAGATATTATAAAGTTAGCAAAGAAGTTTGGAATTGAAAACAGGATAAATCAAACACAGGAAGAATGTGCAGAACTTATACAGGCATTAAGTAAGTACAGAAGAACAGTAGTACAAAAAGACAAAACATGTTCTGTAGATGAATTAAAAGCAAGGAATATGGTAACAGAAGAAATAGCGGACGTGGAAATATGTTTGACACAAATAAAGAAGCTAATGAGTATTTCTGAGATGGAATTGGAAGGAATTAAAAGTGTAAAAGTAACAAGGACAAAGAAAAGAATGGAGTGCAAATAATGAAAGAAATAATACAATATGCATTCTTATGTATGGGAACATATGTATGCGTAGCTGTTGCATCAATATTATTAGGATGTTTTATTGCAAAGATTATAAATGAACCAGATGACGCAATGCTATATGCATGGTTAACATCAACAGCAGGACTTACATTTTCATTGTTACACATTATAGGTATGTTATAAAAAAGTATCTAAAAAGTAGCATAAATAACATAGTACATAAAGAACAAAACAAAGAAAGGAGAAACAGTAACAAAACAATGCAGGAATTAAATATAAAATATATGAACATAAGGGATTTAAAACCATATAAGAAGAATGCAAAGAAACATAGCAAAGAACAAGTAGAACAGATTGCAAATAGTATTAAAGAGTTTGGATTTACACAGCCAGTAATAATAGACAAGAACAATGAAGTAGTAGCAGGACATGGTAGAATCTTAGGAGCAAAGAAAGCAGGATTAAAACAAGTACCTACAGTTTGTTTAGAAGAACTAACAGAAGAACAAATAAAAGCATACAGGTTAGTAGATAACAAACTGAATGAAAGTGAATGGGATTACAGTTTACTTGACGAAGAACTTGGAATTTTATCAGAAGATATAGACATGAATTTGTTTGGGTTTGATTTAGCAGAAGAATTAGAAAAAGATGAAACAAATATTGAAGTAAAAGACGATACGATAAAATATTTTTCTGATGAACAAATCATAAAACAGGCTCTTGATGATTTTACACCATTTAAAAGTCTTGAGCAGTTTGTATCGAGTATAATTGACAAGCCAACTGCAATGTATCAATTCAATAGATTGTGTCAAGGTTATAATGATGGTTATAATATATCGTTATTGTTTAATCCGCACAGATTGGCTACAGGAACAAAGAAGAATGAGCAGTCAATTTATCAAGCATTGAATAAAAATGGAACATATAAAAAACAGCTGTTTCGGTTTATGATTAAAGTACAAAATAAATTCGTAACAAAACATAATTATTTCAAGTTTGTTGGACTTGGCTGTGGTGGCGTTCAGTACGTTAATGAGTTTCAGCCGTATCTTGCAAGAGATATTTATAGAACATATTGCAAAGATGGTTATACTATATTAGACCCTTGTGCCGGATGGGGTGGAAGAACGATAGGACTTGCTTCATGTATGTTTAAAGATATAAAATATCTTGCAACAGACCCTAGCAAAAAAACATATAATGGCTTGTTAGAACTTAAAAATTTCTTGGGACTTGGTAAAAATTTTAAATATAAAAATGTTCCGTTTGAAGATTTGAATATAAAAGAAAACAGTATTGATTTTTGTTTTACCTCTCCACCGTACTATGATACAGAACATTATTCAGATGATAGTGAACAAAGCTATAAAAGATATACAAGCTATTCAGAGTGGAAACATTCGTTTTTATATGTTATGCTTGATAAAATATATAAGTCGCTGAAAGTTGGAGGCGTTTGTTTGCTTAATGTTGGAAATGTGTTATATCCGATAGAAAATGATATAAAAGAATGGTGTATAGAACATGGTGTAGAGTTTAAAAACGTAAATGATTTTAAAATAGGCGGCAATGGTATAGGTAAAAGAACAGGGAATGGTGGAGAACCATTTATAGAGTTTACAAAGCAATAGCATAAATGTTCCATGCAGTTAGCACGTTGAAATATACGTGCTTATTTTTATATAATAAATTATAAATAAACTATTGACTTTTTGTTTTGTTGTGATATAATATAAACATAAAGAACAATGGAACACAGTTAAGGAAGGAGCAAACAAAAATGAACAGAACAGAAGCAATTAAAAAGGTATGGGATTTAGTAACAAATGATAAAATCAGAGAAGCAGAAGAAGTTGCAAGAAAATATAATGTGTTCATGGAATTTGGAGATAACTATATTGCAGTTGAAGATGATGTATTTTATTTTTAAAAGTTATTGACATACTTATAAAAGTATAGTATAATAAAAACAAGTTAAGAGAGAACAAACAAAACAAATGTGAAGGAGAATAATATGTATACAATAGAATTAAATAATGGGAAAGTAAAAGCAAATGTTGAAACTGTAAAATTTAAGAACAAGAAAGATGCATGTGAGTGGATTGAGGATTTTAAAAAATTTTTGACACCAAATATAAAAGCAAAGGTTGTAAAGTGTAAGAAATAAACAAAAGGAAAAGGAGATATAAATATGAAGAATAAAGAGAAGTATGCAAAAGAGATTATGGAGATTGCTTGTAGTGGAAATAGCATTGCAATAGCAAAAGAAGATGGACGCATAGCACCGTGTTGTAGTATTTGTTGTGTTGAATGTTTATTTTGTGGTGGTAATTGCAAAGAAAAAGTAAGAGAATGGACAGAATCAGAGTGTGTAGAAAAACAAGTGATAAGCAAGAGAGATAAAACATTTTTGGAGTGTATTGGCGAAGGAATAAAATATATAGCTAGAGATATGGATGGATTTTTGTTCATTTATGGCATTAAACCACATAAACTTATTGACTGTTGGGAAAGTGGTGGGATTGAATCAAACAAAAGCTTAGAGTTTTTTAAGTTGAATTTACCAATGGTAAAATGGTCAGATAAAGAACCTTGGCTTATTGAGGATTTAAAGAAGTTAGAGGTAGTAGAAGAATATGATTAGAGTTAGAGTATCAAGCACGTATTATCTTGCAAAACAAGATTATATTGAGTATGTAACTGTAAATAGAGCGCATATAATATACACTGGAATTATAAAGCAAGCAATGGACTCAGATGGAGATATAATATTATTTATGTCAGAATACACATACACAAGATGGTGTAAAGGCAGAACATACTATGACGATATAGACAAATGCTATAAACATAGCGGTTGTAAAGTATCAAAGGAAATTGCAGAACAATATGAACATGAAGAATTAAAAAGAAATTTACAAAAACATATTGACATTTATGAGAACTTATGTTAATATATAATCAGAAAGAAACAAAGGAAACAAAAACAACAGAGAAGGAGTGGAAGTTATGGTACAGGTTGCATCATTGTTAAGAAGAGGTCAGTATAAGAGAGCTGAAAGAGAAGCATTTAGACGTAGAATAAATTATTTTGATTTTACAGAGTTAGTAAAAAGGTTCTATTGATGATATAGAGTTATAGAATGATTGACAGGTGGTTAAAGTCGTTAAAACACAAATAAAATATGGTACATGGTGGTGAATAAAGTAGCCACCAAAATAATGCCCTATAGCCAAGTGGTAAGGCAGAGGATTTTGACTCCTATATACGCAGGTTCGAGTCCTGCTAGGGTAGTTCACAACATATTGATTACAGAGTGAATAATGTTTCACCTTATGTTGTGTAAATTGCTTTCGCTTATGATGGCTAGTAGCATTTTTGGATGTGAAAACCATCACTAGGAGAAGTATTTCAGTTGGTTAGAAAGTTCGCCTCATAAGCGAAAAGTCGTGGGTTCAAGTCCCACCTTCTCCATTAAAATAAATAAAATAAACATTGACAAATAGAGAATACAATGGTACAATATAATAGAAAGGAGAAAATCATATGGAGATGAATATTGATGTCTCTGAAAGATTTGCTTCGTTTCTAACAGATTGGGATTACAAGCAATATCTACTCATCGGTGGGTATGGAAGTGGAAAAAGCTATAACATAGCATTAAAGATAATATTAAAATTAATGCAGGAAAAAAGAACAGCTTTAGTTGTCAGAAATGTTATGGCAACAATTAAAGAAAGTTGTTTTAGTTTGTTCAAAGAAATACTAACAAAGATGGATATGCTTTCAGCAACAACAGACAATAGAAACAAGAACAAAGATGGAAAGATAATAGCCGTACAAAGTCCAATGGAAATACGTTTTCCGAATGGTTCTCGTATTATATTCAGAGGAATGGACAATACAGAGAAGATTAAATCAATTCATGGTGTTTCAATTGTGTGGATGGAAGAATGTTCAGAATTAAAATATGAAGCATACAAAGAGTTGCTAGGACGTGTAAGACAGCCTAACGTAACACTACATTTTATTCTATCATGTAACCCTGTAGGAAAAGAAAACTGGGTATATGATAGATTTTTCGTTCATATAGATGAAAAAGGAAAAGAACATACAATATGCAATGAAGAAAGATTTTACAAGAAAAAGACCATGGTAATAAATGGAACATACTACCATCACAGCTTACCAGATGATAACCCATTCTTGCCAGTATCTTATATAACAACTCTGGAAGAACTTAAAACATATGACCCATATCTATACACAGTAGCAAGATGGGGAAGATTTGGTGCAAGTGGAAAACGTGTATTACCACAATTCACAGTAGCAAAGAACGCAAAGCAATTTGCAAACACAGTGAACAGTATATCGTCAAAGTACCATTTCTTCGGTTTGGATTTTGGATTCGAGGAAAGTTACAATGCACTTATTAGTTGTTGTGTAGATGACAAAAACAAGATATTGTACATATATGATGAAGTGTATAGGAATAACTTAACAGATGACATATTCGCACAACTACCACATGTGCAGAGAGTAAAGGAAAGAGCAAGTAACTGTAACAAGATGATATATGCAGATGGCGCAGAACCTAAAGCAATTAAGTATTACAGGCAGTGTGGATTCGATATGTATAAGTGTAAGAAGTTCGCAGGCAGTAGATTAGCAAACACTAAGAAGTTAAAGAGATTTAAAAAGATTGTTTGTTCGCCTAAATGTAAGAACACAATACGAGAGTTAAAAGACTTAACGTATGCAAAAGATAGCAAAGGAAATCCGATTTGGGATGAATTTAACATAGACCCACACACGTTTAAACAACCACAAGAACTAGGCGTGTATAAAGTGATAGAAGAAACGGGAAAGTCTGAGATGATAACCCGAACGGAAGTCATGTTATGTATGGTAGCGTGACACGTGCAACGCATAGGAACTGACGAAAGAATAATGTTCCCAAGAGCTATTGCAATTTATTATAAAGGAGGTTCGCCAGTGATGTATGAAAGAAAGAAAGTAAATACATTAGCGAAAGAATATGAACAGATATTAGATATTTACGAAGTAGACAAGTATGGAAACGTTTATGGCAAAGATGGAATTGAATTGAAACAGAGTTTGAATAGCAGTGGTTATAAATATGTATCGTTAAAACTAAGAAATGAACGAAGGTGGAAAAAGTGTTTTGTTCATAGATTAGTTGGCTATGGTTTCGTTCATGGTTATACAGAAGAAAAAAATGAAATAGACCACATAGACGGAAACAAAATTCATAATAAATGGTATAACCTTAGATGGTGTACTAGAAAAGAAAACATGAAGAATGAGATAACTGTTGAAAGAATGTGGAATCAAAATAGCAATGGAAAATGTTATGTATACGATTACAGATTAAATTATATATGTGCTTATACAAATGTAAAAGAAGCACAAAATGAACTACATAGAACATTCAGAGGACTTAATACAAGGTGCAAAGAATACTATATTTTGCAAGACACAGATTTAAGTAGAATTTTAAAAATAAATAAAAAGAGTGCTTATCATTCGATTGTTGTAACCGATATTGAAACACATAAAAAATATTATTTCTATTCTAAAACACAGGCTATGAAGTTTTTCGACAATAAAGTAAATATAACACAGGCAATTCAAAAGAATTGGACTGTAAGAGGAAGATATAAAGTTCGTATTCTAAATTATAAAAAATTAATAGGTATGCTAGACTTATAAGAAAATGAATTATAAGAGGACTTGGATAAAAAGCCAGTCAAATATTGATGTAGCGCATTGTGGTATGCACTAGACAAATATACAGTAGCAGATATAAAAGATATTAAGACAAATTCAAAAGCCGCTTAAAACGGCAAATATTAGCTTAGAGAGGTATTGTAGAAATGTTAGGATATTGGAAGAAATATAAAACAGCACATGACACGATTCGGATGCTTAAGGAAATGCAGGAACAGAACATAGTAGATGATTATACATGTGGGTTGCATAATGGAATAGAAATCTGTTTGGCGGCAATTGAAGACAGGCAACCAGATTTTAAGTCATGTGCAAAAGAACCAGAAGTAATAGAAAAAAAAGAACAAACAGGAAGAACATTATTTAGTGGAGAAAGGAGAATAACAAATGAAAGATGTAAAACAAAAAACTTGTAACATATTATCCAGTAACAATTATTGGTAATAATTATAATACATGGATGAAAGCAACATATAAGTTTACAGAATCAGTTTAAATGTGGCGATTACATAGAGAGAACATAATATAATAGTAAAACAATTTTAATATTGATTAAGTTGGAGGTATAACATGATAAGAGGAACAACGCCTACACTAGAGTTTGCATTTCCTTTCGGTACATCCCTTATTGCAGAGATGTATATTACGATAACGCAGAATGGTGTAACAACAATGGAAAAAAACTTGTCAGATTGTAAATGTTCTGGTATGTCTGTATCGTTGGCTTTGACACAAGAGGACACGCTGAAATTAAAGCAGAAGCCTTGTTCTGATGGCGAGATGCAGATAAGAGTGCGAACTATAGCTGGGGAAGCTCTTGCGTCTAACATAATGAGTATATCTGTTGGTAGAATCTTGAAAGATGGGGTGATTTGATGCGATTTGATGTAACATTTCAAGAACTAGACAAAAAACTTGATGTGAATTTTCGCACAACAAATGAGCAGATTAAAGTTGATTTTGAACATTTACAGGTTGTTTCAGACAATGTTGATGTGGATTACTATAAAGGCGATTATATGGTCACACCAAAAGTCGAAAAACAAGAGCTTGCGACACGTCAAAAGTTTCTGACAGAAAATGTAAAAATCAAAGAAATTCCATTCTTCGAGGTGTCAAATCTTGAAGGTGGACAGACTGTATTTATTGGAAAGGAATTGTAAAATATGAGTATTAATAAAGTAGTATATGGTGGAAAGACATTGATTGACTTAACAGGCGATACTGTGACTGCGGATAAAGTGCTTGAAGGATTTACCACACATGATAAAAGTGGTGCATCTATTACAGGAACATGTGATTATGATGTGAATTCAGGTGATGCCACTGCCGCGGTTGCTGAGATTTTAAAGGGCAAAACGGCTTACGCAAGAGGCACAAAACTTGTCGGAACGATGCCAAACAATGGAGCTTCGACAGGCAAGATAATCACAAAAGGTGGTGCGTATATAATTCCACAAGGATATCATGATGGGTCAGGAAAAGTATCTATTGATGCGACAGAGCAAGCAAAGATTATTGCACAGAACATTCGTGAAGGTGTAACAATTCTTGGTGTTGAAGGTAGTATGTCTGGAAATGAAGGTGTAAAAGCACAGGCTAAGACAGTCACTCCGTCAAGCGCACAACAGATTGTTATGCCAGATGTGGGATATACACATCTGTCACAGGTTACAGTGGAAAAGATTCCTTATGTCGAATCAGAAAACAGTGCTGGTGGAACTACAGTGACGATTGGTTAGGTGGTGTGATATATGGCAGTGAATAAAGTAGAATATGCAGGTAAGGTATTATTGGATTTGACAGAGGACACAGTGACAGAAGAAAATTTGCTGGCTGGTGTTACAGCTCATGATAGTAGCGGACAGCGAATTGTTGGAACGATGGAAACGTCTGGTGGAGATTCTGGCGGCGGACAGGTGAAAACAGGAACAACCACGAATACAACAATCAACACTGGATTAAGCAAGATTGACAAGCTGATAATCTATGCTGAGAGCATATTTGGGAAAGGTGCTGTTGATATCATTTACACTGGCGAGAGTGAGGCTGTGGTCACATACTGTAGCTACTATTCCAATTACTCAAGAACGTGCGCTGTCAAAAAGCGTAGTGCATTCGGTGTATCTGGTGGTATTTTTGAGTGGGATGATACAGGTTCTTATGCTTTTGCAAGTGGCGTAACTTATCATTGGATTGCATTCGGAAGTTAAAAAAAATAAGAAAGGTGGTAGTAAATAGTGTGACAACGGCTGAAATGATTGGTATTGTAGTTTTAGGCTTAAGTTCAATTATTGGAATATTTACAGCAGTATATAGACCATTGAATGAAAACACAAAAGCAATGACAGAATTGAGTGTCAAAATGGAGAGATTAACCGAAGAATTGAAAAAACAGAACAAAGATTTTGAAGATTATAAAAAACATGTAAGTGAATCACAAAAGAGACAGTGGGATGCGATAAATGAACAAAATGAAAAAATAAATGAAACAAAACATGAATTAGAAATGTGCAAACAAGAGAATAGTAGGAGGTAGTATTATGTTTAAAAATTGTGTATTTAAACCGAATGTTGACACTGTACAGTGGTGTAAAAAAGCAGGAGTTAGAGCAGTAAAAACAATGGCACAAACAGCAGTAGCACTTATTGGTACATCTGCATTTGTAAATAGTGTAGATTGGAAGATGGTAATAAGTGGTGCTGTTGTAAGTGGTGTTGTAAGCGTTCTTACGAGCATTGCAGGTATTCCAGAAGTAGAAGCTAAGGAATAGCTACATAAGTAATTAAAATGTCTTAAATCGTAAAATATAAGTTTATAAGAGGTGATAAAAATGGCAACAGCTAAACAGATAATGAACAAAGCGATTAGTTATCTTGGAACAAAAGAAAGTCCTGCAAACAGTAACAATGTAGTGTTTAACACACACTATTATGGCAGAGTGGTAAGTGGTGCATCTTATCCGTGGTGCTGTGCTTTTGTGTGGGATATCTTTCGTATGTGTGGAGCAAGCAGTCTGTTCTATGACGGTAAAAAAACAGCTTATTGTCCTACAGTAAAAAATTGGGGAACAAGTAAAGGGCTAACAGTAGACAAAAACAGAGGGCAGTATGGAGACATTGTAATATTCGACTGGAACAAAGATGGAATTGGAGACCATATTGGATTTATCGAAAAGAACAATGGAAATGGAACATATACAACGATTGAAGGAAATACCGCAGTAGGAAATGATAGCAACGGTGGGGAGGTAATGCGAAGGACAAGGAAAGTAAACCAGATACAGTGCATTATTAGACCTAAGTATAATGGAACAGCAAGTAAGCCATTGACAGAGAAAAAAGCAAACAATCCAGTTGTTAATACAAATGCATGGAAAGGTGATAAGAGATATTACATAGAAAATGCATATGTGAAAGAATGGCAGAAGTACATGAACAAAGGGTTCGATACAAAAACATTAAGCGAGGATGGAAAATTCGGACAGAATTCACAAGAATTTGCAGGAAGTCATTTACTGTGGAGTGGACAGACACATGACTGTATTAGTGCAATTAATTGGTTAAGAAGACAGTTACATTATGTGTATGGGTTCACGAAACTTCCGTTAACTGATTACTGGGACAAATATCTTACACAGTGTGTAAAAGTGTTTCAGGGTAATAGGGGACTTACGCCAGATGGAATTGTAGGACTTATCACAACATATTATTTGCTGTCTGGAATAAAAAAATAGAACATAAAAATAAAGGGTGGTAGAAATACCGCCCTATTATTATAT
>ERZ1034865.722-NODE-722-length-18171-cov-17.332855_pt1 | contig 18171 bp, 19 predicted proteins | sample MGYA00520632_ERZ1034865 | MGnify/ENA primary metagenome ERZ1034865 (study PRJEB33766, sample SAMN09781738) | gut metagenome | biome: gut microbiome | host: Homo sapiens | place: Madagascar | study: EMG produced TPA metagenomics assembly of the PRJNA485056 data...
ATCCATCATCGTGCACTGTATTTAATGGTTGGGGATGCGTTCATCTCATTCTCCTGAAATAGAGGGCGGTGGACGGGGTTTTGATGTGGCAGTGCCTTTCGCCACCCCGTGCCGCCCGTGCGCGGGGGCACGTTCTGTCAGCGGCTGTCATTGCGCAGTCTGCGCTCCAGCTGCTGTTTGTCTTTTTTCACGCCACAGCGGGGATCGAGCTGTAACGCATGGTTGAGATGATTAAGGGCGGAAGCCGGGTTGCTTTCACTCAGGACAGCGCCAATCGCTTTATGCAGACGCGCCCGTGACTGGTCCGGCATATCCATACCGTCTGTCAGCTCCAGGGTCTGCAGCAACAGATCGGCATCAAAGCCGGTGGCGGCAAGCATTGCGCTCTGGGCTGCATCTGCCATTTCCTCTGCCAGCACGGTCTGCACGTTGCGGTTACCTAACGGCATCACCCAGCCATGACGCAGGGCGTGACGCCCGATCTCCAGCGCCCCGGCATAATCTCCGGCATCAATGCGCCACAGCATCACGTACATCAGCACGTCATCCTGCTGTGCGCCTCCGGCAGTCAGGACACCCTCTGCCCAGGCGGCGTACTTCGGCAGCAGTTCCACCTTAATCTCCGCTTTTTTGACCGTGGACTGAACGCCCTTGAGACGGCGGCGGTCTTCCGCCAGTTGCAGCAGCATCAGGTCATAGCCCGACGCGTGGCGAACGCTGCCGCCCTCACGGGCGGCCTGTTCAGCCTGAACGCGCAGGCGATGCTGCCGTGCGGGACTCAGGCTCATGGGTTACGCTCCGGCTTCTGCTGCAGCGGCGCTGAAATCGCCAATCTGGATGTTTTCCACCAGTGCGGCGCAGCGGTAGTCCTCAACCACATAGGCTTCGTTAACGGATTCAAAGTTTTCAATCCGGTCACGTTTCGGGTTGTCGATAACTGAACGGCGGCGGGTGTCTTCCTGCCAGTAGATGGACAGGTTATCCAGACGGGTGATCAGCAGCGCATTCGGCGGGAAGAACGGCGCACGCACGGCCTGCAGGCCACCCATGCGTTTCTGGCTGATGATCATATCGGCAGCCAGTTTTTCACTGTTTTCCTGCTCTTTGTTGACCAGCGGGAAATACTTGTCAGACAGCAGTTCACGACCGCAAATCACCACCAGATCGTCATCGTCCTGGTAGACCACGTCGATAAGCTCATTGACGGCATCCATCACCACTGCGTCCAGGTTGGCATATTCGCCACCTTTACCGACTTTCACCGCACCCGGTGTGGTTTCACCGCCCGTGGTGGTGCTGCCCATGACGTGATCCGGTGCATCCTCACGGATTTTCTGCAGCCAGCCTTTGTTCACATCCTGCAGTAGCGGGTTTTCACTACGGTTGGAGGTTTTCGCACGCTTCACGCCGTTAAAGCCGATCATGATGCGGTCCAGTGCCTGACGTTTCACGATGGCGTCACGGATACGCACCTGGAAATCCTGAAACTTCGCCCACAGGTCCAGCTTCGCGTAGGTCAGCACCGTGTCAAAGTTGGTCTGCTCGCATTTATATTCCACATCGACCATCAGCGTCGGATCGACAGGTTCACGCTCTTTCGCGGTGGTGTCAGTGGTTCCGGCAATGGTGCTGCCAACACCCAGCCCCAGCAGCTGACCGGACTGCTCAGTCACTGGCGTGACGTTAATCAGCGTCAGGAAAGCGGCGGACTGCTGGATCTGGTCTTCCAGCGTCTGCTGTACAGACGGCTCCACGGTGAACTTGCTGGACAGTTCTTCAACTGCCACACCGTTCAGACGCGCCAGCTGCTGCAGGTAAGCGTTAAAAGCAAAGCGGGTATTCTTCTTCATCAGGTTTTGTGCTCCATCAGCAATTGGTCAGAGTGTCAGCGGGGGCGTTACCGCCTGTTGCACGCTGGCGGTAGTCCTGGCGGCTGTCTTCATGGCTCAGCTTGTCCACCAGTTCGTTAAAGGCGGTCTGCTGTGCCTGCAGGGCAGTCTCCAGCTCAGACAGGCGTTCTTCCTGCTCAGACAGGGATTTTTCGGTGCGCGCACTCAGGTTCTGCTGCTCAGTGGCGACCAGTTCCACGGCCTTATGCACATCAGAGAACCGGGCGTCATCGGACTGCTCTTTTTTGGTGAACAGCGCCGTGACACGGGCAAACAGGGACGGTTTGTCATCCTGGATTTCTTCCAGTTCGATCACCGTTTCCTCTGCAGCGGTAAAAAGATTGGCGGGATTCTGCTTGCGGTTTGCCAGCGGGTTATGGGCTGCACTGGCGCTGAATGTCAGCATTTCAGTGCCCAGACTGGCAGGGTCATCAGTGGCAGCCAGGCCGACCAGGTAGGCTTTGCCCGTATCAGCAAACTTCGGGCTGACTTCCATAGAGGTGAATAATTTCTGGCCTTTTTTCACCAGTTCCACCAGGGACTCCGTTGGCTCAACGTCGGCATACAGCGCCATCTTGCCTGCCAGCGGACCTTCCGTGATTTCTTCAGCAAACAGCGCAGTCACCTTGCCGTAGCGGTTAAAGGTGCTGTCCGGCAGATAAGACTTGATGTGCTCAAGGTTAATCAGCGCGGTATACACCGCCGGGTTGTAGCTGGCTGCCATCTGTTCCAGCCATTCACGCTGGATTTCGCGTCCGTCGGTGGTGGCACCTTCCACCCCGATGCGAAAACGCTTTGCTTTCACTGTCATGAGCCGTGCTCCGTTAGAAAAAACTTACTGGAGCCTTATGGTTGCGGTGATGGGGGCAGTGAAACAATGCGCGGTATTTGTACCAACAACCACACAAACCGCAGGCGGGGAAAGCCTTCATTCAAGGCTGTAGGTTTGTGCCATGAACACCACACTGACACCCGCAGATCTCGATCCCCGTCGGCAGGCCATGCTGCTGTACTTTCAGGGATACCGCGTCGCCCGCATTGCTGAAATGCTGGGCGAGAAAGTTGCAACCGTTCACAGCTGGAAAAAACGCGACAAGTGGGGTGACTATGGGCCGCTGGATCAGATGCAGCTCACCACCGCCGCACGCTACTGCCAGCTCATTATGAAGGAGCACAAAGAAGGGAAAGATTTCAAAGAAATTGACCTGCTGGCACGCCAGTCTGAGCGCCACGTGCGGATCGGCAAGTTTAACAATGGCGGCAACGAAGCCGACTTAAACCCTAACGTTGCCAACCGCAACAAAGGCCCACGTCGTCAGCCGGAAAAGAATGTTTTCACCGATGAACAGATTGAGAAACTGGAAGAAATCTTCCATTCCTCTATGTTCAACTACCAGCGCCACTGGTGGGAAGCCGGAAAAACCAACCGCATCCGCAACCTGCTGAAGTCACGCCAGATCGGCGCGACCTTTTACTTTGCCCGTGAAGCCCTGATTGACGCCCTGCTGACCGGGCGTAACCAGATTTTCCTTTCTGCCAGCAAGGCTCAGGCCCACGTCTTTAAACAGTACATCATCGACTTTGCCAAAGAAGTGGAGGTGGAGCTGAAAGGCGATCCGATGGTGCTTCCTAACGGGGCCACGCTTTACTTCCTCGGCACCAATGCCCGCACGGCCCAGAGTTACCACGGCAACCTGTATCTGGATGAATATTTCTGGATACCGAAATTCCAGGAGCTGCGCAAAGTGGCTTCCGGTATGGCTATTCACAAAAAATGGCGACAAACCTATTTTTCCACGCCATCCAGTCTGACACACAGTGCTTATCCGTTCTGGTCCGGTGCGCTGTTCAACCGTGGGCGCAACAAAGCCGATAAGGTGGACATCGACCTGTCCCACAGCAATCTGGCCCCCGGCCTGCTGTGCGCAGACGGGCAATACCGCCAGATAGTCACCGTGGAAGATGCGGTGCGCGGCGGCTGTAACCTGTTCGACCTCGACCAGCTACGCATGGAGTACAGCCCAGACGAATACCAGAACCTGCTGATGTGCGAGTTTGTGGACGATCTCGCGTCCGTGTTTCCGCTCAGCGAGCTGCAGGCGTGCATGGTGGACAGTTGGGAAGTCTGGACCGACTTTCATGCACTGGCGCTGCGCCCGTTTGGCTGGCGCGAAGTGTGGATCGGTTATGACCCGGCAAAAGGTACGCAAAACGGCGACAGCGCTGGATGCGTGGTGGTGGCACCGCCAGCCGTGCCGGGTGGTAAGTTCCGCATTCTTGAGCGTCACCAGTGGCGCGGGATGGACTTCCGCGCCCAGGCTGACGCCATCAAAAAACTTACCGAACAGTACAACGTGACTTATATCGGTATCGACTCAACCGGCGTTGGTCACGGGGTTTACGAGAACGTGAAAGCGTTCTTTCCTGCCGTCCGGGAGTTTGTCTACAACCCCAACGTTAAAAACGCCCTGGTACTCAAGGCCTACGACATTATCAGCCACCGCCGTCTGGAGTTTGACGCCGGGCACACCGACATTGCGCAGTCATTCATGGCAATCCGTCGCGCAACCACCGCCAGTGGCAACCGCCCAACCTATGAAGCCAGCCGCAGCGAAGAAGCCAGCCACGCCGATCTGGCCTGGGCAACAATGCACGCACTGTTTAACGAACCACTGCAGGGCGAGTCCGCCAATACCAGTAATATTGTGGAGATTTTTTGATGGGAAAGAGTAAGAAGAACCGCGCTGCGTCGACGAACCAGATCCAGCATAAAAGTCAAACTACAGCCGAAGCATTCAGCTTCGGTGATCCCGTTCCTGTTCTGGACCGCCGCGAACTACTGGACTATGTGGAATGCGTACAGACAGATCGCTGGTATGAGCCGCCAGTAAGCTTTGACGGACTGGCGCGCACCTTCCGCGCCGCCGTGCATCACAGTTCACCAATTGCGGTGAAATGCAACATTCTGACCAGTACCTACATCCCCCACCCGCTGCTCAGCCAGCAGGCTTTTTCACGTTTTGTGCAGGACTATCTGGTATTTGGTAACGCCTACCTGGAGAAACGCACGAACCGCTTCGGTGAAGTTATCGCCCTTGAGCCTGCTCTGGCAAAATACACCCGACGCGGGTTAGACCTGGATACCTACTGGTTTGTGCAATACGGCATGACTACGCAGCCGTATCAGTTCACGAAAGGCAGCATCTTTCATCTGATGGAACCGGATATCAACCAGGAGATCTACGGCCTGCCCGGTTATCTTTCTGCCATTCCGTCAGCCCTGCTCAACGAGTCCGCCACGTTGTTCCGCCGTAAGTATTACATTAACGGCAGCCATGCAGGCTTCATCATGTACATGACCGATGCCGCGCAGAATCAGGAGGATGTGAACAACCTCCGCAACGCGATGAAAAGCGCCAAAGGTCCAGGCAACTTCCGCAACCTGTTTATGTACTCACCTAACGGCAAAAAAGACGGGCTTCAGATCATCCCATTGTCAGAAGTCGCGGCGAAGGATGAATTTCTTAACATCAAGAACGTGAGTCGGGATGACATGATGGCAGCGCACCGCGTGCCGCCGCAAATGATGGGGATTATGCCGAATAATGTTGGGGGGTTTGGGGATGTGGAAAAGGCAAGCCGTGTATTCGTCCGAAATGAGCTAATGCCACTACAAAAGCGATTACAGGAGATGAATGATTGGCTTGGCAAGGAGGCGATACAGTTTAATACCTACTCGCTAGATATAGTCCCATAATAAGAAAAGCCACCGTTTGGTGGCTTTTCTTCATTTACTCAATAGGTTCAAACTCATCCTGAGGAATCAGCGTCGATTGACAGGCTTGGCTTAGTACTCCTGATAATTTACATAATAACCGATAGTTATGAGGAGCATCATCGCTAATCTTTTCGACCGTTAAAGTGATTGATTTTGGATCATCCAATAACATCTTCTTGATATCATTACTTAAATACCTAGGGCAGTAACCAACGATTTCAGCTGGTTTATCTGCACGAACGACAACAGCATCCCCATCGTATTCATTTTGAAGATCCAAGCAAAGACGCAAAATTTGCCCCGGTTTCAATTCAGATACACGAGCATTAGCTAAGCTATTTAAGTAACCAAGTCCATGTAAGAAGAAAAAATGCTCAAAGTTACCATCAGAATCAACATCAATTTTTTTGAAAATCTGCAGCTGATCAGTGCTTCGTAAGCCTCCCGAGCGAGCAAGAATATCGATAGGATTTACCTTATCTTCTTCAAATCCAAGCCATTTAATGAAACTCGGATACTCTGGACGTCTCGGTGATAAAAGGCGATTTTTAAAAAGAGGAAACAATTCTTCCGAAACATAAGTTTCACGAACATCACTCATGCCGCTAAACTTTGTAAATTTAGTAGATTTAAGAGCACCTTTGGTATACCTGAAAACATACCCCGATTTGCGCTCTTGCAAGTTACCAACAACATGCCAGTCTCTGGTATCTGGTGCCTGCCATGCGACGTAAACGGAGTTTGTATTAGTCATTCTAGTAACCTTCTGCGATTTTCCATTACCATTAACGTTGCAAATCTACGTGCACTGTCGGATATACACGATGAAGGCACTTGGTTAAACACATCTGTAATGGAATCTTCTGTTAAAACGCTCAACTTACCTAACCAATGGTCGCGAGCGGCAACTCTCCCTTCAACTGCATGTTGAAATGCTTCAACGGTCAGCAAGGGCTTTTTATCAGTTTTTGCTTTGAATAGCTCAGAGCGAGCTTTTCTTACAAAACATGGGATTTGTCGATTTTTATCTTTAGTATTAAGCCGTTCGTTACGCTCATCATCTAACATCTCCCTTCCTAAACTAGCGGCATGATCGTATGTTGGACACAAAAACTGCTCACCAGTTTCATTGTTAAGCATGATCGCCCAATTTTCATGATGGCGATCTTGATTACTCACAAGTGCATCGAGCATCAAATATCCACAAAATACATCTGCTGCATTTAGCCCGGTTAGATCATATACACTCGGAGGAGGCTTGATAGATTCCCTATCCAAACAACCCAATACCCTTGTGACAGTGTGTTCTCTGACCCTTACCGGCTTTTCCCCGGCTTGTAAAGGCCCAGGATAATCGAATGTCGAACTGTGAAGCACTTCATTTCCCATTACCATCCGGAAACCAGATGGAATGATATTCTGAGTCACCACACCGAATCGACCATTGTATCGCGCCAAATCATAGCTAGCATGTGGAATGTTAAGCAAATGACATAACTCAGCAGCACACTTTTCAGACCAATGCTCGCCAGTACCTGGCCTAGAGTACTTAAACAACTGCAAATTTACAGTGTCATCGGAGAAATAGAACCAAAACTTCTCTTTGGTTCCTAACTGTTCAAGATCGTTAGCTACGGGGCTAAGCTCTACCAATTGGTATGGCATCTGACATCCCTGTTTAGCGGATTATGAATAAGTTAGGTTCCATTTTATCCAAACATTGCCAAATACTCTAAGATTTATTAGATGATAGAGCGATACTGTATGCATGTCCAGCAATCAAATCAATATATAACTCTTATATGACTTAGCGCGCGCTCGTATCCCCGCCACGCCTGCCCGCTTTGTGTAGTGGTTTTCATGCAGTTGCATAACATAAGCAAAAGCTCGTCAGAACTGGCAGGCTTCGACTTAAACGATCCACTAGCGATCATTCATTTTCATGCAGCATAGGTATGCACCAGAGTTACTTTGAGGTGCAATGGATGATACCTACAGATTTGCTACCCAAGGTCATGCTGAAAATCTATCGCATCTGTATGATGCCGCGGACATAGCAAAATCTCCCCATGCAGTGACAAACTACTTGAGTAAATACTGTTGTGTTACCACAAGAAGAGATTTCAAAAGGAAAACAACGCTATGTTATCTAGTACATATAGCTATAAATGTCTTAATTTTAGCCAATACATTGAATTAAATGAAAAAATACTTTAGTTTGTATACTATTTTTTAGCGTTCAAGATTATGCAATTTTTTGGAGAGAACTATAAGTGGGATCTTTCAGTTTACTTGCATCACGACCAATACCAACTGTGCTAGAAACAAGACAGTTTAACTCAGTTAACGGCAGTGACGCCGAATCTTATGCAATGAGTCAATTCATTCTTGCTTGTAGAGGAGAGGGGCACTGGGGTTCCAGGGAAGACGACAATTCAAAAATAGATTTAATATTATCCTTCGAACATCCATGGGCATCAAAAGAAAGAATGCTTATATTATCGCAAGTTAAATCAGGGGCAACTTATGGTCATTTATTAGAGAAAGGTTTTGTATTAAATTCGGCCGCAAAAAAAGCAGCCAAAAGGACAACTCACCATATATGTGTCGTTTGGGTTGACAGAACTAATCGTAAAGCATTTTGGGCCTATATACATCCAAACACTACCCTTAAAAACCAAACTTATGGAGAATATCACTTAATCACTCCGGCCACACGGTTTGACCTGGCTCGCTGTATGTCCATGGTACGTGCAGGTGAAACTGGAGCAAAAGGAATCCATGTAAGAAGAAGAAACTCACTACTTAATAATCGGCGAGCGTTTGTTAAAAAACGTTATTCTGAACAGAAAGAAATCACATCTCCGGTGCTTGGGAAAATCGAGCTTACACGGCTGGGTTGGAGACATATGTTCAGAAAGAGTCGCAGAGAAGAAAACAAAGCAACGAGTTTGGACATTATTCCCTACTTGAGAAATTTACTAGTTCGGTTTCCTTCAACTCATGCTATTACTTCTTCTGATGTCCGTGATTACGGCTGTTTTACTTACCAAAGAAGAGAGCACTTATTGAAATTTAATAATCTAGAGGTTACTTATGCCAAAGGAGAGGGAAAAAATAAAGTATGTGCTTATATTCGTGTTATAGAAGAAATAAGGTATCCAAAAGATTGGACTAACGCGGTAATGCTATCACAGCAGGTTGAAAGACGAGTGGTTTTGAAGTCAGCATATTATAAATAACGAGGCCGTTGGGAAGCCAGCACTTGCGCCCATGCTCTGCCAGATTCCGGTTTCGAATCGGTTCTCTGGCAATAATGCGGATAGCGTACTGGGCATCAGCCTTAGCTTTTGCACTCAACCCAACGACCAAGTGATGAAGCATACTAGTAAAGAAACTTTAATTCTAGATGTTTTGAAGCAATTCTCACATCAAGTATTAATTTTTCTAAAGCAATGACCTAATGGTATGTCAGGTTTCAACGAAAATTGGCAACCAATCTAGATAACTGTACCTTTTCAAAAAACTGGTGCGTATCGTTAGTCTCCTTTCGCCGTTGTTCCAGTCTGGTCGCTTCAATAAAAAGCAAGGCCGCCGTACAGCGAAACTATATAATCATAGCTTAAGCCAAATCACTCATCTAAGGTGTGGCTCCATTAGTAGTTTGAGCGCTAACAGCCCCTCTGGCGATAAAACTACTCAATACCTGGCACGAAGCAAAATCTGGAAGTTACTATTTTTTTCCCATGACTAACGCCTCGCATGGCTCGTTGATCAACCTTGCTAGCGTCAGAATCAAGTCCTAACGCCAGCAACGTTTCTAAGCCTAACCGGGGAGATCCATTGAACGGTTGTACTCATGAGTACGGATTTTCGCCATTAACTCATCGGTCAGCTCCGAAACCCACTGGATAGCAAGCCGCTTCTCTTCATCATCGCACTCACTAGCCGCTACAAGCTTAAGAAAAAAATCAATGCGCTGGAGCTTCAAAGACTCCAAAAAATAGTCCTGCATCTTTCCTCCTATGACACCACACGCAATACTGTATGTATAACCACTGTTTATATTTACAGTATATAATAATCTTACTGATGTAAAACGTTTTTTTTACGCTTATCAGCCTGATATGCCTGATATTATTAAGAGCACGAATTGTTAACCAGCGTAATTAATACAGGTTCCGCCACTTATCATCTTCCTGCAAACGCTGGTTCCGATAGAAGATACGCAGGCCTGCTCCTGACGGAATACTGCCGCCGCGAAGGAGTAAATCGACCTCTTTCTCGCTGCCATCAAATCCTCTGGATTTCAGTTCATAGACGAGCTGCTGTCGTTGATGGTCTGTAATTCGCTGTTTGTAGTCTCTACGCCGTTTCGGTTTCACCAGACGTAACCTTGCAGCCAATTCCCGGCGCTCCTTTTTGTTCATACTGTGCAGGTAATCGTGCAACACCTTGTCATCCATGCGGGTAATGTCCGTTCTGGGGTCCCCATCAGCTGATTTATCTTTCTCCTGTTGGTTCAAATTTTCAGCAAGGGGACAGTTATTGCCACGAGTCCAAGGGGCGCAAGCGCCCTGGTCGGCTGCCGCCTCCTGAACGTCAACGGCCTTACGAACCATTTTCCACTTCACCGCATGAGTGCAGATCTTGCCCTCTGCAATGGGTGACCAGATGCCATAAATACGAATACCGTGATCGCCATAGGCGGTCGGCTCTTCGTTGATTTCATAAGCAGTTCTGATGAGGTGATATTTGCGGGGAACCAGTACGCCGCCCTGCTTCATGATGTAGGTGGCAAAACAACCAGCATCAGCAGCAGCCAGGATTGCATCAAGGCGCGGGTTATCCAGTACCGGCGCACCTGCTTTTTTGTCCCCCTGTTGCCTTGCCGCCTGACCAGCCAGCAATCGCAGTTCACGGTAAGCCTGACGCCCCGGAATGCCAAAGAAGCGGAATTGCTGAACACGATGCAGAGACGCCCAGGCATTAACGTATTCAGCGTTATCACGCAGGGATTTACCCGTTTCCTTGCTGATCTCGCCAGCCAGACCACGCCCGTCAATGTTCTTACTGATGTATTTCGCGATGTAGCTTGTTGGCGTACCTTTGCGCGGGTTTATCAGCTCAGACTTAAAGCGTAGCCCCGTGTTATTGCCCAGCTCCTCGCGGTCTTCACGGATGGCAAACTTACGCAACAATGCAGTAATGGCGCGGCGGTCTTTTTTGCGCATGAAACACAACAGGTGCCAGTGAACTGTGCCGTCATGATGCGGTTCAGCCACCCGCACGCCATACCAGCGCAACCCGGCTTTGTGCATAGCCTTACGAAATGCAGCAAACATGCCGACCAGATAATCGCTGCTTTGTCTTACCGTCGCGTTTGTCCAGGTCGGGTTTGGTCTGCCGTTATTGAGCGTGGAATGGAAACGCGACGGACAGGTGATAGTGTAGAAAACGGCACAGTCACTGCGCATTTCTGCGATAAGCTCCAGACCTTTAACACAGGCCATCATCTCATTGCGGCGATGCGCCGGGTTGCTGCTGCTGGCGTTTACCACATCCTCCATGTCCAGCGTGTCGCCGTCTTCGTTCACCAGTTCATGAGAACGGAAAAACTCCAGCGACTTACGGCGCTGCTCACGTTTATGCATCACGGCTTCATAGCTGACATAGGGAGATGCTTTTTTGCTGACCAGGCAAACAGCACGCAACTGCTCTTCCCGCCATTCGCAACGCATCTTCCATAATTTCCGGTACCACCAATCGGCGCACAACATACGCGCCAGCGAACCCGGAATGAGTTCATAGGGCACGGGTTTACGGCGGTTTCTTTTCCGACGAAGTTGCTCAAACGCAGGCGGGATAACATCCAGTCGCAGGGTTTCTGCTGCCACCTTTTCCCATGTCTTGCGGATTTCTTCTGGCTTAACATCATCGGTGGCGTACAAATCACCACAAGCGGCATCAAGACACATGCTCATATGCGCAGCGACAAGAGTAGACAGGCGTTTCACCTGATCCTGACTCATTTCAGGCAGAATCAGCAGGTCGTCCAGCCCTACATGGCTTGCCATAAAACGAAAAGATGCAGATAGCTGGCTGTCGCGTACATGCTCCAGTCGCTCCAAACATGGCTTAATCGTCTCACGCAAATAGCGGGAATAAGCCTTTGGCCTGCCCAAGCTGCTGAAGTATTCAATACGTTGCATCAGCGGCTTGCTGATATGGGAAGGCTGGGCATTGACGTCCGCCAGAATGACCATATCTGGATTAAAACGCTGCTGCTCATGCGCCAGCTTTGCCCGACTAATGAGCTTATCCTGCTCCATTTCGCGCTGGACAGGATCACGGGATTCATTAAAGAAATAACGCTCCCAGACCTGATCACTCAGTGCCTCGCGGCGCAGGTGTTCCTGCTCGTTATCGGCAGCGTACAGAGCGATCAGGTTTGAAAGCGCAGAAACCGGCGCAACTTCCGCCGGGTCCAGATAAGGGTTAATGGCCTTTTTCGGGCTGTTCCATGAGAACGCTGCGGCAGCCTCGTTAAAGCCGCAGCAGTTGTTCATATCGGCATGGCTCATGCACGTACTCCGTACACGGCAGAACTATCCAGGCCACGCGAATAATCAAATCCCACCCAGCAGCGCGGCCCGGAAACAGCAATGATTTCTGTTGCTGATTTACCCTCGCCAGCTGCCACACCGATGCTGCGTTTTACCTTGATATAGTGGTGAGTAAAATTGCGATACAGCGAACGGATCAGGGATGTGTCACTGTTAGAAACAATGACCGGATGTCCTTCTGATGACCGATGTTCAAGAACGGATGCCAGGTGATACTGGTCATCTTCAGTGAAACCATCAGTGTGATAGCCGGAAAACGTACCGTCATACGGCGGATCGCAATACACCACATCCCCTGCCTTCAACATCGCCAGCGTTTCATCAAAGCTGGCGCAGATAAACGTTGCTCGCTGGGCTTTTTCTGCAAATGCGCGAATTTCTTTTTCAGGGAAATACGGATTTTTATAATTACCGTAGGGAATGTTGAAATGCCCGCTCTTGTTATAGCGACATAAACCACGGTAACCGTGACGATTGAGATACAGGAAATATACCGCTTTCATGAAATCAGTAATTTCAGTTGAGTAATTAAACTCCTGCCTTATGTTGTAATAAGCCACCTCCCTGTTTGCGATCTCAAATAAAACTCTGGCGCGAGATATAAACGATTCACAATCAGCAGCAACCTTTTTATAGAGGTTGATTAAATCAGGATTAATATCCGCAACCAGATAGCTGGGGTAATCCGTCTCCATCATCACTGCACAGGAACCCGCGAAAGGTTCAACCAGTCGCGGGCCAGCAGGAAGGTATTTTTTCAGTTCGGACATAATGGCAGTTTTATTACCCGCCCATTTCAGGATGGTGCTCATACAGCACCTCCGTTGTAATGTTTGCCTTTCAGTTCTGCGATTTCCTGGCAGGTAATGCAAAGCTGCACACCCGGAATGGCGCGGCGTCGTACTGGCGGAATTGGCGCTTCACACTCAATGCAAAGCACGCGGGACACGCCCGGTGTTTTGGCACGGGCAGCACGGATATGGCGCTGGCGTTCTTCTTCAACGCGCTGCTGTACGAGATCCATTGCATCAGCCATTAGTGGATCTCCTGCGCTTCGTTCTGGATTGCTTCAGCAGTCACACGCAGCAGTTCTGCCGCTTCGACGTGGTTTAGCTGGCGGGATGTGATATGACACGCAAGACTATCAAGGCGGGCAGCCATTGCTTCAGCCCTTGCCCGGCGTTCTTCCAGACGAGCCTCTGTCAGTAAAAGATTAAGCCCTGCATCATCCGGTCCGGTTTTAGTGGCGCGGGTTTCAATATTACGCATTGTCAATTCTCCTGAATTTAGATAAAGGGATGCCCGGCGGGTTTACGCCATGAATTTCATTAGTTGGTTAATTCGGCATGGTTAGCCGTCTGGGAAATAAGCTCACCACTGCACGAAAATGATTCATTGCTTTAATCAACTCCCGCTTTTCGTCAGTGGTCAGCTCATTAATGCTGATGCTATGACGTTCAGCTGGAATTTTTGCCATAAAGAATATGGCAGCCAGTGCCCGTTTATTTTGTTCGCTATTAATATCCCGTGGATCACGCATATCTTTAATAAACCGCTCAAGCTCTGACTCAATATTCATGCCAAAAACTTTCGCCCTTAACTCCGCAATGTGATTAAGTCCATTCAGGCGTTCACCGGGGCTTAATGGAACAGTTGCTGCAGCGCCATTAATTGCCATACTTCATATCCCCCAAACGCAGCTATCGTTCTTTGTTCTTACGGTAACGCTCAAGAGGAGATACATTTTTTCGTATCGTCTCTTTAACCTGCTCTCCCCGTAAAAACGTCCCATCCTTTAACGTGAAAAAGTAACTGCCATCGCCCGACAATGACGGATAGCAACAGAGCAAATCATCTTCAGGTACTGAATAACTCTCCCCTCTGTAACGAAACTGATAAACCACTTCACTTTCTGCCGCATACATTTGGACTTTCTCCGTTTCCTCGTGGTCAATTCAGACAGCAATTCATCTTGTGAATGACATGGATGCCAGCGTTTTCCATCCTCACCCGTGATCCAGCCGTGACCGTAGTGCATTGCCGGACTTTGTTTTACCAGCAGCGACGCAAATGATGGTTCTTTCGTCAGCATAAGCACCTCACAGCAAACCGAATGAAGCACCGAGGCCAGTCACAGTATCAACTGCACTCGCCATCGCAGGGTTAGCCTGTAAACGGGCCTGCAATGAAACAGCCGCCAGCGCCATCAGTCGTGTTACAGAATTAATGCTGCTGATGGCATCACGACGACCGGCACTGGTTTTTACATCGCCAGATACCGCACCTGCAGCAACACGCCCGATCTCTGCGGTTGCACTCATGACGTAATGCGGCAGTTTCTCTTTTGCTACCTCATTAATCGGTACACATGGCAGGCAGTGAATCTGTGCCAGAAAACCATCTATCAGCGTTGAATCTTCAGTCAGATCGGTAAGCAGCCAGATTTCTGGCGCATTGAGCTGATGCGGTTGATCTGGGTTGAGTTTGTTTCGCAGAGTCTGGACATTCATTCCTGCACGTTCTGCCAGCTTCGCCATATTGTGACGAAGTGCAAAAGCTCTACAGGCTTCATCAAAATGCGGGTGTTTGGAAATCTTATAATCAAACATGCTACCCCCTTAGAAAGTTCTCATAATTGAACTTACTTACCAACAATGACGCGGAAGTTGGAATGACCGAGGGATTCACGGACCTGATCGGTTTTGTACATTAAATAACGCAGGCTTACGCGGCCTTTGTTTTTTTCTTTCTTGACCATGTATTTAGCAAGCTGACCATGGTGAATTTTTTGATACACGGAGCCGCGGGAGATACCTTCCCATTCCGCGAACTCTGCAGGCGTAGCCATCTCTTTTGGTACACGAATTGAAATATCAGTGCTCATAGTGCAGTATCTCCCGATTAAGGTTTGGTTTACGTCGTTTTATCTCGTTTTACTTGATTCAATATTTGATACATCGAGATACTACGACCCAATATTTGATACGTCAACAGGATTAAAAAATGATACATGTAAAGGTTGGAGAGAATACAGGGGGAAGAGAGGCTATCCATAGACTAATGGCAGCCTATGATTTCAAGTCCAGACAGCAACTTTGCGATCACTTAGGCGCATCAAAAAGCACCATGGCAAACAGATACTTAAGAGATAGTTTTCCTGCAGAGTGGGTGATTCAGTGCGCCTTGGAAACAGGAGTTTCTTTACTGTGGCTAACCACCGGACAGGGGGAGCCAGGTTCAAACATTGAACCCCAAAAAAATATCAATTCCGTGAACTCCAGCAAGGTTATACCTCTTTCTGAACTAGTATCTCCTGAAATTGACAAGGCGACTCTCAACGGTGGTTTATTGATCGATGCTGGAAAAGCAATCATTGATAGCAGCATACTCCCCTCAGACTCAAGCAACCTACTGCTGGTGACTACTTCTGGTGATTCTTATTTAATAGATCGCAACCAAACACCACCAGTAAATGGTATGTGGTTAGTCGATATCGACGGGATAAAAAGCATTGTTAAATTGACTCGACTCCCGGGAAACAAATTAGTAGTACATCAGGATGATTCATCGTTTGAGTGTGGCCTAGATGACATTGAGGTAGTAGGCCGCGCACTGAAAATCATTAAGAGCCTTTGATATGACCATCAGAAAACAGCCGAACGGAAAATGGTTGTGTGAGTGCTATCCCAATGGACGCAATGGTAAGCGCGTGCGTAAGCAATTTGCTACGAAAGGCGAAGCCATTGCTTTTGAAAGCTTCACAATGGAAGAAGTGAATAAAAAACCGTGGTTGGGTGAAAAGGATGATCGGCGACGCCTATCAGAATTAATTGAGCTTTGGTATTCCCTGTATGGTCAGACACTCGCAGACCCCAAGCGCCTCATGGCGAAACTTAGAATTATCTGTAATGGTCTAGGCGACCCCATCGCCTCAGAACTGACAGCCGGTGACTTTACGAAATACCGCGAAGCACGGTTAAAAGGTGACGTTCGTAACGAAGACGGCACACTAATGTCGCCAGTAAAACCACGCACGGTGAATCTTGAGCAACGTAACCTATCATCGGTTTTTGGCACATTGAAAAAACTAGGCCACTGGTCAGCACCAAATCCTCTCGCCGGGCTGCCAACATTTAAAATCGCTGAGGGGGAACTGGCGTTCCTGACCTCGGAAGAAATTAAACGTCTGCTAGATGCCTGCGCTGATTCTCAAAACCCCAGTCTGCTTTTGATTGCAAAAATATGCCTGGCCACCGGCGCACGCTGGAGTGAAGCCGAAAACCTGCAGGGCCATCAGTTATCTAAATACCGCATCACTTATACCAAGACGAAGGGTAAGAAAAACCGCACCGTGCCGATATCTCAAGATCTGTATGACGAACTCCCCAAGAACAGAGGGAAGCTATTCACCCCGTGCAGAAAAGCCTTTGAACGAGCAGTAAAGCGAGCTGGCATCGAGCTGCCAGAGGGCCAATGCACTCACGTGCTACGTCATACATTCGCCAGCCATTTTATGATGAATGGCGGAAACATACTGGTGCTGCGCGATATTCTGGGCCATGCCGATATAAAAATGACGATGATCTATTCTCATTTTTCACCAGAACACTTAGAAGATGCAGTAACTAAGAATCCTTTAAATTATATTGAGTGAAAATCATGTTAAGTGATACTTGTTATACAGTGATTTATATTGCAGCAATCGTTTTATTAGTATTTATTACAATAGTAAAAAATGGTACATGCTTGATAAAAGAAATTTATTTCGTCAGAAATTATTTTGGATTTCAGTTTTAACACCTTTATTTTCCTTTATCTATTTTGGTTTTTTCACATGGTGGGGAAAAGAACCAGTACTCTCCGCACATGGCTATTCAAGATTTTACGAAATAAGCAAATTCCCTCTACTATTGCTAGCTAGTGCAGTTCCTTTGGCTTCGATCGTCAACAATATACATCGCACTATACAAACCGAAGCTCAGATCAACACCGCTGAAACGAAAAATGCAGTCGATAGATATTTAGCACATGAGAAAAACTTTATTGAGAAAACAAAGGAAATATTCGCCTACAATCTTCAAAGCGCGAGAGACTCAGATGGAAACCTCATTAAATTCAATGGCGAACCAAATATCACTTTGTTTACAGCAGATGAAATTAAAATTTCCAACCCATATCTTTTATATACAAAAATATACAACAAATCAAATATAGAGACCACATCTAACTTCACCGCAAACCCTGATTTTTTAGTGCAATTAAAGGAGTACTTAAACACAATTAATAATACTCTGTCGGTTCAACACTCTATAGATGAATATAATCCATTAAGTTACATGATTCGACTTAACACTTTGTCATATAATACAGCCTCGTTATTAGACCTGATATGTACATCCCCCATATCTCATGTATACTGTTTGATAAAATATGATGGGTATCAATTAAAAACATTTACACTTGAAGAACAAGTATTCGCCGATATTTTAGAAATATCATATCTTCTATCAAGAAAACTAATTCGTTTGATATATAATGAAGATATACCACATTACGACAACATTTATAATTACTTATATGTTGGTAAGTTGAGGTTTAAATTCAGAAAACACGCCAATTCTTTACAAGCATTTTCTTCGCAGGAATGGGCTGATTACGTTTCTGAAGCACTAACTCTAGTTCCTAACGAAGTTGGCGGCACTTTGGCGGCAGCGCATTAAAAATTAGTAAAATGGACAAACACTACATAACAATAACGCACTGTTTTTAAATGCAAACTACTGTTTTTGCTATAGTAAAAATGGTATGTAGGAATTTCGGACGCGGGTTCAACTCCCGCCAGCTCCACCACTTTTGACAGGACCACAACCAGACAGAG
>ERZ1034865.723-NODE-723-length-18152-cov-4.622534_pt1 | contig 18152 bp, 31 predicted proteins | sample MGYA00520632_ERZ1034865 | MGnify/ENA primary metagenome ERZ1034865 (study PRJEB33766, sample SAMN09781738) | gut metagenome | biome: gut microbiome | host: Homo sapiens | place: Madagascar | study: EMG produced TPA metagenomics assembly of the PRJNA485056 data set...
TAATAGAACTAGACGGTAACGTGCCGTCACCAAAAACAACTTAATTAAGTCCCGACTGTTGTACAGCGGTCGGGCGCGAAACGCCGTCGTGGTTGTTGGGCAATTGGAGCCCAGGGGTTACGGCGGCTTTTGCGTTATTAAGGCATCTTTTTCAATACGGTATCCGGCGGTAAGTCTTTTACTTGCGATAGCACACGTAAATCGGATAAACCGGTTTGTTCTGCCTTTGCCTTACTCCACCACATTATACGATCTTCACTCACGTTGTTATTGAGGAACGACGAAAAATTGTCTTTACCGTAAACGCTTGTCAACACGTTCGCTTCGATTTCAACGTCGTCTATATTACCGTGTCCCTTTAATTTAACCGCCGCTATAATCGGGCGGTTTTCTTTATCGAGTTCGGCGGTAAGCACGACGATACTGTCGTCTTTCGTTCGACTCTGCATTACCATAATGGGATCGGAGAGCAATTCCGGCAATCTTTTGACCGTTTCCGCGCCCAGTCCGTGGTAATTCATTTTCTCTTTTCCGTCGTCGAGCGCAACGCTGCGGATATGCTTTGCCGTCATTATAACGGGCAAATCGGGCACGTTGAGTTCTCGCAACACTTTCGGCGTATTCATTACGCGGATATGCGTAGTACTCGTGTCCGCGCCGGATAAAACCGCGTCGATCTGCGTCGCAAAAGATTTCGTTGAGTCAAGCTTTTCCTTGCTCTCTTCCGACTTCTCTTTATACACTCGTTCGCACGCTTCTTTCGGAGTTTCGTTCTCTTCTACGTAAATGTGTTGCCCGGTTTTAGTGGTGAACCAAAAACCGCGTCGTCTCGACGATATACTGCGTTTCATTTTGCTTATCATAAGCACCTCGTCAGCCCGCCAAAAACGGGCGTATTTCAAGCGTTATTGCCGCGTCGCGGAATTGCACCGCCTTGTGCTTTTCGCGGCATATAGACAGGGTGTCAAAACCCTGTCTTTTTATTATTATACCTACTTGTCTTACGCGGAGATCGTATACTCGAAAGTAGCAACGTCGGACGGAATCATACCCGCTTTGATTGCTTTCGCCTTAACGGTCGTTGCCGCGGAAACGGTGAGTTGCGCGGTGTACTTGGTCGACGCGCTCGTCGGCTCGGTGCCGTCGGTCGTGTAGTAAATTTCCGCGCCGGTGGTAGTCGTCGACAGCGTTACCTTAGTACCCGAGGTTACTGCGCCGCTCGCTACGGAAGCAGTAACGCCCGCTACCTGCTTAAGCCCAGACTGAATATTGCCGCCGTTCGGCTTGGGAACTTCGGCAACCTCTTTGTAACCCACAACGGTTACGCCGTCAGTACCGAAGATCGGCACGACGATTTTGTTCGCGTTGTTAGCAACTTTCGGAGCAACCGGGTAAAGCCGCTTGTCCGCAGACAGCGACAGCGTGCTGGTAAGGTAGTCGTTGGTAAGAGTGGTTTTGCCGATAACGAACGACTTACGGAACGCTTCGTGACCCCAGGTGTTAAGCGGCTGCGCTTTGGTGCCGCGGACTTCGTTTGCGTCGATGAGTTTTACGCCGAGGTCGACGATTTTGCCCATTGCGGTGGCTTCACGCGAAACCGCGATAGCGTACACGTTGTCGAGAGCGCCGTCGGCAAGACCGAGGTACTTCTCTGCAAGTTTCCAGATCATGCTGTTTGCAACGACCCAATTGAACTGCATTGCGTAGCCCTTGTAGTTCGCGCCGACGTAATTTTTGCCCTCGAAATCAACGGACAGATCGTATTCGCGAAGCATAGACTGCGCAAGGTCCGCACCGGTAAGGATAACGCCCGACTTACGGTTAAATACGCCGTTGACGAACTCAGGACGACCGATAATCGTTCTGCCGTCGATCGGGAACGTGTGTGCACCGGTTGCTTCGTCGCCGTCGTCAAGCGCAGAGTTAAGTTCGTTGATAAGGTCGGCGTAAGCGTTGTCCGCTTTAATATCGGCAACGGTTTTAAGGTTGTCGCCGTCGTTAAGCGAACGGAAGAACGCGTATGCGATAACCTCCGCAAGCGTGGAAGCCGAACGATCTTCGACTACGCGCTTTGCATAGCCGTTGATTTTCTTTGCCATAACGTCGAGCGGTATGTACTCTTTGCTGAGGTCAGGGAAGATCATCGCCTGATCGTTGACCTGGTTCAGGTACACCATAAACTCGTCGTCTGCGGGCATAAGCGGCGGGTTGGTGTTTATTACACCCGCGTTACCGTCGGTACCCGCTCTGCCGCCGTAAGACACGGTGCGGCTCGAAAACGGGATCGGGGTATCGAGCATTACGCGTACTGCGCCGGCTTTGCGGTCGGTGGTGTACTTGCTCGTGACCGACTGACCGTCACGGAAGATTTCGTCGATGTAAATCGCTTCCGCGATAACGTCGGAAAGTTCGGCGTTTACCATAGTACCGTCAAGGTAGAAACGCCCGTTTTTGTCCTGTTCGGTCGCGCCGAGCCCCATAAGTGCGCTCGTTACGAATTCCGAACCGGTGCCGTAAGTGGAAATAGTTTTAGACATAATTTTTTACCTCCTGTTATGTCGTTTTAACGGTTGTATTTGCGCTCAAGCGCGGTAAGATAATCGGATTCTTCCTCGCTCGCTCTCTTCGGCGCTTTTTCGGCGTTCGCTTCAAGTCTTGCGATACGCGCGTCCAACGCCTTGATAACTTCGCCGTAGTTTTCGTGAGTAGCCTCGCCTTTTTCCTCGGGCTTTTTCGCTTCCTCATGTTTTTCTTCTGCGGCGGTTTCTGCTTTCTCTTCTGCCTTTCCCTCGTCGGTTTCGCCGAGTTCTTCGGTATCGCCCTCGCCGTCGGCGTGTTCTTCACCGAGCGCTTCGTGTTCACGGTCGGCAGCAGACTGTTCGTCTTTCTGTCCGTTTTCCGCTTCTTGTTCGCCTACGCTCTCGTGAATTCTGTCGGCAATCGACTGGTGGAACGCTTTCTTGTCCTCGTCGGAAAGGTCCTCATAAGCCTTGCGCACTTCTTCAAGCGTGGTAGGCTTGTCCTTATCTTTCTTGATTCCAAACATTTTTTGATTTACCTCCTGTTATTCGTTTGAAATTTGATTGCATGAAAAAAGCCGAGGGTGATCTCGGCTCCGCGTATGTGGCATGTCTTTATACCTCCGTATTTAGATTATTATCAGATTATAGCCGTCCGCGCGGGATATGCCGCTCGTCCGTGTTCTTTGCAGTATGCTAAGTATCTTTCGTTTGCAAGTTTTGCCCGCTCGCGCCACCCTCGATACGCTACGTTATCCAGCCCCTTATTCATTGCGGCATTGACCTTTGCGTATCTTACAGCACGTTCAAGGCTTCGCTGATTACGCGTGATGTTGTACTCCTCTTTGCGTTCTTTCACAGATACCGTCGGAAGTAGTTGCCCGGCATACGGTTCAATTCTATGTCTACAGTTAAAGCCGAGCAGTCCGTTCTTGTAGCGTCTACCCGCTTTGGTCGTGTACCATATATCCGTCGCTGTTTCGATCGGCACGTAACGGTGTCCGTCGATTACTCCGCTAGTACCATCGAGCGAGTATATACGCCCTTGCCACGGTGCGCAGCGATCCGAACAATCAGCGTGCGACGAACACACGACGAGTTTTATGCCGCTTCCCTTTAATTCCGCTATGGTGTCAAGGTGGTCATGGTAGCGCACTTCCATTTCCGCTAGGTTTCTCAGACTGTTTCGCCCCGAATAATCGTTAGGATCGAGCGCATTATCCTTTGCCGCTTTTTCGATTGCCGGGGAAACGCGCGACTTCCATACTTCGTCGTAATAGCGTCCTAGCGGCACACCGCGATTAAAAGCATTACCGTAAGTGCGATTAACTTCGACGACCTCTGAAAGTTCTTGCATAACAAGCCCCGACTTCGGGAAACGCGGTTTCTCGCGGTTTTTCTCTGTCGCAAGAAATATAATCGTTTCCGGCGACAGTCCGACGGAAAGCCACTCGCGGCGCTGTTTATGTGCAAATGCAACTAGCGATTTAACCACGTCGCGCTTAAGCCGAGGAATGTCTAGCTTATCAATAGCCCGTTGGATAATCTTTTTGAGTTTTCTCTCCGTACGCTCTTTCGGCTCGCTTGTCAGAAACGCAAGTCGCATTAACTCGCGGATATCTGTTTGCGCGTCCTCGATAAGTACGACGTAAGGGTTATACCGCTCCCGCGCTATCTGCATCGTCCTTTACCTCGCTGTCGCCGTAATAGTCCTTGTCGTTGAACAGCCCGCCGAAATTCTCTTGTTCTGCGGTTGCTTTCTTTTCCGCTTCGATTTCCGTTGCCCATTCTTCGACTTCTTCCTCGGACAGATCTGCCCACCGCTTTTTGAGATACTTACGAAGCGGCAACACGCCCGCCTGATAATCTCTCAATAATTCGTCGTTTACTGCAGCGGTATTACTGCTCGCTCTGCCCCATGCAATCTCTATGCACGCGTCGTCAAAGCCGTAAAACCTTGCAACGTCGGTAAGCATACGGTTAATCTCGTCGGTTATAAGCGCGCGCTTCTGATTGACGGTCTTTTCGGTCGTGGTCTGTTCGTCCTCTACTTGCGTTGCTGTCTTATCGTGATTGTATTGTAGGTGATTTGCGAGCGTGGACGACGATAACCCGACCTTGCTTGCGAGAAGTTCGAGGTAACTATCTCGTATGAACTTATGCTGTTCACCGCGTAATTCGGGCTGTAAGAACGTAGGTTTGACCGGTTCGCCGTTCGCAGTAAAAATCTCGGTATAGAAATTGTCCTTAAGCGCGGGCTGACTTATCGCTTCAGAGAACGATACGCCGTCTGCAACCGTGCCCTGCCTACCGTTGACGTTTATCACCGCGTTACCGCCGCCGTACTGTTTCGGTATGAGCGCTCGCGACTTGCCCATGTACATATCGACTTGCGCTTGCGTGTAGTCGAAATCAATCGCATACAGCACGTCAAGCGCTGTCATGAGCGAACTATCGGCATACCCCGGCATATCCGCTATTGCGGCTGATACCGGCTTGTTCTTGATATTGTAAACGCCCACGCCCGACAACGCTTTGGGGAGTTTGTACCACGTATTAAGTCCGATTCCACCGTACGTATACTCAAACTGCTCAACTATCTCGTCGGGAACGGTTTTGAGCGTCGCGCTCGTCCACGTGGGCGACGTTACGAGCGTTCCTTTGGCGAGCACGACTTTATAAAACGGCTTACCTTTAAGCATCAAGCGTATTTCTTTTGTGTAATACGCCGTTTCGCCCGCCGTGAACCGGTTGAGTATGAACGCGCTCGTTACAACACTGCGACGATTGACCGTAAACTTCGGACAGCGATCTACCGGATATACGACGGGATATATCTCGCCGCCGTTGGGCGTGAGCGCGATAAACGCATTGCCGCCCGCGTTCGAGTTCCAGAACATTCGATAAAATTCGTCGTCCAGATGCACGGACTTCTTCCAGTGTTCCATACGGTTGAGTACGTTTTTGTCCGCGCACTCGAAACGATACCCGCCGTTCATACACTCACGCGCGAGTATGTCTATTACCGTGTATCCGATACCCGTTGAAAAGAAGTCCTGACGATGCAACGCAGGAACGAACCCCCTTGCCCACTGCAAGCATTGACGCGTAAACGCCATATAGTACGTTAAGTACGGTTCGGGTATGAGTTCTATAAAAGCACTATCGTTTACTACGTTTTGCGCGTTCTGCCAACGCGCGCGGAACATAGGCGCGAACAGTTTACGGCTCGGTGCGTTTATGCACGCCGTATTCGTTTGGGCTAATCCAGCCATGTTTAATTACCTCCGTTAAATCGTTTGAATAGGTATGTCGTATATGAGTTTCGTTCCGTATTCGAGCGAGTCGATCGTGTCGTCGCGTTGTCCTTTCTTGACGGTGCAAGTCTTTTCGTCAAATACGTAGTTTTCAATATCTGCCATGAGTTTTTCCGTAGTATCCGGATCGTTCGTATCGATTGCGTCAACGTGGAATAATAAAACGCCGTCCGCAAGCAGCGAACGAACGCGTTTTATATCTCCCATTATGCTTTTGCCTTTCACCGGCATGCACGCTTCCGTGCCGCCCGTGTCCGCTATAAACTGGTTCATGAGTGCTTGTCCGGCTTCCGCACACTCAAAGTTCCACCGTCGCGGTACGTACTGTAAGAACGGAAACTTATTTATAAGCCGTCGCAAGTACGCGTATAATGCTCGTGCTTGTTCGGTAGGCGCTTGCGCTCCGTCTTTTACCGGGTCTTTCTCGAAGCACCCGAGAACTATCGCCTTGCCGCTGTACATAACCGCTATCGGCGTGACGCACGTGCTGTCAAATACAGTGCCTTCGTCGACACCGAGGATAAGTTCCATAGGACGATCGCCTTGCGCAATATGCGTGTGTATGTTCGTACAATGCTTTTCTCTGCGGAACTGCGGGTACACCAGACCGTTCGTCGCCGTGACCTCACCCATGTACTCGTACAGGTAATAGTTCAGGTCGCTTTTCTTATCGCGCAATATCTCGTCGATAACGTCCTGCGGCAGTAGTTTGCGAATATCTTTCCACGACGAATATATCTCTAACGCTCGCCCCTCGCGCACGAGCCGAGGAAAGTACACGTTTGCGAACTCCGCACGGAACGGCGGCGGGTTGTATATGTAGATCCATTTCGTGGTGTCGCCCATCATACGTAGCAACGTTTTTTCACAGCCCTTGACCTCGTATTCCTGTTCAAGTTCCTGCGCTTCGTCGTGGATAAACCGGTGAACGTAGCCGTGCTCGAAGTCAAGACCTTTCGTGCGGTGTTCGTCGCCGCCCGTCGCGATAAACCGAATTACGTTCCCGTTAGGCTTGAATATAATGTCTCCCGTGCGTTTCGGGATATGGCAATACCGCGCAATGCCGAAGCGCTGTAGTTCTTTCTTGACCGTCGGAAACGTCGTCTTGCTGAACTTTACGTCGTCGGCACGCGCAAGCACGATATTCGCCCCGGGAATCGTCGTAAACCCCTCTAAGGCTTCTTGTATGACCGTAGTCGTTTTGCCGCTGTATCGCCCACCACGCGCCACTATACGGTGCGTTCCGTTCTCTTTGTTCGTTCGTAGTAACGGCTCAAAGTTCTTCGGGATAATAGGATCGTAGTGTATCTCGTTATTCATCGCCCGCTCCCTCGTCCGTCAGGTCTTGCACCTTGCGCTCGATAACGACCTTGACCGTGTTATCGTCGGTGGTTTCTTCCGGCTTTTCGCGCCACTTAGTACCCTTGCGATTTTTTAGCCAGAATATCATTGCCGTGACGTTGCCTTCTATTGCTGCTTTGTATAACGCACCCTCGACGTTGAGGTCGGCAATGTCCTTATTCTCTTTTAGGGACTCCGAAAACTCCGAAATGTGCTTTTTGTAGTAGTAAAAGCGGTCGAGTGAAATATCTAAGTTTTTCGCGATTTCCGCGTCCGTAAGCCCGCTTCTAGCCCACATTTTGACTAATTCGAGTTTCGGCTGTACGTTACTGTAATATTTGTTTTTAGCCACACGGAAGCACACCTCCTTTGTCGTTTTTTAGTCCGTTTTTCGCAGAATGTATCTGAAATGTGGTATATTAAGTCCAAAAACGGTATCAAAAAACGCCGAATCGAATATGATTTTCGGCGTTATGTTTAGCGTTGTTATAGCGTTTTATTGCATTAAAAAAGCACCGTGCTTTCGCATGGTGCTTTACTTTTGTTTCCGCTCCCGGCGGTTTAGTTTTTGTCAATCTGATCCTATCATTAAATCAATAAACCACGCCGCCGAATCAACAGACTCGCCGTCTGCAAACAATTCTTCAATTTCTGCATCAAATGTCCTTTTATATTCTTGCGGATATTGTTTTGCTATCGGTGTGTCTTTGCATTTTTTGTCAACTGCAATTTTGTATTCTTCAAAGTTCATTCTTTTATCTCCTTATCTCTAAAACTCATTGCTTCGTCATAAGAGTCGTGCGGTTTAGTATCGTTTATAAACTCTTCGTATGACAATTTCGTTTGTTGTCCTGTATATTTGTAGAATATTACCGGTTCGGCATCGTCCCTTGCTTTATCCCAACCGTCGGGTGCATACTCTTCGTTAAATGGCGTCCAACTCATAGGTTCAAACCCATTTTTTGTATAGAATTTATAAAGTCTTTTACCGAACGCGTCTAACCTATCACCACCGTTCTCAACCGCGTGCCGCAGCAAATCACTACCGCAGACAATGTCACCCTCGCGTTTGCATACCGATACGATATTGCCGTTAGGCTCTATCGCAACGCACGAACCGCCAGTTGACACATACATTCTATCTTTGTTGTACTCGTCGGCTGTGTGTACGTCTACGCGCCACCGCGCTCCCGGTGCTACGCTTTCTTTTGCTGCAATCATAGCATCGCGAAACTTTTCCGACTTCCGTACTTCCGTTATTTCATTCGGCTCGGGTAGCGGCGCTCGCCCCTCCCACTTCCGCGCAAGAGTTTCAATCTTACGCTCAAAATCGGTAAGCGGTACGTAATTCTCTCATTTCTTGGCAAGCGCTTCAATCTTACGCTCAAAATCAGTAAGTGGTTTATCGGGCTTGTCTGAGCCGTCGCCATAGCGTCCGGTACTTTTATCGTATGCTTGCGGCTTACCGCCTGCACCCGGTTTGTTCGGCATTTTCAGTGTACACTCCTTTTGGGGTATTGTCAAGTTTTTTATACCAAAAACCCAACGCCGGGGAAGGTAGCGTCGGGTTCTGGCACAAAGGATAGAATAAATGAAACACTAAGGAACCGTGAATCTTGACGATACCATTATAACACAGTCAATACTGACAAAACTGACAATTTTGATTTTTTTACCAAACAAACAGCACTAATACCGAAAACGCAATGGTTACACCCTGACATATTATCGCACTGATAACATATACAATCGTCGCAAATTTCTCGAATTTCCTTCTTCGACTGAACATTATGTAGATCGGTGCCACGATTCCCACGAATGCCATTATTAAGAAAATTATACAAAATGTGAATATAATCATTCCCTCACCTCTTCGGCAAACGCTTTCGCTATTTTTCGTTTTGCGCTTTTAAGCCGCCTAAATATAGTCCTTTCTTCATAGTTCATATCATTAGCAAGTTTCCGAAACGAATACCCGAGTACGTAATGCGATACGATTACGTCGCGTTCCTCTTCCGTCAGATCGTTGTTTATTATTTCCGTAAGCCTGTCCTCGATGGCGAAATATTCTTCAAGGGCGCGACGGTACGCTTCTGCCGCTTCGTAGAGTTTCAGCGCGATTTTTTCGACCTTACTATCGGCGAGGTTTCCGCTCGGCAGTTTTGGCGCGATACCGCTCCCGATAGCCCCGGCATCACGTTCGATCTTTTCCACGAGTTCCCGCGCTCTGTCCGCACGGTTTCTCGTCGCTTTCAGCGTATTAAGCAACGCCCTGACCTCTTCATAAGTCATTATCGTTTTTCTCCTTGTTTACCTCTTTCAAGCAGCCCTCATTATACGGGTGTCTTGTGCAATCGCTACCCGACCACGCGGGGCAATCTCGACATTCGGCAAACTCGTCATTTAGCGAATTTAACTTTTCCCTTGCTTCGGCTTCGGTAAGGAATACACTTTTCCCGATTTCGACAAGTTCAAAGAAAAAACCGTATATTGCCGTTTCAAACATTCCTACACGATGAAAAACCTCGGGGGAACTCGCCTTAAAATACGTTTGCAAAATAACTCTGTTTTCTTGTTTTATGTCGGGAATCCATTTATACGCAATACTTACTACCTCTCCGTAAATTAGCCGTCCCTCGTCGTTTTCTTCGGCTCTCCACACCGTATCTCCGACCTTGCACGGCAGTTCTACAAGCGTGCCGTTCTCGATTGCGTTTTCCAACTTATAAAGGCGGTTGTATATCCATTTTCCGTCAGTTCTACCGCTTAGCATTGCGTTTTTTACAGTCAATCTTTTATAGGCTTTCATTTTATTATCTCTCCTTACACCTTTGTAATTCTGCGGAATTTCCGCCTGTTTGCCCGTTTCTCAAACCGTACCCACACACGTTTCGCGCGGTTGTTTACCCACCACTTGCGCTCGAATTTATCCTCGCGGGTCATTTTCTTGTAGATATTGCTTTTCATCTCAATTCCTCACGAACATCCACGATTGTGGCGGGCGCGTTAAATTATTCGTGCATGTTCCCCCGTAATCGTTATCCGCAAGGTAATCGCAACTCAAACAATCGCCTTTTTCTTTGGTCGGGCAAAGAGCATAAAACTCTCTCAACTCTCTCGGCTTGTCGTAAATCTTTAAGTCGGTAATATGTAAGCCGAAAAGAGGTTTGCAATAAATCAAGTTCTTTCGATATTGAGAAACCTCTTCTACTGATAAGCACGCATCGGTAAGGAATTTTTCAAGCCGCTCTTCTTCAAAGTCGGAAAACTTCCCTTGCGGGGATAATTCCCACTCGTGAAATTCCTCCACATCATTACAAATGAACTCGCCTATCACTCTTCCGTTAAGGGATTGATACACACCACTGTCCGCCCAAAACTTAAACCCGTCACACATTTCGACTTTTCCGTTTGCGAGCCATAGCAGTTCGTCACTCGTACTCACCGCGCCGCATTTATAAAACCTCTTCGGCTTCGTCGCATAAATATAAGCCTTAAACGGCACTTCTTTCGGCGCGGACTTTCTTACTTCTATCGTCTTTTCACCGCTTGCGATTTTCTCACACCACTGCGGGCGAATACTAATTAAAACTGCTTTCATATTTACTCCTTATTGAATTTCGTTTCTGTCGTCATCCAAATAATACAAGTCATATTTTTTCAAGCGACGGTCGCCGAGGTCAATTTCGCCCTCGAACTTTTCATTAACGTTTTTTCGGCGAAGTCCGCAACGAATGTCGGTAAAATCTTCGCCCACTATTCCAGCAAACAAGGCTTTTGCCGCGCCTGCTGATTTTGCGACTATAAACAAACCGCAATCATCGTCGACAATGCGACACCAATAAATATTCATTGTTTAGTCCTCCGTTATACCTCGTTGCCCCAACAATCCCAACCGTCAACCGCTTGCCGGGCGAATAGTTCAATTCTGGGTAAATCGCCGCAAAACTCTACGATTTTATCGCGTGTTATAGACGGCTTTTTTGAATGTTCTTCTCTTACTGATTCGATAATTTGCGATACTTTATTTGAGGCTTTGGGCGCACGTCCTTTTGTTCCGATTAAACATATCTCGGCATTTGATTTCGTGTACCATCCAACACCGAAAAAGTTTGAACCGTTCTTGTTCTTTTTCACCCAAGTAAAGCCACAAGTTTTATACTCGAATCCCCACGCTTTGATTGTGTCTAACGCCTCTTTCAATTTCGGAAACGTTGCCCACATAAATAGTATCGCGTTATCCGTTGCAAGCCCCCCCACAGGCAACTTCTCTATATCTGCTTGTTTCATTGTCGAATAATGGCTTGCCGCCGTTGCCTGAATATTTCCCATATTTCTATACTCCCACGGCGGATCGGCGTAGATAATGTCGTACTTCTTTTCCGTATTAAAAATGTCTACTTTCATTTTTCTTACTCCTTTACGTCTACCAACTGCGGCGGCGTGCTGCCTTGTCTGTAAACCACGATTGCAATTTCGGGGTTATTTCCCAACTGTCTGCCTAATTCGTCCGTGTCAACCGAGCCGTCCTCGACAAACAAAAACTGCTTGACTTTTCCCACTTCTTCGTCTATCGGGTAATATGTATTGTCTTCCGTTGCCTTTTTAACAATCTCAATGATTTTATCTTTTTGCTCTTCCTTTACCATATCTTGTACCTCTTAAATTCTTTATCGATAAGTTCTTCAAAAAACATATTTTGGCTATCTCCAAGTCTAAACATTGTCAGGAGTTCACCCTGATACCGCCTTTTTAAGTTCTCCACAAAATGATATACTGCCGCTTTCTTCTCCGAGTCTATGTAATCCTCAACTCGTTCAAGCGTTTCCAACATTTGACTCCACCTTTCAAACTTAGCGATAATGGTTTTTGCGATTTCGTCCGCAATATGTTCCATTTGCTCTGAGTCCATTTCCCTTATACTCCTGTCCGTTTCTTCATCGTATTTTAGGGGAATGGTAAGAATGTATTTATACATCACCTTTCTTGCAATCGCAATTATATTATCTTCCCGTTGTTCCTTTGTCATTGTTTTTTTACCTCACTCTAAAATAAAATTCGTACATTTCTACCGCAGATAACTCTCGTATAATTCGTCACCTGATATATCGCCCTCGTTCCTTGTCCTCACCTTTATTATTCGATGGCAAAGCCTCCGTAAATTCTCGGCGTACTTCGGAAACAGTTTCGCTTCTTTCTGTCTTTCTTTCGAACTTGCCATACAGCACATAACGCAACCACACCTTTTTAACCCGTACTTTTCATAAACTGGGTTGACTTCAAGGCTATGTTTTTTGATATATCTGTCACGAACGTCTGTCGTCCAATACGCCATAGGGTTGACCATAAGATAGTTGTTCGTATAGCACGCGTCGAGTTCTTTCACCTTGTCGCTATCGTCGAAATGAAACATTTGTTTATCCGAAAAATCTTTGCGATTATACGTTTCAATACTGTCGCGGTTCTTCGCCCTACTCACGCTTTCCGACTTCCGAACGCCGAACGAGTATATCGCGCCTTTATACGGCTGTTGTTCTTTAAGTTCTTTACAACAAAACCGACGTTTGCGAAACGGAAGAAGCTTCTTTTCTTCGCATATTCGCCAAAACGATTTTTCGGGATAGAAAATCTCGCACTCAACGCCACGCTCGCGCCATTCCTTAAACCGCTTGCGTATATAATACACGGTATCGGGAATATCCATTGTCGTATGGTTGTGTATTATCGTGAATTTCACGCCTGCACGGAAGAAAAGGTCAACGAGGCAATCGCTGTCTTTCCCGCCGCTGTACCCGACGATATAGCCTTTATCGGGGCAACGTTGCAATGCTAACTCCTCGAACTCGCAAATAAGTTTAATCGCGGTTTCTTCCGCTTCCTCTACGTCGCCTTTGCCTGTGAATGTTAGTTGTTCGTAGTATGTCATTCTTCCGCGTCTCTCTTAAAACGGCAAGTCGTCATCGTCGCAGTCGTAAGCCGCCGAATCACGCTTGTTTTGCGGCATATTCCGTCCGTTACCATTCCCGTCGGTAGTTTTACCGTCCGCGTCGTTTTCAGCCGCCCTGAATAAAAATTCGACGCTTTCCGCGATTATATCCATTGCCGCGCGGGTTTTCCCGTCGTCGTCCGTCCACTTGCGCGTTTGAATCTGTCCCGAAACGCAAACCTTATTGCCCTTGCGACAATACTTGTTCACGTTGTCGGCAAGCCCGCGCCACGCAACGCAATTAAAAAAATCGGTTTCACGTTCGCCGTCGGCATTAGAATAATTACGGTTTACCGCTATTGTAAAGCGACACACCGATACGCCGCTGTTTAATTCCTGAAATTCGGGGTCGCGCGTAAGATTACCTATCAATATCACTTTGTTCATTGTTTTGTTCTCCTTTTTCGTATTCGATAATAAATTTTTGACAAGCGGCGTATACGTCGGCGGCGGTATATCTCTCGCCTTTGCCGTTCCACACCGCGGTTACCTTTTTTACTAGGTCTTGTAAGACCTCGTTTGCCGTGCCTATACTCATTGCTTCTTCCTCCGCTTGCTTCTGATTCTGTCGCACTCGCCCGTCTTACAACGAGGGTACGGACACGTCAAGCACACGTCGGCGTTGCGATATTCTCGCGGCATACTTTGTCGACTGCCTGCTTGTAACGGCGCTGTCGCTATCATAGGCGGCATAAATCGATTAGGTTTATATTGCATGTTTCACTCCTTATAATTCGTCGTCGGAAAGGTTATCAAACATCGAGTTAAGCGCTTCCGCCGTATAAGTCTTTTCGACCGCGCCCGCACACGCGCCGTTCTCGGTTCGTGCTTTGCCGCTCGCTTTATCTTCTCGCGCCCATTTAAGAATGGTAGACTTCGTATCGAATATAGCGTCGGGTTTCTTTTTCTTGAAAGCGAGAACACGTTGTACGTAGTAGTCGGTGTCGTTTGCGCCTAAACGCGATACGAGTTCGTTGTATTCCTCTGTAGTAAGTACAGATTCTCCTACTCCTCCTACTATACTATCCTTACCTATACTATCCTCTCCTACACTATACTGTGGATACCGCTCATCTGCCGCTTGGTTGGCAGTTGGTAACCCACACGGTATACCGCTTGGTATACCAGTAGGTATACCGCTTGGTATACCAACTTCGTAAACCCCGTTTTTATTCATTGTCAACAGCGATTTTTCCACTTCATACTCGGTTCCGGAAAAGCGATCACTGCGCAAGTAGTTGTTTACCCGCCAGTGCCGTATGACCACTATCCCGCTATCGAAAGGGATAATATATGCTTTTGCGATTAACAACTTCATATCATCATCAGTGCTTCCGATAAGTCGCTGTATTCGCTTAGGATTGTTTATAAAACCCTCATCGTCTGCAACCATTGACAGGTGAAAATATAAAGCCTGCGTCGTTAGCGGCATGTCCAAAAACATGTCACTAGTAATTACTTTTTTCGCAAACATTCTTCGTTCTGCCATAACTATCTCCTTCCATTATCACCTCTCCGGGGCTTATTCCGAGTGCCTGCGCAAGCGGAATATTACGTTTCAGTATTTCCTCGGCACGCTTGCGATTTTCGTTGTAAGCGTGCTTTGCTTCGCGCATATCGTCGGGAATCGCGCGATTTACTATCCGATAACCTTTGCCGTCGGACAGCGAGATTACCGGGCATTTCTTGGCGATTTCGGACAGCATATCACGTGCAGTTCGCTCGTTCGTATCGAACATTGCCATGACTTCCTGCTTCGTAACCTTTTTCGTTCGCATAACCCGCACAAGTGCGTTCAGTTGTGCGCAATTCTTTTCGTTGAGTACCATGCGTTATCCTCCTATTTGGCGTAAGACTTGATCATGTTGACTAAGTCTATGTATTGTGTTTCCGTCAGATCGTCGTAAGATTTTGCCGTACAGTTTTGCATAAACAACACGATCGCGTCGCTCGGGCAGTTGCTTGCCGCTCGAAGCGCGTTTACCGTCGTTCTGCGGTCAACAGGCGGCTTGTCCTCGTTTGCCCGTCCGTTTATCGCCGGCGCGGGTTTCGCTTGATTTTGGGCGGGTTTTGGCGGCGTAGCGGGCTGTTGTGCGTTCGTTTCTGCGGGCAGTTCGGGCTGTGCAGGTTGTACCCGCTTTTTACCCGACGATCCGCGCCCGTATACGACGGTTCCGTAGTTGTCGACGATTACGACCGATTTAATCGTTCTGTTCTCGTTGTACGTTATTTCCGACACCTCGAACGTTTGGAACTTGTCCGCGAGATAATACTTGCCGTTCTTTTCTTTTGTTTCTACGTTGAGGAAGATAAACGGCGCGGTGTAGAGTTCGCGTCCGATACCCCAGGTAGTGCCGGCACGCTTGAACGCGTCACTCGCTTCGCCTTTCTTCTCGTTACCCTCTCCGTCCTCGCGGCTTTCCGTGCCGCAGTTCCATTTCCACACGTAGCCGCGCTCGGGGCTTTGATAAATGCCGATGCCGCAATACATATTCCCCTTGATTTCGCGGTAGTCCGTTTGCCAATTCTCCGCACCCACCGTTTCGTCGAGCAAGATCATATCCGTACGCGCCGTCTTATACAGAAGCGCGACCGCGCCTTTCTCGGTAACTTGCTTGACCTTAACTTCTATTTCGTCCGTGTTTAGTAATCTGAATTTCATTGCAGTTCCCTCAATAAAAGGAAAGTTTAATACACTTTTTCTCGGTGTCATAATAAGCACCGATTATATCGCTACCGTCTGCCTGTATCTCAATACGGCGTTCGCGAGCAATGTCGCGTATTAAATCGTTCAGTTCTTGCGCCGCAAGTTTGCCGCGCAGCTCTCCGTCGCAATTCTCTTCGTGGTGTTTGCAGCACTCTTCTATTTCAAAGATTTCGCCGCATTTATCGCAACGATACAGCGTTTGGTTTTCTAATTTTTCCATATCAAACCTCACTTTATCGTTAAGTACGATTTTTCTTCAAACCACGCGCCGCTTACGTCTATACCGGCTTTCAACGCTTCCGCAATCTTAACCTTGTCTACCTCTTGCACGGCGGGCTTCGTTCGCCAGTATTCCGCGGGAAGTTTCGACGGGTCAGCCGATACGCTCTTGCGCAAGCCTACCGTCATTCGGCACAGATCGCCGTCTATGCGCTTGTCGCCGAACGCCGTCATAGACTGTATGACGTATTTACGCAGTCTGTCCGCGCGTGCCGATTCCGCTTTTGCTCTTTCCGATAATGATTTCGCGCGCTCCGACAACGTTTCAGCGCCCGCTTCTATCTCTTCGATAAGCAGCGCTATATTCTCAAGTTTTTTCTTTCGGTCAAGATGCAGTTTATTGAGCGTGTCCTCTATGTACTCGTATTCGCCGTCCGCGTTCTCGAACGCCATAACGCCCTCGGACAGCATATCGTACATATCGCGAATATTCTCGTCAATCTCGTAAAGTTTCATTCTTCACCTCCGTTTCTCTCGAGAAAGTCTGCCGCGGCTTTCGAAATGAGAACCTCTTTCGTGTGCTTGATGGCTTTCGTTGCGAGCATCTCACCTAAACATATATCCGCGCCGGATGCGTGTGTCATCGATATGCTTGTCCCGTTCTTGTTACCGTTAAGCCCTGCGATAATTACGTTGTAGCACTCGTCGTGCTCAACTTTCCCGGTTTCGGTGTCCGTAATTACCACTCTGTACCGTCCGTTCTGATTCTTGTTTTCCATTTGTCAAAATCTCCTTATTGTGTTTTTTGTCACTTTTGCGCAAAAGTGTTTGGTAGCGGGTAGTGTTTTTGCCGAGGGGTTCCCGCCATCGCCCCTTCGCCGATTATATCGACGACGTAAATATTTTTCTCGTACACGGGTCTATGATTATAGACAGCACTTTATCTCCGTCGAGATCTGTCATAGGTTGCCCGACCTTATCCAGGTACTCGAGGAACTCAGACATACTCTCGGCTAGTTTTATCAGTTCTTCCATAGCAAGCCCTCTCTCAAACTTAACAACCACCGGATCGCCCGTCTTTACATCCTCAAACTTATCTACACGCACTTCACTCATATCAGACCTCCGTTACTTCACTCAGTTTATAAGCCTTGATTTTCCTCTTCGCGTAATCTTCCCGCGGGTCTATGTCCGCTACGTCCAGGTGTCCGAACCGCTTTAACGCCGCGTCTGCCGCTTTCGCCGCACTCCCCGCGTGTATTACGGCGTACTTGCCCTCGTATTTGCCGTTTAAGCGGAAGAATACGTAAAACTTCTTTATAGGGCTTTTTCGCCCCGATCTCGGCGTGTATGACTTCATTTCGACACCTCCACTACCGTATGATTGATTGCGTTTGCTGTCCGAACCATATCGTCTAGCGTTGATACGATAATCTTAAACGGCTTGCTTGTCGCAAACTCGTGCGCTTTCGCTATCGCCTGCTCGCGGTTCGAATAACCGTACCGTCTTATTCCGCTGTCGCTGAATACCGTTACTATGTACATCGTTAGTTCTCCTTGTCGAAATGTATCTTAGCGAGTTCAATAAAAGCCTTATACTCTCTGCCGTATCGATTATCACCGTGCGTTTCTTCGACTTTTTGCGCGAATTCATCGAGAGTGCCGAAGAAGCAGCCGCAAGTTACTTTGACGGTGTCGTCGGCACACTTAAACACTGTCGTAGTGCCTAATCTCGATCCGATTTTAGAAGCCCACATTACCCTCGCGTCGCCGGATACCCACGCGTCGCCGTATACCCTCGCGTTGTCGGATACCCACGCGTCGCCGTATACCCTCGCGTCGCCGTATACCCACGCGTTGCCGGATACCCACGCGTCGCCGTATACCCTCGCGTCGCCGTATACCCTCGCGTTGTCGGATACCCACGCGTCACCGTATACCCTCGCGTTGTCGGATACCCACGCGTTGCCGTATACCCACGCGTCGCTGTATACCCACGCGTTGCCGTATACCCACGCGTCGCCGTATACCCTCGCGTCGCCGTATACCCTCGCGTTGTCGGA
>ERZ1034865.726-NODE-726-length-18110-cov-4.950651_pt1 | contig 18110 bp, 18 predicted proteins | sample MGYA00520632_ERZ1034865 | MGnify/ENA primary metagenome ERZ1034865 (study PRJEB33766, sample SAMN09781738) | gut metagenome | biome: gut microbiome | host: Homo sapiens | place: Madagascar | study: EMG produced TPA metagenomics assembly of the PRJNA485056 data set...
ATATTTACTGCTGCACTAGTGACATTACACTGGTTACTAGTGACTTTTACTGCGCTACTAGCGATATTTACTGTGGTACTAGTGCAGTAGTTCCTTATACTAGTGACATGCAAAAATGTGAGGAAGGGGCGCCTATGCACATCACAAACGAGGAGGAGCTTGTTTCCGCCGTTGATAAAATGCGGCTGGCGGGAACTGACCTAACCGAATATGAGCTCAAGAGCGCCAGTGGCGGCATCCCCAAGGAAACTGCCGAATCTATTTCTGCGTTCGCCAACTCCTCTGGAGGCGTCATAGTCTTTGGCATACGCGAGAGCGGTGGCTTTCACGCCGTAGATATTGACACCAAATCGGTCCAAGCGGGTGCCGCCCAGGCCGCTCGCGAACTCGTTGAGCCCCCACAAGCTGTTGAGATTCTTGTCCTTGAGTTTGAGGGCAAGCCCGTAGTCGTCGTTAACGTGCCCGAAGCGCCAGTGAGAGAAAAACCCTGCTATGTGAAGAAGTATGGGCAGATCAATGGCTCGTATATTCGAACGGGTGATGGCGACCACAGGATGTCTCTATATGAGATAGATCGCTTCATCGAAAACCAATTGAGGGCGGCTCGCAACGATATTGCCGTTGTAAAAGAAGCCGAGCTTGATGATTTTGACAACGGCCTTCTGGAAGGGTGGTTCGCCCGGGTTCGCGCCACCTCTTTTGGCAGATCGGCAACTATGAGCGATGAAGAGCTCATGGCCAATCGTCGGGTCATTGACTATGACGAAAATGGCGTCGCTCGCCCTACGATTGCCGGCCTGCTTTCCTTTGCCGAGTATCCGCAAAAGTACTATCCGCGACTCAATGTTGTGTTCACGTCTTATCCAACCTCGCGCAAAGGTGAGACTGGGCCTGGCGGCCAGCGCTTCTCTGACACCGTGAATATCGATGGTCCAATTCCCGCAATGGTTGTCGAGACGGTAAGAGCAGTTTCCAGAAACATGAAGCATGGGGCAATCGTCAAGGGTGCCCTGCGCGAGAACGTGCCCGATTATCCGCTTCCTGCAGTGCGCGAGGCGGTGGCCAACGCGCTCATGCACAGGGACTACTCTGTCGATGGACAGGGGACGCCTGTGACCGTCGATCTTTACCCTGACCGCCTCGAAATCTCCAACCCCGGAGGTCTCTTCGGCATTTTGACCATAGAAAAACTCGGCACCGGCGGTGCTACGGCATCAAGGAACCAGTTCCTTTCGCGCATCCTCGAAGACGTTCCCTATGCCGATTATGACGGTCGGGTTGGCCGTGTCGTTGAGAACAGGGGGTCTGGGTATCCGACTATCAATCGCGAGCTTGAGGAAGCCCTCATGCCCAATCCCATTTCGCGCAGCTCGCTCGATGGGTTCCAAATAGTCCTGCGGCATCGCAAGATGACCGAGCAAGAAGGCAAGGCCTACTCGAAGAGCAACGTCGAAGACGCCATTCTCGCGTTCCTCTCTGAGCGCGAGAGTGCGAGCGCCTCGGAAATCGCAAAGGCTTCGGGAATTGGTGTCAAGACAATCAGGGAGTACATATCGAGGCTTCTTGACGATGGAACCTTGGATGCCATCGGTACGCGGAATAGCCCGAAACGCAGATACAGGTTTAATGGGTAAGGACAAGCGGAACAGGCGGCTTGTGGGAGCGTGACAATCCTCAAGCGCCGAGCGCCTCAACCGCATGGAAGGCCAAGGGAACGCCCGTCCCACGAGTTGCACGTCGGACGGGCGTTCCCTTGGCCTGTGCAATCAGACGGCTATTCCTCGTAGAGCACCGTGTCTCCCGCCGTCACGCGGCACGGCATATGCTTACGAGAGATGTCAATGTACCTGTAGCGAGGGTCCTTGTTTGGACCGGGCACGATGGTCTTTATGACCAGCAAGCCGATCTCGTACCATTCCTCGTAGCCAGGCAGGTTTCGCGAGTCCTCCCCAGAGCCCCACTCACCGTTGTCCTCCCACTCTCCCGTGTCGCAATGGCAAACATAGGAATCGCCCTCTGCGAAGGTGACAACGAGTGGAGCCGTTTCGTTGGCAAGGCTAAATCGCTCGATTTCGCCAATCGCCTTTTCTCTCTTCTCATCGAGATTCATCGGTCGCGCTCCTTTCCAGGGCGGGTTGGAACAACGTGGCATCCATCTTTACTGTAATGGATGATTCCGCGAGTAGTTTCAGATCTGCTTCCATCAGTGACGCTCACCCATGTACCGATGACTCGATGGAAATCAACGACTTCCTTGTTGCCGCCCTTCCACTCCCCAGCACCCGCATATCTCTCGACGAGCAGCTGGATTTCTGCGAGCGACAGATGGAGCACGCTTTTCCCGGGAACGTAGTTCTTGTGCCCGGGGATATGCTTGCCCTGCCGACCAGGATGGACCTTGGTGGAAAAACCGTTCACCTTGCGAAAACCATCATCCCGTGAACCACGGGTGCCGGAAAAGCGGCCGCTATCGAATTTCGACACCCAGAGCACCTCCTCCCAGATCGCCACGACCACGAGAGACGTATGCATGCACCTCGATGCCGAGCCCGATGGGGTAGTCAAGAACGCTATGGCTGTTTTGACCGTACGAGATGATGAGAGACGGCTCGAGCCTGTCCACAATGAGCTTGACCCCGCGTTCGAAGCGCCTGCGATCAGAACGGTTCTTGACACAGCCGCGCGGGCTCACGGCAATTGCGCATCCCTTCTCAAGACCGGCAGTCTCCCAGTCGACAATGTCGGGATCCCCGCGAAGAAGAGGGATACAGGGGCAGCCGGACTTCTGGATGTAGTAATCACAAGCCCGGTTGCGAAATGCGTTCCACTCCTTGAGGGCTCGGGGGAAATCAACGCACGTGCTGTAATCGAGCCCCAATGCCCCTTGGAACTTACCGAGCTTGTCAACATACCTTCCCGGATTGGCCCAGAACCTCTCGATGTCCTGGTCGCGTTCGCAGAAGTGAACGGCACAATCGAAATTGCTCCAATCGGAGCGCATCGCAACGGAGAAGGGGACGAGCGCCGTGGGGACAAAGCGGATGCTGCGGATGAGGGGCATGTCGTACTCGGGATCAAAACGCGCACCCTCGACCATGAAGGCGTGAAACGTATCGCGTGGATGCTTGAGCTTACGCACTTGATCACCCGCAGAAATACCGCTTTTTTGAGTAGCAATGTTCAAGGTGTTTCCTTCGAACGAAAACCAATGGATGCAAGCCGCGCGCCGGCTGATTACAAACTACGGTCGGGCGCTCAAAAGGTCATTTCCTCCCCATTGCGATACACTTGTTTTGACTTGCTAGAAGTTGTCGAAAAATGAAAGAAGCCCAGTTGCTAACCCTTTCAGTGCTTGTCCGTACCGCAAAGCGCTATGCCCTTGACAGTTCCATGACTGATGAGGATTTCCTCAACGCGCTTCTGGAGCCCTACGTCCAGTCAGGTAGGGTCAAAGGCAGGGGCGGGGCGGAGTATCACCTCGATGCGCCGAGAACGAGCAAGCTTCTCAACGGAAAAGCAGACGTCCCAAAGGCACTAAAGAAGCCACTCCGGCGCTTTGGCTTAGAGGAAGATGTCGCCAAGAATGCCGGCATCTTCCTCGACGATTGCATTGATATCAAAGACGAAGCTAGATTCGAAGAGGACCTTCTTGGCGCCCTTGAAGCGGACGACGGACCAGAAGCGGAGCTGCGCTTGAAAATGCAGGGGCTCAAAGGCGATGCCAACCGTTTCTTTGCCTGCGCTCTCGTTGCATCCCTCAAAGCCAGCAATGTGACGATAAACGAGCGCATGCTTTGGCAGAACGGAACGGGCGCCCTTGCCGTAGAGGTTGGCGACCTCTTTTCCAAGGGCTTTGGCCGAAAGAGGGCGCGAAAGAACATCGTCGTCATTCCGGTGAACAGCGGATTCGACACCGTAGTGAGCTGGAATGCCGAACAGTCTGAACACCCCCATGTCTCGGCGAGCTCAGTTCACGGGATGTGGCTCCAGCGGATGTACCAATGCGGCGAGACAAGCAGATCCCTCGAAGAGCGCATCTCCCAGAGCCTTGCTCTCAGGCAGAAGGCGCCTATTTCAAACATGGGGACACGACGCTACCCAATAGGCACGGTCGCCGTTCTAGAGAACGAGAAGGCCCTGTTTTTTCTTCTTGCCACCTCTGACTTTGACTCAAATAACACCGCCCACAGCAGCCCCGATCTGATAAGGGCTGCCCTAATGGCCCTCATCGATGAGTACGATGCCGCGGGCCAGGGTCTTGACCTCTATCTTCCTTTGATGGGGACCGGCCTCTCACGCGCCGGGCTCTCGCACCAGGAATCATACGAGTTAACCGTAGGAACCCTCACCGAACGCAAGCACGACATCCACGGACGCGTGACGTTGATGGTCTGTCCGGACGATGTCGCACAATTGGACCAATCACTAGACCTTTGAGTAGGAGATGTCATGGCTTATAGGACACGGACATACATTGCAGGCGACTGGACAGGGGACGACGATCTCATTTCCGCGCTAAGGTATTGGAACGAGAGCTCACGCTGGGGACTCTCGTTTGCTGACGCCCATGAGTTAACTCAAGCAAGGGACACTAGCTTGCCTTGCAGCATCAAGAGATCTCTTAGAGAACGTCTTGATGTCTCAAAGACGTTTGTGCTCGTCGTTGGCGACAAGACCAAAGACTTGACTAAGGGCGGTTGCAGATACTGCGCCAGCTACTCGCCTTATGGCGCCTGTCATAGGTCCGGATCGGTAGACCACCGTAGCTTCATTGAGTATGAGTGCGAGTATGCCGCCGACCACGGGCTGAAGATCGTCGTGCTTTACAACGGCTGCGTTGTCAATCGCGATAGATGCCCTCAACCGCTTAGGTACACCGGCAGCCATTTGGCGGCAATATGCCGTGACTCGTACGGTTCATACCAATGGGACTACGGCAAGATCAGCCAAGCAATACGCGGTTACTAACCCATTGTGAAATTGTGCTCCGAAACGCGAAAGGGCCTATCGTCATGCCAGATGTAGATCTTGAATCCCCATCGAAGAGTGGCATCTCCTCATACAGCCTTATCCTCGAGGGGCCAGAGTCGACGGTTTGCGCCAAGGCGCCGGAAACGCCGCGCGCCTCGACCGCCTATCAATCCGAGGCGCAGCTCGAGGAAGAACTTGTGGCCCAGCTCTGCGGACAGGGTTACGAGCGCGTGGCACCCAAGAGCGAGGCCGAGCTCATCGCCAACCTGCGCCGTCAGGTCGAGCTGCTCAACGGCCTTGAGTTCACCGACGAGGACTGGGGACGCTTCTTCCGCGAGGTCATCGCCAACAAGGCGGAGGGCATCGTCGAGAAGACGCGCCGCATCCAGAAGAACCCCGTGATCGACTTCACGCTCGCCGACGGCACGCTCAGAAACGTCATGCTCCTCGACCGCGACCACATCCACAGGAACCGCCTGCAGGTCATGAACCAGTACGAGGCCAACGAGGGCACGCACAGGAACCGCTACGACGTAACCATCCTCGTGAACGGCCTGCCGCTGGTGCACATCGAGCTCAAGCGACGCGGCGTGCCGCTGCGCCAGGCGTTCAACCAGATTGAGCGCTACCAACGCGAGAGCTTCTGGTCGGAGTCGGGGCTTTTCGAGTTCGTGCAAATCTTCGTCATCTCGAACGGCACGCACACCAAGTACTACTCCAACACCACGCGCCGGCAGAAGACGGAAAACGCCCGCCGCGGCAAGAAGTCGTCCGCGAGCTTCGCCTTCACAAGCTGGTGGACCGACGCCGAGAACAGGAAGATCGCCGATCTCACGCCCTTCACGGCGTCATTCCTCTCCAAGGGAACGCTCCTCATGGTGCTCACGCATTACTGCGTGTTCGACGTCACAGACACGCTACTCGTCATGCGGCCATACCAGATCTGCGCATGCGAGCGCATCCTCAATCGCATCCTCGTCTCCGAGTACGACAAGAAGAAGCTCGGCACGCTCGACGCGGGCGGCTACGTCTGGCACACCACGGGCTCTGGCAAGACGCTCACATCCTTCAAAACAGCGCAGCTCGCCGCACAGATGGAGGGCGTGGACAAGGTGCTGTTCGTCGTGGACCGCAAGGACCTCGACTACCAGACCATGAAGGAGTACAACAAGTTCCAGGAGGGCGCGGTCAACGGCTCCAAGAACACCCGCGCGCTCGCCGCCAACCTCGAGGCGCCGCTCGGGCAGAGAAAGATCTGCGTCACCACCATCAACAAGCTGGCGGTCTACCTCAAGCGAGCAGAGGGCAGGCGCGGGGTATTCGACCGCCACACCGTGTTCATCTTCGACGAGTGCCACCGCTCGCAGTTCGGCGAGATGCACAAGGCGATCACCAAGGCTTTCAAGAACTACCATCTGTTCGGCTTCACAGGCACGCCAATCTTCGCCCAGAACGCGGGCGCCGGCAAGGACCCCGACCTTCGCACCACCGCGCAGGCCTTCGGCGACTGTCTGCACACCTACACCGTGGTCAACGCCATCGACGACGGTAACGTGCTTCCATTCAAGGTCGACTACGTGAGCACGTTCCGACGCAAGAGCGACAACACCGACGTGAAGGTCGAGGGCATCGACACCGACTCGGCCTGGCAGAAGCCCGAGCGCCTGCGAAACGTCGCCACCTACATCCTTGAGCACTTCGACCAAAAGACCAAACGCACGGGTGACACATACGCCCTCAAGGGAACCGTCCGACGCGGCTTCAACGCCATCCTCGCGTGCGACTCCATCAAGTCCGCGGAGTCGTACTACCGCGTCCTGCGCGAAATGATCGGCCAGCGCGAAGGATGCGGGCTCAAGGTGGCGACCATCTTCTCGTTCGCCCCCAACGGAGAGGAGGACCCCAACGGCTTCATCGACGGAGAAGAGCTCGACTGCGGCGGCTTGCCGCAGGCGGACCGCGACTTCCTGGACTCGGCGATCGCGAACTACAACGCCATGTTCTCCACGAGCTTCGGAACCGATGCAAAGCGCTTCGACGGCTACTACAAGGACGTCAGCCGCCGCATGAAGGGTGAGGACATCGATGGCAAACCGTTGCCGCAGTCGGAATGCCTCGACCTGCTCATCGTTGTGGATATGTTCCTCACGGGCTTCGACGCCAAGACGCTCAACACCCTCTGGGTTGACAAGAACCTGCGCATGCACGGCCTCATCCAGGCGTTCTCCCGCACCAACCGCATCCTCAACTCGGTCAAGACGTTTGGCAACATCGTGTGCTTCCGCAACCTCGAGAAGAACGTCGACGAGGCGGTGGGGCTCTTTGGCGACCCGGAGGCGGGCGGCATCGTGCTGCTCAAACCCTACGAGGTCTACTTCGAGGAGTACGCAAGGAAACTCGCGCACCTGCGCGAGGAGTTCTCGTTCGACGCGCTCGACGAGCCCATGGGCGAGGCGGCAGAGCGCGACTTTATCAAGACCTTCTCAGCAATCCTGAGGCTGCGCAACATCCTCAACAGCTTCGACGGCTTTGAGGGGGACGACACGATCGACGGGTGGGAGCTCCAGGACTATCAGAGCTTCTACCTCGACCTGCGCGACAAATATCGAGACCGGGACCGCGGCGAGAAGGAGTCAATCGCGGACGACCTCGTGTTCGAGATGGAGCTCGTGCGACAGATCGAGATAAACATCGACTACATCCTCATGTTGGTGGAGAAGCGCCACGGAGACAACGTGAGGGACCGCGAGATTTCCGAGCGCATTCGCAGCGCCGTCGCCGCCTCGCCCGAGCTGCGGGACAAGCAGGACCTCATCGATCGCTTCCTCGAGATGGCGGGCTTCGGCGACGCCCCCGCTTCGTTCATCGTTGACCCCCGGGCGCCCGAGGGAGAGCGCCATGAGATCGTCGCGAGCAACTGGCGCCGCTTCGTCGCCGACTCGATGGAAACCGAGCTCGGCAGGATCATCGCCTCGGAGAATCTCAAGCCCGCGGAGACGAGGGCTCTGGTGAGCGAGGCGTTCGAGACGGGCTGCGTCCCGCAGGAGGGAACGGCCGTCGCCAAAATCCTGCCGCCCGTTTCGCGTTTCGCGAAAGGCAACCCCCAAGCCCAGAAACGGCGCCGCGTGACGGAGCTGCTGACGGTTTTCTATGAGCGATTCCGAAGCCTGACGGCAAAGTACCCCACAGCATTCGGCGAGGAAGACCGTGCTGAGCCATGCGTGGGCGGGTCTGCACTAGATTGCCTCGGGGCCGTCAAGCCGCATCCATGAGGCAATTCAGTCGCCAGCTGAATCGGACAGCCGGCCGAGGTGAGATGATCTGCGCAACAAAGCACTCGCCCGGAAAGGAGCGCACCATGTCCCTCTTCAAGCGCCTGTTCGGCCCCGACGAGCCCGAGGAAGCACCCGACGGCGAGGTGGCTATCGAGCCCACCCAAGACCAGTCGCTCTCCCCCATGACCCCGGGCGAACTCGCCGCGCTCGAATCGTCATCGCGCTCAGTGACGCTCCCCGCAGGCGAGAGGGTGGCCGCCACCGCAGCCGGTTACCGCAAGGCACCGAATGCAGCCGGCAGCCGACACCCGGCAGCCAGCTGCAAGGCAATCTCGCCAGAGCTCACGAAGTAATTCCGTGCCTGAAGAGACCAAGCACCCGCAACTCTCTCAAACCCGAAGACCGGCAGCCGCAACTTAGCAGCTTAACGGACCAGCAAAATTCAAAGAGCGCCGCTGAGAGCGCCGTCCCAGCTCGCCGGCAATCATGTGCGTATTACAAAGCCGCTATCTTCCTCGCAACATGAAGCATCTCGTACTCGCGACCGCTCCATACGGGAAGGGACGCGGCGTGGACGGCGGCCCGACACACGTCGAGGAACCCCGTAGCGCTCTCGCAGAAGCACTCGTGCGCGAACTCGCCCGTGCCGTGGGCAACGGCGTCTCCATCGGCGTAGAGCGTCCAGATAGCGGGCGTGCGGTCGTCGCCGCCCTCAAAGGCAATCTGCAACACGTGGGGCGTGCCCTCGGCGAGAAGCTCACCCTCAAGCCTCCCCACGGAGAAGCGCATCTGGTGGGCGAGACAATCCTTGGCGAGCGCCGAGACGTATCCGCTCGGCTCATCGAGAAGGTGTATGCGCCTCGGCTTGACAGTCAGGTTGTGGAAGTCACGCTCTTCGCGCACGGAGAAATCGTCCATGTTGGACCCCTTTCATCGATGCTGGCAGGACCACCGTGCCTCTCGGCCGGTTGGTGTCGGGATCATCGAGCCAACTCTCTACCCCGACTCTGGATAAAATGACCCGAGCAATACGGGCGAAAGGCAGTCTACCAGCACGTACACATGCAATGCAAGGGATCGTCGTAAAGGGCAAGAGAAACCTTATCCGGCCCAGCCCGCATGGCCAACCGCAGTCGACGCTCGCGAAGGCCGCTGACGGCGGAGAGTGGCAAGACGGCCAGCGCTTCTCGTCTGGCGCAAGCGAAGACGAGGTCCGCACCTGGGCAAAGACGCTGTAGCGCCAAGAGCGGGGCAATCGAATAAGGCGGTCGAAGCCCCCTAGAGCGTGGCGTCGACGGCGCGGATGAGGGCGGCGCGCAGGCCGGAGGCCTCCAGCTCGGCCACGCCGCGGATGGTGGCGCCACCTGGGGAGCAGACCGCATCCTTCATGGCAGCCGGGTGCTCACCAGTCTCTAGCTGCAGCTTTGCCGTGCCAAGCATCATCTGGCTCACGATTCTGTACGCGTCCGCACGCGGGATGCCATGCTTGACGGCGGCGTCGGCCAGGGCCTCGATGCCCATGGCGACAAACGCGGGAGAGCAGCCGCCCACCGTTCCGCCCACAAACAACAGGCGGCTCTCAAGCTCCACCACCAGGCCAAGCTTGCCCAGCAGGTCAAGCACCTCGGCGCGTATCTCCGCGTCCATCGTGGAGGCGCGCTCCACCGCGATGACCCCCTCGTTGACAGAGACCGGCGTGTTGGGCACGCAGGAGAGGTGCGCCACGCCAGGCAGGAGCTCCTCCCACTTGGCGCAGTCCCAGCCCCAGGCAACGGAGAGCACGGCCTTGCCGGCCAGAGCCTCGGCCAGGGGCCCTACGACCTCGGCGATGAGGTGCGGTTTCACGGCAACAATCAGCAGGTCAGACGCCGCGACAACCTCCGCCGCACCCGAGCAGGCCGTCATGCCGCGCGCCTCGCAGCGCTCGCGCAGCGCGTCAAAGTGCCCCGCGCAGGCGCTCATCCGCCCTGCGTCCACGCCCGCGGCAATCCAGCCGTCCGCCATGGCGCTCGCCATGTTGCCAAAGCCAATGAAGCCGATTCTCACAGCTGCCCCTTCCACGATGCCTTTCGCCGCCAGTATGCCAGAGCATGCCCGCACAGACGCCTCCAACCGTGCATACGCAAAACAGCGTACATAAACGCAAGAGGCCCTTCTCGCCAACTGGACAAACACGGCGAGAAGGGCGCGGGCAACGACCACCTAGCGCGGGGCCAAACTCCGCAATAGCGAAAATTATTCGATATTGCGGAGTTTGGGCCCAGTTCTATTACGCAATATTGCAGTCCAGCTGAGAGGAACGTCCCTACACCAGCCTGGCGTAGTCCTGACTCTGGTGAAAAACGTGGGCTACGTAGACCTTCTCGCCTTTGACACGGTACAGAGCAAGATAGCCCTCTAGCGCTGCCTTGCGATATCCCAAGTGGGCAAGCCGCGACTCCCTGGCTGTGGGATACATCAGCGGAAACGCCTCGACCTTGGCCACAAAGCCATCGAAGGCGTCCAGCAGGTCGCCCGCTGCCGCAGGGGCACCCCGGGACTCCGTCAGATACAGCACGGCCGCCTCGAGGTCTTCCTTGGCCTCGTCGGTGACCACGACCTCACAAGCCATACTTGGCCCTCAGGCCTGCAGAGACCTCGCGCGCATCGGTCACCCTGCCAGCGGCGATATCCGCCTCGGCGCGGTCGATGGCCTGGTAGAGCTTGGCCCGAGCCGCCTCGGCGCAAAGGGCCTCGTAGCCGCTCATGGAGAGGGCGACAAACGCCTCTCGCCCGTTCTTGGTCACCAGGACCGGGCCGGCGGCATTCTGGACGGTGTCCGTGAACTCCGCCGTGTTCTTGAGCTCTTTCATGGGCACGCAGGTAGCAGGCGCCATCTTGGCATTCCCTTCTTCTCGGTAGCTTAAAATATACCACGATTGTGGTATTTCTCTAACAGCGACGAGAGGAAGTCACCCAAACTCCGTCACCGGCGGACACTTTGGCGAGAAGAACGTCCGCGGGTGACGGAGTTTGTCGCCGCCAGCGCCGGCCCACCGCCCGCGCCGCCAGCCCTACCCGCGGTACCTCGCCGACGGGAGGAACTTCTCACCAGAAAAGATGGACTCCACGGCAACCCGGTACTCCCCCACCTTGCGGGCGGACCTCACCCTGCGGCGGACGGACTTCTCGTCGGTAAACGCGCAGCTGGCGTAGAGCCACCACTCCTTCATGCGCATGACCGCGTTGCCGCCCATCTCGTCCTCGTAGGCGGCAAACAGCGCGTCGTGAAAGCGCCGCAGCTCGACGGCCGTAAGCGGCGCGCCACCGCGCAGCACGCGCGGCAGGGCGGGGTTGGCGAGCACGCCGCGGCCCAGCATCACATGGCGCGTCTGCGGATACGCGCTGGTCAGGCGCTTGAAGTCGTCGACATCAAAAATGTCTCCGTTGTAGGCCACGGCAAAGGGCGCCTCATCCAGCGCACACCCGTAGGGCTCCCAGCGCGGCGTTCCCCGGTAGGCGTCCACCAGCAGCCTCGGGTGCACGATCAGCTCCGCCAGCGGGCAGCGGCAGTAGGCGGCCAGGACCTCCCCGTACTCGTCGTCCCTCTCCACGCCGATGCGCGTCTTGACCGAGACCGGCAGGGGCGACCTCTCGCACACGTCCTGCAGGAACGCCTCCAGCTCCCGCGGCTCCCGCAGGAAGCCCGCGCCCTTGCCCTTGGAGACCACGGTGCCCGAGGGGCAGCCCGCGTTGAGGTTAATCTCGCGGTAGCCCATCTGCTCCAGAAGGCCGGCCGCCCACACAAAGCGGTCAGCGTCGCGGGTCAGGAGCTGCGGAACCACGTCCAGCCCCTCGTTGGCCACGGGGTCCAGCTCCTTCTTCGCACGGCCGACAAACCCCTTTCCCACCTGCGGCGGAGCCACAAACGGCGTGTAGTAGCGGTCGAGCGCGCCAAAGCACTCGGCGTGGACACGCCTGAACACGTGCCCCGTGACCCCCTCCATGGGAGCAAGCGAAAGAATCATCCTTCTCTCCGTTCTTCTCGCCCCCATTGTGGCATGCCGGCCCGCCGGGCAGAAGCGCCGGCAGGGCGCCGAAGGCTCCCCTCAATCTCTCGCTCGATGGCTGCGGCGGAGAGGCCGTCCTCGTTGAAGTGGGCCTTGCTGGCAAGGACCACCTGGTCGCGCGGCACGCCAAGCTCGCGCAGGGCACGGCCGATGTACTCCTCGCTCGTGCCTCCCAGGCAGACCTTTGAGATCTCGATGCTGGAGCGGCCGAGGGTGGTGTACTACATGCGCCTCTCCCTTTGGGTTGGGTATTCCGCATGACCGTACAGCCCCTGAGCCGCTCCAAGTCAAGCGAGAAGTGTGCGGGGCGGCGTCACTTCTCGCCTGGCACCTGCACGCACGCCTGGATCATCGCCATCACGTGCTCGATGGAGTCCCTGCAGCCGTCGTCAAGCCACTGCTCGATGATGGCCATGAGGCCCTTCATGTAGAACGCCATGAGGTACGGACGGTCCTTCTCGGCAACGCCAAAGCGGTCAAGGATCGGGCCGATGACGTGCTTGAGCAGGCCCTGGTACAAGGTCCCAAGACCCAGCGTGCCGGCATTTCTCAGCCTCGTTGAGAAGAGCCTCTGGTTCTCCTTGACGTAGCTCAGGTACGGCACCAGGTACTCGGGCGTCACCAGGTAGAGCTCCTCGCGCGGGCAGGTGCGCAGCCGGCCGACAATGTCCTCGGGGTCCTTGCCCATATAGTCCTTGAACTGCGCGTTCATGCGCTCGACCGTCTCTGCCAGCAGGTCGCCCAGCGTCTCGTAGTGCAAATAAAACGTCGAACGGTTAACGCCTGCGGCGGCGCAGATCTCCTTCACCGTGATGTAGGCAAAGTCCTTCTTCTCCAGCAAGGCGAGAAACGCGTCGTCCATGCGGGCGGCCGTGGCAAAGTACTTGCCCTGCTGCCTGTTCTGCGGCGTCTTGCGCACTGCTCCCAGCCTTTCTCTCGCAACGCAGCCGGCACCGACGGCGGCCGCGCCGTCCAGCCTACTCCTGCCCGCTGATCTGGTTGGCGAGCTCCATGATCTCGTACGCGTACTTCTCCTTGCCCTGGTCCAGGAGCCTCTTGTAGATGGGGTAGTTGACGGCCATGCCGGCGATGCCCAGCACGCCCAGGATGACGCCCAAAACGAACATGGGCGTGGAGCCACCACCGATGACGCCCATGGAGAGGCACATGCCCACGCCCATGACCAGCGCGGCCACGATGCCGAGCGTGTAGGCGGTGACGTTGGCCGGCCTCTTGGCCTTCGCGTCCAGCTTGCGCAGCGCCACCACCTTGGAGGTGTCCTTGGGCGCATACTCGTTGGCCAGCTGCTCGGCGTAGATCTTGTCGGTGTTCATGCGTTTCTCCCTTGGTCGGGCTTCTGTTGACAAGACCCATTCTTGGCGAGAAGAGCCCGCGGTTGAACAACACGGACGGGCATTTGTGTCGGGCTGGGAGCATGGCGGGGTGCGATAGCGTACATAAAGACAATCAGGGCCCCCGAATTGCGCAAATTCGAGGGCCCGAGTCATGTAGATGCACGCTATTCTCGCCGTGGCAGCGCTCCGGCGAGAAGTGCCTACCGCATGAACACCATGAGCAGCGTGCCGGCGACGATGAGCGCCAGGCCGGCGCCGGAGCGGGCCGTGAGCCTCTCGCCAAACACCAGGCGAGAAAAGCCAATGGTCACGAGGATGCTCAGCTTGTCTATGGGCACCACGACGCTGGCCAGGCCCTCCTGGAGCGCCTTGTAGTAGCAGAGCCACGAGGCGCCCGTGGCCAGGCCGGAGAGGCAGATGAAGGCGAGCTCGCGGCGAGGGACGGCGCGGACCTCGCCCGCCTTGCCCGTCACGCCGACCATGACCCAGGACATGACCAGCACCACGATGGTCCTGATGGCCGTGCCCAAGTTGGACTCGACGCCCTCGATGCCCACCTTGCCCAGGATGGCCGTCAGGCTGGCAAACACCGCGGAGAGCACGGCAAACACCAGCCAGGAGCCCCCCATAGACGGGGCGCCCGCCAAGGGCGCGTCCGAGGGCGCATCCGGCTTGCGCTCGATCATCATCAGCGTGCCGGCGAGGATGAGCGCCATGGCGACGACGCTTGCCCAGCTCAGGGGCTCGCCCAGCAGCAGGAAGGCAAGGAGCATGGTGAGGACGGTGCTGGACTTGTCAATGGGCACGACCTTGTTGACGTCTCCAGACTGGAGCGCCTTGAAGTAGCACAGCCACGAGGCGCCGGTGGCCAGGCCGGAGAGGCCCAAGAACGCCCAGGTCATAGGCGTAATCGAGCCAATCTGCCCCGCCGAGCCCACCACCGCGACCATGACCCAGGCAAACGCCAGGACAACGATGGTCCTGATGGCGGTGGCAACCGTCGAGTCGGTCTCGCGGACGCCGCACTTGGCCAGGATGGCCGTGATTCCCGCAAAGAACGCCGACCCGCACGCAAACGCAACCCACATAGCAAAGCCTCCGAACCCAAATCGCACCAAGGGCAGCGATCCAGCATAGTCCTCGCGCGTAACGGGGGCGTAAAGAGGTGCGGCCACGGGCTTTTCTCGCCAGGAGGACCGTTCCAAAGACAAAACTCGCCTATGTTTGGCTCTTGTATTGGAAGGTCCGAGTATTGGCCTCCAAGCGGCAGCGTTTTCCCAGTTGGCAAAAGGCAAAAACCGGGGGCTACTTGGCGCTCTCAAAACAAGAGCCAAACATAGGCGAGTTTTGCGAATCGGCCGGCCTCAGGCAGGCTCCTCTCGCAACGTTACGGCCTCAGGGGGCCGTGGTAGTAAGGGAGGCGCCGCGAGCCAGTCGCGACGCCCCCACATCAAATATCACCCAACAACGCCTGGCGCCTGGCTCCCCTCGCAAAGGCGAGAAGCGCGCAGCCGCCAATGAGCGCGGCCGCCACGGACGGCGCGTCGGCATCGGCCTGCAGACAGAAGAGCCTCACATCCTCCTTGATGGTCACGACCTCGTCGAATCCACCAACGTTGAGCACCCTCAGGGCCACATAGTCGCCGGCTGAGACGTACGTGACGCTCGCGCCGCCAGACAGCTCGGCGAAGCCCATCCAGACGCAGGGGCCCGTCGCGCTCGCCTCGCGACGCTACCGTGACATGGGCCGCGGGGACGCGCTAGCCCAGGTAGCGCCCCGTGACGCTCTGGGGGCAGGCGGCAACCTGCTCGGGGGTGCCGCAGGCCACCACGCGACCGCCAGCCTCGCCTCCGCCCGGGCCCATGTCTATGACCCAGTCCGCGTTGGCTATGAGGTCCAGGTCGTGCTCCACGACCACGACGGTAGCCCCCTGGTCCACCAGACGCTGGAACACGCCCAGGAGGGTCTCCACGTCGCGCGGGTGCAAGCCGATGGTCGGCTCGTCAAACACAAAGACGGCGTCCGCCTGGCCGCGGCCCATCTCGCTAGCGAGCTTGAGGCGCTGGGCCTCGCCGCCAGAGAGCGCAGGCGTGGCCTCCCCCAGCGTGAGGTAGCCCAGGCCCAGGTCGTGCAGGGTCTGGAGCTTCTCGCGGGCGCGCTTGAGATCGGCCACGTGCGGCAGGGCCTCGTCCACGGAGAGGGCCATGAGCTCCGGCAGGCTGAGGCCCGGGCCGTCCGTGCCCTTCTGGGCGCGCCGGACGCCTGCGGCCGCGGTGCCGTAGCGGCTTCCGCCGCAGTCCGGGCAGTCGATGTCCACGTCGGGCAGAAACTGCACGTCAAGCGATATCTGTCCCGTGCCGTCGCAGGTCGGGCAGCGCAGGCGGCCCGTGTTGTACGAGAAGTCCCCGGCCTTGTAGCCCGCCTCGCGCGCGGCGTCTGTGCGCGCGTAGGCCCGGCGCAGGTCGTCGAGGACGCCGCAGTAGGTTGCCACCGTGGAGCGCACGTTGGTGCCGATGGGCGTGGCGTCTATGAGGTTGGCGCGCGAGACGCCCGCGGCGTCAAGCGCCGTCACGTGGGCGGGCAGCGGCTCGCCCGCCGCCGCGGCCGCAAGCGCGGGAACGAGCGTCTCGAGCACGAGCGTGGTCTTTCCGGAGCCGGAGACGCCCGTCACGGCCACCAGGCGCCCCTTGGGAACGTCCACGCAAAGCGGCCTCACCGTGTGGAGGCCGCTTGACTCGAGGTGAATGCGTCCCAGGTCAAACATATCGTCCGCCGCGGTCCTCGGCCGGGCCTCCACGCGCTTCTCGCCGCTCAGGTACGGGCCGATGAGGGACTCCGGGCACGCGGCCACCTCGTCCACGCTACCCTGCGCCACCACAGTTCCGCCGCCCGCGCCCGCCGCCGGCCCCATCTCTACCAGGTGATCGGCCGCCGCGAGGATGCGCGTGTCGTGGTCGACCATGACCACGGAGTTGCCGTCCGCAATGAGGTCCCGCATCACACCCAGAAGGCCGTCCACGTTGGCCGGGTGCAGGCCAATGGAGGGCTCGTCCATGACGTAGAGCACGCCCGTGGTGCGGTTGCGCACGGAGCGCGCCAGCTGGACGCGCTGCCGCTCGCCCGTGGAGAGCGTGGAGCCCGCGCGGTCAAGCGAGAGGTAGCCCAGGCCAAGCTCAAGGAGCCGCTGCGCCGTGGACTGGAAGGACTCGCAGATGGAGGTCGCCATGGGCCGCATCTCGGCAGGCAGGCTCTCCGGCACGCCCGCCACCCAGGCGCAGGCCTCGTCGAGCGTCATCTGCGTGGCCTCGGCCAGGTTGATGCCGCGCACGAGGGGGCCTCGCGCCGCGGCCGAGAGTCGCGTGCCGCCGCAGTCCGGGCAAGGGCCCTCAACCAGGAACTTTGCCACGCGCTTCAGGCCCTTCTCATCCTTTGCCTTGGCAAGGGAGTTCTCCACCGTACGCACGGCGTTGAAGTAGGTGAAGTCCAGCTCGGCAAAGTTGTCGCCCTTCTTGGCCTTGTACAGGATGTGGCGCTTCTCGGCGGGGCCGTCAAAGGCGATGGCGCGCTCCTCGGGCGTGAGCTCACAGAAGGACACGTTGGTGCGCACGCCCATGGCGCCGCAGACCTGCTTCATGAGGTCCCACATGAGCGAGCCCCACACCACCACGGCGCCCTCGTCTATGGACTTGCTCTCGTCGGGCACCAGCGCCGCGCGGTTGACGGTGCGGGCCACGCCGGTGCCGTCGCAGGTGGGGCAGGCGCCGCCGCTGTTGAAGGCCAGCTCCTCGGCGCCGGGGCCGCGGAACTTCTGGCCGCATTCGGGACAGGTCAGGGGCAGCTCGGCCGCCACGTTGAGGCTCGGCGGCACGTGGGCGCCGCAGTGCGGGCACACGTGGCTGCCCACGCGCGAGAAGAGCAGGCGCAGGCTGTTGAGAAGCTCGCTCGAGGTGCCAAAGGTGGAGCGCACGCCGGGCACCGCCGGGCGCTGGTGGAGGGCCAGCGCCGCCGGAACGTAGCGGACGTCGTCGACCGCGGCCTTGCCCGCCTGCGAGATGCGGCGGCGCGTGTAGGTGGAGAGAGCCTCCAGGTAGCGACGCGAGCCCTCGGCGTAGAGCACGCCCAAGGCCAGCGAGCTCTTGCCGGATCCGGAGACGCCGGCCACGCCCACCAGCTCCCCCAGCGGGATGTCCACGCTCACGTTCTTGAGGTTGTGCACGCGCGCGCCGCGCACCTCGATGTGGTCGATGCGGTCAGGGTCCTTGGCCTGGCTCTTCTCCATGTGCTTCCTTGCCGTCGGGGTTTCTCGCCCCCAAGGGTAGCGCCGACGCGACGCGCTTGTCACGGCTGGGGATGACCGCCGAAAAATCGGTAGCAAATGCCCGAACCGTGCGGCTCGCAACGTGAGTTGGGCAGACTACACATCAAGACTGGCGCCGACCAGGCGAGAAGGGCACTCGCC
>ERZ1034865.729-NODE-729-length-18048-cov-23.007392_pt1 | contig 18048 bp, 16 predicted proteins | sample MGYA00520632_ERZ1034865 | MGnify/ENA primary metagenome ERZ1034865 (study PRJEB33766, sample SAMN09781738) | gut metagenome | biome: gut microbiome | host: Homo sapiens | place: Madagascar | study: EMG produced TPA metagenomics assembly of the PRJNA485056 data...
TACTGTTCAATGCATCCAAGCTCTATGTGAGTCAGGCTAAAAAGGGAGGAAAATATAGTGAACTCCAACCCGTGTATTCTCTCAACCTGATAAATGATATCTTTGCGCATGATACTCCGGATTTCATCCACAACTACCGCATCGTGCACGATAAGGACAGTAATAAGGTAATCGAAGGCTTACATTTCACCTTCATAGAACTTCCAAAGTTCACTCCACATTCCATTGCCGACAAGCGCATGATGGTTTTGTGGCTCCGTTTCCTCACAGAAATCAATTCCAATACGAAGGAGATTCCTGCCGACCTGCTTAATGATCCAGAGATAGGAAAAGCCGTAGAGGAACTGGAGATTTCCGGTTTCACGGATGCCGAACTCTGGGCCTACGACAAATTCTGGGATTCCGTAAGCGTTGAAAGAACCCTCATAGATGACAGCTACCAAAAGGGTAAGGAAGAAGGCAAGGAAGAAGGCAAACATGAGGCCAACACAGAAACAGCACAACGATTGCTGGCAATGGGACTTTCTGCCGAACAGGTTGCCAAAGCTACCCAGCTGCCTTTGAAAATCATTAAGAATCTAAGCAATTCATAAAAAATACAATAGCGGAGATGTAGATTTCTAATATCACCATATAATCAAGGGTCTATACGCCCACCTCTCATGGTGGCATATAGATCCTTGTCCTGTCACATGAAAAAGCAATCTCTAACTTTTTCAGAAACTTTTCCCAGAAAGCTCTTGCGGGTTTGGAAATAAAGTCGTAACTTTGCGGTAGCATTTTAATATAGTTGATTATGAAGCAGGTAGAAGAAAGATATATCAGCTTGCTGACCGACTTCGGTTTCAAGCGAATTTTTGGAACAGCAATGAACAAGGATTTGCTCATTTGCTTCCTCAACAGCTTGTTTAATGGCAAACAGGTTGTGAAGGACGTATCGTATCTGAATCCAGAGCATGTGGGAGATGTCTATACCGACCGCAGAGCCATCTTTGATGTATATTGCGAGGGCGAAAACGGCGAGAAGTTCATCGTTGAAATGCAGAATGCTTATCAGGCGTATTTCAAGGATCGCGCCCTTTTCTACTCAACCTTCCCTATCCGTGAACAGGCACCTAAGGGGAATGACTGGGATTTCAAACTCAATCATGTCTATACCGTAGCCCTGCTCAACTTCAGCATGAACGAGGATGCATTCGACAAAGAGAAGATCCGCCATCATGTACAGTTGTGCGATACCGCTACCCACAAGGTTTTCTACGATAAGTTGGAGTTTATCTATGTAGAGATTGCCAAGTTCAACAAAACCCTTGAACAACTGGATACGCTCTACGAGAAGTGGCTTTATGCACTGAAGAACCTCTATAAGCTTACCCAGCGCCCGAAAGAACTGTGCGACAAGGTCTTCGATCGCCTCTTTGAGGAAGCCGAAATAGCCAAGTTTACTCCGCAGGAAATGAGGGAGTATGAAGCTAGTAAGAAGGCATATCGGGATATCAAGAATTCAATTGATACGGCAAAACGAGAAGGTCTTGCTGAAGGTATAGAAATAGGCATGGAAAAGGGTATGAAGCAAGGCATGGAAAAAGGTAGAGCAGAAGGCAAACATGAGGCCAACACAGAAACAGCACAACGATTGCTGGCAATGGGACTTTCTGCCGAACAGGTTGCCAAAGCTACCCAGCTGCCTTTGAAAATCATTAAGAATCTAAGCAATTCATAAAAAATACAATAGCGGAGATGTAGATTTCTAATATCACCATATAATCAAGGGTCTATACGCCACCTGTTCATCGTGGCATATAGACCCTTGTCATTTTCCGTGAAGTGCGGGTGAAAGCCCCCGATGCGTATGAGTGCCACGATAAAGGCATTGATGAGCATGAATATAAAACATGCAAACTAAAAGAGAAATAATACCCTTAGATACCACTAAGAAAATAATTCTCCGTATTTTTGTATGGTCAATTCAAAAAAACGACGTATCTTTGCACTTGCAAACAAAAAAAAATAGAATGTCTATGCTGAACTTAACACATTACTTCCCGATAACCGACCCTACGTTGATCTTCTTCGTAGTGCTGCTCATCGTTCTCTTTGCCCCTATCATTATGGGTAAACTGCGTATTCCACACATCATTGGCATGGTGTTGGCAGGAATCGTTGTCGGCAAGTATGGACTGAATATCCTGGAACGAGACTCCTCCTTTGAACTGTTTGGAAAGGTGGGCCTCTACTACATCATGTTCCTCGCAGCCTTGGAGATGGACATGGAAGGTATGAAGAAAAACAAGTCGCGACTACTCATCTATGGCTTGCTTACCTGCTTCGTGCCGTTTACGCTCACCTATCTCATGAGCATCCACCTGCTCCACTACTCCACCAAGGCCTCGCTCCTCCTCAGCTGTATCATGGCTTCCAATACGCTGATAGCCTACCCGATAGTTTCGAGATACGGATTGCAGCAGAAACCGAGTGTCACGCTGAGTGTCGGGTCCAGTATGCTTTCGCTTCTGATAGCGTTGGTCATCTTAGCAGGTCTCGTTGCCTCGTTCGGCGAGCATGACGGCGTACTCTTCTGGGTATTCTTCGCCGCCAAGTTTGCAGCCTATTGCGGTTTTATGATATTCCTCATTCCCCGTCTTACCCGCTGGTTTCTGCGCCGCTACAGTGATGCCGTCATGCAGTTCATCTTCGTCATGGCGATGCTTTTCATGAGTGCAGCCTTGTCCCAGATAGTAGGCATCGAGGGCGTGTTCGGAGCTTTCTTTGCCGGACTCATCCTCAACAGATACATTCCCCACGTATCTCCGCTCATGAACCGCTTGGAGTTCATCGGCAATGCCCTTTTCATCCCTTATTTCCTGATAGGAGTAGGCATGCTCATCAATGTCAACCTGCTCTTCCAGGGCGGTCATATCCTCTGGGTAATCTTCTGCATCGTCTTTTTCGGAACGTTAGGCAAAGCCATAGCAGCCTATGCAGCATGCCTCGGTTTCCGCCTTCCGCTTTCCTCAGGCCACATGATGTTTGGACTCACCTCAGCCCACGCTGCCGGCAGTATCGCCATGGTCATGGTCGGAATGAATATCCTCATCGGTCCCAACACTTATCTGGTGAATGATGACATGCTCAATGGCGTGGTCATCATGATTCTCTTCACCTGCATCATCTCCTCGCTCCTCACCGACTGGTCGTCCCAGAAGATTATCCTCCGAGACAAGGAATTGCCGGAAGCTGAAGACGAGAAGAAGGGCAATGACGAGAAGATTCTCATCCCTGTGAGATACCCGGAATATGCCGACAGCCTGATGGATTTGGCACTCTTAGTGAGAAATCAGAAACTGAACCGGGGACTGGTTTGTCTGAACGTGGTTTACGATGATAAGGACATGCGATACAACCAGGAACAGGGCAGACAACTGCTCGACCATTGCAGCCAATTAGCAGCAGCTACCGATGTGATGACCCAGACGCAGGTTCGTATTGCTGCCAACATCGCCAATGGCATCAAGCATGCTTTCAACGAGTTCCAATGCTCAGAAATTATCATCGGTATGCACATGCATCCGGAGCGTTCTCCGAAATTCTGGGGCGAATTCCATCAGAGCCTTTTCAATGGTTTGAGCCGACAGATTATCATGGCCCGCGTCATACAACCATTGAATACGATACGCAGGATTCAAGTAGCCGTGCCATCACGAGCAGAGTTTGAACCAGGCTTTTACCGCTGGCTTGAACGCCTCAGCCGAATGGCAGGAAATCTCGACTGTCGTATCCAGTTTCATGGTCGCACCGAAACCTTGGCGCTCATCAATGAGTACATACAGAACCGCCATCATGAAGTGCGTGCCGACTATGCCTTGATGAACCATTGGAACGAAATGCCACAGTTGGCAGCCCAGATTTCCAACGACCACATGCTGGTTGTGATTACTGCCCGCAAGGGAACAGTATCCTACAAGACAGCCCTGGAACGTCTGCCAGAGGAAATCACCCGCTTCTTCTCGGGCACCAATCTGATGATTATCTTCCCAGACCAGTATGGCGATTCATCCGGTGATCAACTTACCTTCGCAGAGCCACAGCACCAGGAGGAAATCAGTGCTTACGAGGCATTGAGTCAATGGCTCAGAAAGAAAATGAGACGGTAAAATAGGGAACTAATTCCTTCTTCACGTCGAAGCAAGGACAGGCCTTGGCGGAAAACTCGTTGTGGCCGTGGATGGTCGCTTCGGGGAATTCCTCCTTCAGCTGAGTGAGGAGATCCAGCAGGGCAGCCTTCTGTTCAATGGTTCGGGTGTCCTTCGGTTTGCCATCCTTGGATAAACCGCCGATGTAACAGATGCCGATGCTGATAGCATTATGCCCCTTGCAGTGGGCACCGATTTCAGACAAAGAACGGCCTACGTGGATGTCGCCGTTGCGGTAGATGACGAAGTGATAACCGATCTTTCTGAAACCGCGCGCTCTGTGCCAGCGGTCGATGTCGGCAACTGTGTAGTCCTTATCTTCTTTGGTAGCACTACAATGAATGATGATTTCCTTGATAATACGCATATTGTTATGAATTAAATTTTAGAAAAGATATACAGAACTCAGAGGGATTTCATTCTGCTCTATGTCCTGAATAATCAGCCTGATCTCTTCACCTTTCCCTATAGCTCCTTCCAATACCTTATAGAGATCAAGGTAACAATCAAATGTATGAAGCAACAGACCTGCGGGACCAGCCTTCCCGATGATGATACTACCATGTTTCAGCGTGAAAGCCCCATTGCCAGGCATGAAGAACGGGATGCGAGATGCAGTCTTTATGGGACGGGCGTCTATCTTTCTAATCACAGGAACATTGATAAGCTCCTTATCAATCGGAGAATCCATCCATTTCTTCCTGTAATTTTTGTTAAACATGATTTCAACCTTGTATTCACCGGCAGGCAAATGGCGAGTAGGATGCTCTAATGTTCTATACACAAGTATCCCTTCTACGAGTATAGTGCCCATTAAGCCCCAGGGAGTACCAATTTGACGATAAATATTTATTTCCATGATTTTAAAATTTTGAAAGTGATATTCGGGGGAAATGAATCCCCCGAATAATTTTGACCAGAAATTACCATGACCTTAATGACCACTTTTATATTGTAGCAGTTATTTTTTGGTAATGCTTGTCTTTCAGTATAACTATCAATCCCTGCTTTCGCCAGTTCTTCAGCATTTGTCTTGCCGTCTCATTCGTTACGCTGGCTCCCTTCATGGCAATGCTTTGCTGTAGAGCCTGTTCAAACGTGAAGTTGGTATCCAAGCGTTCAAAGATAGAATCATTCTTGCCACGATGGGAACGTTCGGAAATAACAGAACGACTGCGATATGTTTTGGAAGTGAATGCTTCCTCTATGCGCTGACGGAAGTAATAGAGCGCATTATCCAACTGATAATCGGCTAAGGTGTCGAACACAGTAAGCATGGTAGGGGTCTGCGTCTTGACAATCATGTCTCTCCATAACTGCGGATCTTCCTTCAACCGCTTCTCTGCTCCGTTCAGTCCATGCTTCTGAATCAGCTGCTCTGCCACTTTGCAGAGCATGATGCAAGTCATCATTCTCATGGTGGTAGGACAGATACGGAATCGCTGACGGGCTTTCACCATATCGTCATTCTTCATGGTTTCCATTCGTATCTGCTCCAGCCAATCACGGCCTTTCTGTTCCAGTTTAGGCAGTTCCACTTCGCCACTCATCAGAGGCAGAAGATGGGCTACCATCTGGATGCGCTCTTTCTGACGCTCAGTCAGCACATGAAGATTGTCGGTGAGCGGTGTGAAGGTATTATCAGGTGTTCGAGCCACGATAATACGGCTTTGGAAACCATCCGTGTAGTTGCTCACTACACGATAGAGTGCATCAGGCGTTCCGCACATCACCACATTCCACAGAAGCCTTTCGATATGCACATTCACCGCATCCGCACTTCTTGCCTCACGTTCATAGCTGGTGCCGTCGTAAGCCTGACGGAGCATCACGGAGAAGTCGCTCATGGCCGATTTCCATTTCTGCGCCACGGTGTCGGCTTCCGGAGTGAAGGAGAAGGCGTGTTTGCCTTCGGTGTTGGCAAGACGTTCAGCAAGATTGACCACGGTATTGTTCAGCGTCAGACATCTGATAGGCAATTTCGGCTCTTCGGGCTGCTCCTTCTTGTTCTTTGCCGCACGCTTCTTGACTCTCCAGTCCTCCTCCGTCTGCAGATACATCTTGTCCATATCCTTCAATTCTTTCGTCCAGGTGTTGATAATCGGGTCAATACTACCCTTTCCTGAGGCGAAATCTCCTGCGATATAGGAGATGAGATTGAGCGAGTTCATTTTGCCGTGCACGCTTACCTTTACACCTGTGGCAAGCATTCCGATGACCGGGCAGATAGCAGAGATGACAGGCATGGCGAGGGCTGGGCCCACAGCATCAACCGAGTCCTTAATACCTTGCGGCAGTTTCGGCAGGGCATTATAATAGAACTGGTCGTCCTGCGCATTAGCTTCATCCAGCGCATTGATGAAAGCTTCATCGTCTTCATCCGTTCCAGTCGCTCCCGTTGCCGCATTCTTGTTCAGTTTCTCTTGTCGAATGGCAGACAACACGTCTTTCAGACGTTTCGGCATTTGCGTGATTTTCTCACTGAGTGCCGAGTTGATGCAAGCCATCTTTTCCTGATCAGGGAAACCATCGTAGCAGGGAATCACCTGAGCCATCAGATTGCGGTCGAAACCGCAGATATGACGAAGATTAACGGCAAGTTCAAAAGTCAATGTATTGCGATTGGATTTCACGGGTTCCTGACCATCATTATACATTTGCCACCATTTGGCGATGATGTCGGAATAAGGAATTCCGAGATATTTGAGATCAGATGGAACTGGAGTTGAAACTTGGAATGTTCCAGCAGATGAATTTGAAGTTCTATTCTTTCCTGTAGAAGCTGCAGGAGCAGTCGATCCTGTTTTCTTCTCTGAAGAGCCAGTAGAAGTATCTCCGCCTAAAATCGTAGCAGAAGCATTTGGCATCGGATTTTCCCAAGGTTTGTAATGCTTGTTCGCCTTGTGAGCACCCTCATTCAACTCCTCTTTTCCAAATCTCTCCCGATCCTCCAAAACCCTTGCTTCAGCTGCCACAGCAGCCTCGTCGTAAGCATCCTGAAAGAGTCGTGGAGAGAGGAAGAGCAGGTCTTCGTCATCCGAAGTGGTGGTGAAGTAAACCCGGTTAATGTCGTGAGCCGACGTATCCATTTCGCACTCCAGCATTGTAGCAATCCTCACTTGATTCTCCAAGATGGTCTTGCCCTTTTCACGCTCAAACACCGCATGACCGCCCTGTCTTGCGCTCCTTTCCAGCATCAGCAGACCGTATTTACTCGGCTCCTTCAGCAGCAGTTTGGCAGCCTTGGCAAAAGCCTCTGGTTCATCCATATCAAATCCGAAAGCCTGGCTTGGCAGTTTCATGCCTTTCACCACACCATTGGGATAATGCCCGGAATAATTAAACTGCACCAGTCTGCGTTTCGCAGCATCGCTTCCGGCACGAGCCTGACGCAAATTCGCCTTCTGCTCTTTGCTTCCACGCAGCTGCTTATATTCCTCTTCCGAGGTGATGGGACGGGCAACCTTGTGCCCGTTCTCCACCTTAATTAAATAACAGCTCATTCTGTTTCGTTCTTCATGTTTTAGTTCTACATGGTTTAAACATAATCATCATTTAAACTAACTCATCGTTTAAACTTATACCTCGTTTAGACAAACTTATTGCTTCAACTGCAGCTCTACTACGGCAGCAGCAGCCTCTCTTGCTTCCGTGATGAGTGCCTTGCCGATATTGACCCCCTCGTCACTATACACTTTGAGGGTGAGCTGCACAGCATTGTCCTTCGTCTTGCTCACACGTCCGTGAGCCAATTTCTTGATGAGTTTAGACTGAGAACGCGGCTTCACTTTCGCAACGAAATCGAATGTGCCGTCGCTCAACTGCTGGGCAACGCCCTGTGAACGGAACCCTGGCACTTGGTCTCTCACGCCCTGCTGGTCAGGAGTAAAGAGAAAACACTTTCTCTCGTCATAGAAAGCCACACCACCCAACTGTACATGATTGCAACCGTTATTCTGTTGCACCTGCTCGCAACCATTATTCTGCTGGTTGCAGTTTTTAGAATTATCTTTGTTCATATCTGAATTGAAATTTACGAGGAGAAACATCAGGAATGTTGCGCGCTTTACTTAAGAAAATCCTCCGTCCGTCCCAACTCAGATTAATAACTTGTTACAGAACCCTCGCAATGCGAAGCTCTTTTTACCTTTTTACTTTTTTACCTTTTTACCTTTAAAAGTCCTTTTTACCCTTTTACCTTTAAAATGTCCGTAACGAGAATATCCTGATAAACCTGACCATTGTGCTCATGGGTAGTAAAACGGAGCGTAACAGCCACCAAATCGCCAGGATAGAATTTGCACTGAGCCGCATTGCCCAAGATGTCAGCAGCATACTGGTTCTCATACTTGCCGCCCATCTCTTGGAGAACGATGTTGCATTTCATCATCTGTCCGTTCTCACTTTTCTGACTCTGTACAGCGAAAGGCTCGCCCTGCTGCACCACTCGCATAATTTTTGTTTCCATAATAAAAAGAAACAAGACCTCGCCTTCCTTTTTAGGCTCATTCGTTAGCAGCTCCGATCTTGCTGAAAGCTGGTGCAAAGATACGGCGGCTATCTGATGGAAACAATGCTTTTCCCACAACTTCCCCGAAAAACCCACAATTTTGGGAAAAATCGGTCTCCTTTTGGGAAAAATCTGTTTGAAGGGAAAAATCGAGTAAAAAGCGAAGACAAAATCACATTCCTTAACATTAAAAATCTCCATTTTTCCCAAAGGCTCTTAAAAAAGTCTCACTTTTCTGATATTTTTCTTATCGTAAATCGCTGATAATGTGATACTTATAGAATTGCCATCTGTTTTCCCAAGAAATTCCCAACCCTTGGGAAAAATAGAGGAAATGATAGAGGAAATATAGGTATAAAAACAGAAAAGCGACTCTCATGGCATGAGAATCGCTTATATGGGGTTTTATTTATGCATAACAGAAATCTCTCTTATATCCTTTTTCATCTTTCAATTTTAAGTGAAGATCAAAAGCAGTATTGTAATCAGGATCTGAATCTTTATACCATTGCATAAAGTCCTTGTTGTGGTTCATTTGCGTTTCCATCTTTCTGAAAGATTCGCTGATACATTTCTTTTCTGCATCAGGAAACATCTGGTTCATGCGGGCGGCAAAGGCATTTTTGTCCTGATCATCACGGATGATGTGGAAAGTATATTTCATCAGACACCATACTATATACCATTTCTGCTGCGTATCAATATTGCCCTTAATCCAGAACTTCAATTTATTCTCCAACTTCACAGGATCTACCCAGTTCACAAAGAACGGATCACTCTGGCGCTCATACTCATCAGCCTTAGCAATCTCATCCTCCCACATCTTATACTCACCTAAATACTTAAACAGGTTTTCAAACTCCTGGGGAGAAGCTTTTTCCTTAGAAAGAATATAGACAAATTCCTCCATATCCTCCTCATCCTGAATGTAGTTATCGTTCCAGTAAGCACACAATTTATAATTACCATAAGCTCCCATGGTATCATCCAAAACCTTGCGCAGAGATTCCGTGTTATAACCGATTCTTCTACTCTCCAGGTGGTGCTTCTTAACTCTTGCCACATGATGAAGATGCTCGGAAAGAAAAGACTCGTCAAACATTCGTTTGATATGGCGATAGATGATGCAACCCTCGTGATGAGAGCGCTTTAGTCTCGTTTGATAGATTGACAAAACATCCTTACTAATCTGGTCCATCAAACGCAGGCATTCCTTCACAGACATTGTCAAGCCCATAGAAATATAGTTTTCATGGCAGGGCTTAAACAGAGAAAAGGTAACAGGGGTTATCAGGTTCTCGTTCATCTCACATTGATTGAAAATCTCCTCGGCATCAGGAATCTGTTCATAGTTCTCCAAATCCGGAAAGAAGTTCAGATGCTTTCGGGCTATCACCTGAAATTCACGAAAAATAGGTTCTAATGACTCCGTGAAAATCTGCATGATCTCGTCGTCATAACATTTATAAATCGAGATATAAACTTTTTTATGGAGTGAATGAACGGTTTCCAGAAAATCGGTAAGATATTCAGTCAAGGTTTGATAAATACAAAAATAGTGTGTGAGTCTATTATGCTTGACGGCAAACCACTTAGCGTCGTCTATAACATGTTGAAGCTCCTTACATAAAATTTCTATTTCTCTCTTAAATAGGTTTACATCAGTTATGGTAATAGGAATGTATTTCCTCACTCCTGTCGCCTCGTCCATTACGAGCAAATCGTCTTCAGTTTTAATTTGTAGAAGGTCATTGTAATCGCAATAGTATTTGGGTAGTTGTTCTATCGCCATTGTATTGCTTTTAGTATGAATTAATTTACAAAAAGCGGCGTGAGAGTCCCTGTAAGCACCGGTATTCTGGCACCTGCAAGAGCCTTCGACAAGGTACAAACAAGTACTGCCCACGCCGTGGAGGAGTGGACGCCTTGCTGTCACCGTCTTCTTGTCGATTTTTCTTGAATTTGCAGGTTCTGAATACCGTAGAAGTGCAGTTATTCAGCGTCTATTGGATTATTATGTTGTTATTTCTTTACTTTCTGTTTCTTAATCTAAAATTTTAAAGGGTTTATAATACATTTTCTTCCTGATCTGCCCAGTGGTCGCATTGCCGCATCACGGTTTCCAATGCCTTTTCTGCTCCCTCAGGCGGATACTTATACTTCTTGAGCAGTCGCTTCACCATCACACGCATCTTGGCTCTTGCCGACTCTTTGCGGTTCCAGTCGATGGTGCGGTTGCGGTGCAGTACCTCCGTCAGTTCCTTGGTGAGCGCCACAAACTCCTCGTCAGAGTAAGCCTGTCTGACTCCTTCCGGTGTGGAGAGTGCATCATAGAATGCCTTCTCTTCAGGCGAAAGTCCTAAGCTGTTGCCCTCTTCCTCTGCCTTCTTGAATTGCTGCGCCATCTTCAGCAGCTCCTCTATCACTTCCTCGTTGGTGAGCAAGCCTTTCAGGTAGTTGGAGAGACTCCGGCTGAGCATATCAGAGAAGAGGTCGCTCTGTATCACGTTGGTTTTCTGCTGCTGCTTGATTTTCTCCTTCAGCAGTTTGGTGAGCAGTTCCACAGCGAGATTGCGCTCCTTCATGTTCTTCACCTCCTTGATGAAAGCTTCGTCGAAGAGCGAGAACTCTATCTGGCGGTCGCCGAAGAGATTGATCACTCCGTCGCTCTTCACGCTCTGCCTCAGCAGTTCGCCTATACGCTCATTGATTTCATGTCGGCTCACCTTGCCCTTCTGTGCTAATTTGAGCATCATCACGCGCAGCGCATCCATATAGCACACCTCCGCTTTCTGCTGCTCATCGAGGAGCGAACGGCAAAGAGTGGTGGCGTTGTGAAGCAGATTGCTGTGCTCCATGAAGTTCTTCTTGCGCTGAACCATGGCTGGAGAACTCAGGAAGTTGGCACCGCCCGTGATGGCTGAAGCCCGCTTCACATTGTCCTGCTCGAAGAAGCCGTGGTAGTCGAAACCATGCAACTGGTCTCGGCAGATTTCCATCTCTTCCTTCCATTTCACCTTGGCGGTCTTGGCGATGTCGGGGTCTCCGAAGCGGCGGCGGTCACGGTTGGTGTACTGCTGCATGGCATTCTTCAATGCCTGCGCAATACCTACGTAATCCACTATCAGTCCACCTTCCTTCTTCTCGCCATCCTCGGTCTGGAACACTCGGTTCACTCGGGCTATGGCTTGCATCAGGTTGTGGCCGCTCATCGGCTTATACACATACATGGTGGCAAGCGACGGAACATCGAAGCCCGTGAGCCACATATCTCTCACGATGGCTATCTTCATCGGGTCGTCGTTGTCCTTGAACTTGCGTGCCAGCTCCTTCTTGTAGGCTTCGTTGCCTATAATCGGTTGCCAGTCGGCAGGGTCTTGGTTCGAACCGCTCATCACCACTTTCACTTTCTCCGTCCAGTCTGGTCGAAGTTCAAGTATCTTGCGGTAGATTTTGATGGCGATAGGTCGGGTGAGTGCCACAATCATGGCCTTACCGGTGAGTATCTGCGCTCGGTTCTCCTCGTAGTGCCGGATGATGTCCTTTACCAAGGTTCGATGGTGGCATCTTCGCCCAAGATTACTTCCAGTCGGCTATGCTCCTGCTTTGCCCTCCTGATCTGTTCCTCTGTGGCTCCATCTTCCTCCAACTTGTCAAACTCATCATTCAGCAGTTTCATCGTCTCCTCGTCCAGATTGAGGTTGACCACCCTACTCTCGTAAAATACGGGACGTGTGGCTCCATCATCCACTGCCTGACTCATGTCATATACGTCGATGTAGTTGCCGAAAACTTCCTCCGTATCTCGGTCTCGGTCGCTGATAGGCGTACCTGTAAATCCGATAAACGAGGCACCTGGCAGGGCTTCTCTCATCTTCCGGCTGAATCCCTTCTTCATCGTCAGACTCTTGGCATCCCAGTGCTCATCGCCGTATTGCGAGCGGTGCGCCTCGTCGGTCATCACGATGATGTTGCGACGGGTGGAGAGTGCTTCATCGCCTTCATCAAACTTCTGGATGGTGGTGAAGATGATGCCGCCACTCTTGCGCCCCTGCAGCAGATGACCTAAGTCTTCACGGCTCTGGGCGTTCACGGGTTCCTGACGGAGGAAGTCCTTGCAGCGGCAGAACTGACCATAGAGCTGATTGTCGAGGTCTTTGCGGTCGGTCACCACTACGATGGTTACTTCGGGCAGTCGCTGCACCAACTGGTGGGCATAGAACACCATGGAGAGGCTCTTGCCCGAACCCTGCGTGTGCCAGAACACACCGATTTTTCCGTTGCCTTCCACCGCCGTGCGAGTTCTTTGCAGGGCTTTGCCTACGGCATAGTATTGATGGTAGGCGGTAAGAATCTTGGCGTATTTGCCCTGGTTCTTGTCGAAGCAGATATAGTTCTGCAGGATGTCGAGCAACCTTTCTTGCTGGAACATTCCGAGGAAGAAAGTACGGTAGTCGGCCATGAGGGTTGACTCATACGCCCCGTCCACGGTTTTCCATTCCATGTAGCGGTCTTGCTTGGCGGTGATGGTTCCGGCACGAGTTTCGCTCATGTCGCTGATCACGTTGAAAGCATTGTAGCTGAAGAGGCTCGGCACACTCTGCTGATAGTTTTTGATCTGCTTGAAAGCATCGTCGATGGAAGCATCTTCGGAGGTGGCGCTTTTCAGTTCCACCACCACGAGAGGCAATCCGTTGACCATCACCACCATATCGCAGCGCTTGCTCTTATATTCCTCCACACGCCATTGGTTCACTACCTTGAAGAGGTTTCTTTCAGGATGGTCGAAGTCGATGAGCCTCATCAGGACCGTCCGTTCTTCTCCGTCCTGAGTATATCCCACCTCCATGCCGTTCTGCATCCACAGGGTAAACTGCTCGTTGTTTTGTTCTAAAGTACCGATATGAATGTCTGTGATTTTCTTGATTCCATCATCCATTAAATCGGCTGGCAGTTCGGGATTGAGTCGTCGCATAGAGGCAACCAAATCGGCACGATAGAAAGGCTCCTTGATGTCGCGTTCCACATCGTACCCGCATTCATACGCATAGCCGAGTTCGTCTCTGAACAGGGCGATGAGCGTTTGCTCGTATGCGTCTTCGGTGAATTTCTTGTCGTCTGCCATTATCTTATATTTTTATATTTTTCTTCTCGTTATTCCTTATTCCGGAGTCGCTTTTTCAAGTAGCTCCAACATCAGGAGAAGTTTTTTTCGTTTCTTGAGGAGTTCAGAAAGTTCTGCTTCTTTTTTTAGCTTTATTGACTGCCATACCCCCGCTTGTTCCTCATAAAAATTCAAATCTGCTTCAGCAGGAATCAAAACAGGTTCATTTTCAAATCCATTCGTGATGCCCTGATCATATTTAGATTTCCAAGCATAATAAACATAATGACTGAACTGGTAAGAAGTTTCCAATACCTTGTCGAGGTTGATATTCTCGGTCTTTTGCTTATATGCCTTCAGCAAGTCGGTAAAGGTTCCTACTTTCCATCCTTCGGGGATCATTCCCAATTCACTTTCCACCAACCGCTCATCCTTGTAAGGATTGAAATCTACGAAACAATAGACGAATTCATCTTGTTTCAGTTTCTCCAAATCAGCAATGACCTGTTTGATCATTTCAATCTTACATTCGAGCAAATTCTTTTGTTCGAATAATTTTGCAATGTCTTTATTTCTGTTTCCCATAATTTGTTGTTATTATTATGTTTATTAATCTTTTCTTTTTCTTTCCGTTCCTCTCAGATTGCTATTCCGGGACTTCCATCTCGCCCGACATGAGGCGAGGGAGAAGGGTGTCGCGGAGGAGGGAGAGGCGGGAGTTCTCCTTCTGAATTGAAGCAATTTTATCAAAGAAAGGTTTTACCTTATCTTGAAAATCATATATGCTTTCCTTATCAGGGATAACCAATTCAAAGTCATGAATATCCGATGGCTTTACATGAGGTTGAACAGCACCTGTTTGCGCATGCTTTAATAATTTAGAGTTCACCTTTAAGAAGCAATACACAAAATAGAAATTCTCACACGAAATATCTATAAATGAACAGTCTGATGCCCAGACAGGAACATGATACATTCTCATGAAACCCGCATTTGCTCCAGAACCACTTACAGTAATTACAGGTGCTCCAGTGTTCGCTACATTATGATAGCAAGAAGGTTCTAAACCTCCTGCAACAACAGGAACACCTTCATCAATAGCATTCTTTGTGAGCAAGTTTTTGCCTCGCTTAAAATTGCATAGCTCCCCAAGCAATCCTACTTTCCATCCTTCCGGAATCATTCCCAATTCACTATCCACGAACTTACCATCCTTGAAAGGCTCAAAGTCAACGAACCAATTCTTGAAAATAGCCTGCGCCATCTCCTCCAAATCAGCATTGATCTTGTTGTTCAACTCTATCTTGCGGTCGAGAGAGGAAAGAATTGAAACAATGCGGCGCTGGTCGTCAAGATTCTTAGGAATTTTTATATTCATCTTCTCCATTGAAGCTTTTGTAATATGAACCATTACACTACCATTCAGTGCTCCAAGAAATCCTCCAGTTGCATATTTTAAATAATAGTAGTAGAATCTCCTATCCACCACATTTTTATCTTCAACAATTTTCCAAATATGATAATGAAAAATAGTATTGTCTTCTTTCCATATATGTGGTCCAAAAGTGCAAGCCCAAGCGAAAAGCAAATCACCATTATGGCAATATTTATCTTCAGGTAATTCCAAATCTGAGTAGAACCATGTAGAGTTTCCACCAGATAAATTGCCTACACGAACTATTTTGTATTTTCCATGTTCTAACATTTCGTCATTAGAATATGCTCGACCATTTATTAATCTACAAACGTCTTTTATTTGGCATTCTTTCCACTCCATCCTACTTCCTCCTTAATTTCTTTTCCAAATAATTCTTCCGACTATAATACTCCTTTTCAGCAATATTCATCGGAAATATAGAGGTTTTTTCTATAGCCTCATATTCATCCTGCAAGTCTTGCAGCTGCTGTTTCTTCTGCTTACGATAAATTATAACAGAAACCACGATAGAGACTATAGAAGCCACTACCGCCAACAAAGAGAAAAGCCCAGAATATTCATTTAAAAACTCCATACTTACACCTCCCATCCAATTTTCTTCAACTGCAATCTGATCTCCTCTTCCTGCTTCCTGCTTTCCTCAAACAGTTGCTTCAGCTCTCCGGTGAGATTCGTCATTTTCTCCTCAAATGGCACTCCGTCGCCTTTGTCTTCGGCGATTCCTACGTATCTGCCCGGAGTCAGGATGAAGTCCTGAGCAGCTATCTGCTCGGTGGTGCATACGGCACAGAAGCCTTTTTCATCCTCCAAGGTTCCCTGCTGGAACGCATGGAAGGTGTCGGTAATCTTCTTAATATCCGTATCAGGCATCAACTCACGCAACTTGCGAGTCACCATGGAGCCTAAGTTGCGGGCATCGATAAACACGGTCTTGCCCTTCTGCGCCTTGTTGAGGCTGATAAACCAAAGGCTTACAGGAATGCCTGTGCTATAAAACAACTGGGAAGGCAAAGCCACGATTCCCTCTACCAGGTCGGCTTCGATAATGGCTTGGCGAATCTGTCCCTCGCCGCCACTCTGACTGGAAAGCGCACCGTTTGCCAGCACCAAACCGATCTTACCGTTAGGCGCCAGATGGTGAATCATGTGCTGCATCCACGCAAAGTTGGCGTTACCAGCTGGTGGCAAACCATACTGCCAGCGCACATCTTCCTGAAGCGCACTCTGTCCCCAGTCGCTGAGATTGAAAGGAGGATTGGCAAGAATGAAATCTGCCTTCAGCGTAGGGTGCTGGTCATCATAGAAAGTGTCGGCAAAGACATTGCCCAAGTTCGCATCCAAGCCACGGATGGCAAGGTTCATGTGCGCCATCTTCCAAGTATCTGGGTTGGCCTCCTGACCGTAGATACTGATCTTGCGCAGGTTTCCCTTGTGGCGCTCGATAAACTTGGCGCTCTGTACAAACATACCACCGCTTCCGCAGCAAGGGTCATAAACTCTGCCCTCGTAAGGTTCAAGAATTTCTACCAGCGTGCGCACAATGCAGGATGGCGTATAGAACTCGCCACCATTCTTGCCCTCCAAGGAAGCAAACTGCTGCAAGCAGTATTCGTAGGTTCTGCCTAAGAGGTCCTTCTCATCGCCAGCATCATGCATTTCTATGTTCGTAAAGAGATCCACCACATCACCCAAGCGGCGCTTGTCCAGCTCCTGACGGGCGAAATTCTTAGGCAGAATTCCCTTCAGTCTTTCGTTCTCACGCTCAATGGCAGTCAGCGCATCATCTATCACCACACCGATTTCAGGCAGGTGGGCAGCAGCACTAATCTTGCTCCAGCGAGCCTCAGCAGGCACGAAGAAGATGTTCTCGGCAGTGTATTCATCCTTATCTTCCGGGTCGGCATATTCGTCGCCCTGCAGCTCCAGAAACTTCTGTTCGAAGCGGTCGCTGATGTATTTCAGAAAGATGAGTCCGAGCACCACGCCCTCATATTGCGAAGCGCTCAGGTTGCCCCTCAGAATGTCGGCAGCCTTCCAGATTTTCTCTTCAAAACCTATGCTGATTGTATCTTGTTTCTTTGCCATTTTCTATCTATTTATATTATAATAAGGTATATAGTATCTATTTGAGAGCTAAAAAATTCCTGCTCCCGCGCTAAAAAAACGCATCAGAAAGCCCTTTTTAGTGATTTTTTCTTCATTTCCCTGCATTTGCTCCACAGAAAATGAAGAAATCTGAAAACACGAAAAAGGCGAATACCAGCGCCTGAAACACGCTGATATTCGCCCTTCGATATACACACCCATACTGGAGACTAATTTTGATGGCTCAAAATTACCCCCCCTAAAACATTGAGTGTCAAATAGTTATACATATATCTTATCGATTAATTTTCTATTTTAAGTCTTAGATTGCATGGGGATTCCCCCACTAAGCATTTATAAGAAACAAAGGTATAAAAAAATAAGGGAAACACCAAATTTAATTACTTTATTTAACGGAAAAGTTATTTTTGAGGCTATTTTTGCGATTTAAGACCCTCGAAAATGGCGAAAAAATGAAGCAGAAATGCAAAAACAAGTACCCCAAAATGCAGTTTTAGTAAAGAAACACAACAAAATGATAGGCAAGAAATGGATATTGAACATGGATTTTCTCAGAATTTGAGAGACAGGAGCATATAAGAATAAGATTTTTCAGGAGAGAAAAGAGGGGGCTCAATAATCATATAACACACTGATAGACAAGTACTTCTAATTACATCTCATACACTAAGACACTTGCTATGAAGAAAACAAAATC
>ERZ1034865.730-NODE-730-length-18040-cov-6.257882_pt1 | contig 18040 bp, 17 predicted proteins | sample MGYA00520632_ERZ1034865 | MGnify/ENA primary metagenome ERZ1034865 (study PRJEB33766, sample SAMN09781738) | gut metagenome | biome: gut microbiome | host: Homo sapiens | place: Madagascar | study: EMG produced TPA metagenomics assembly of the PRJNA485056 data set...
CATTTATATTTGGTATATCCTTATTACCTTTTGTAGTTCATACTACAATTGCTAGGGTGTATGTGGTTGGCTATTATTTAGTTTTCTCTTCTTCGTTTACATTCGACTTCCTTACATATCATAAACGAAGTATCCTCTTTGCTGATCAGAAGAATCGTATAAGTTCATTATATACGATGCTGGCAGAGTTGTTTTTTAGAGGCTTACAGATTGTATGCTTGCTTATATATCCAAGTTATATATTATTTCTTATACTATTTATAGCAGAGAAATTGGTATCGAATGCATTATGTAACAAATATGTAGTAAAACATTATCCCTATCTTGTAAGATATAAACATCTGAAGATAGAAGAAAAACTTAGGCAAGGAATAATTGACACAATAAAGCCTCTTTTTGTATTTCAAATAGCAACAACAATACAAGGCGCAATACCAAGTGTATTAATAAGTATACTCATGGGTAATATTAGTATTGTTGGCTACTATGCAAATTATCAACTTGTATCAAGCACAATGGCATTGCTTTATTCACAGTTGGGTGGCGCTTTTACCACAAGTTTTGGCAATTTAGCTGTTAATAGGGATATAGAGGCAATGGAGAACGCATACAAGAAAACAGCTTTCTTGACCAACAGTATAGCAATAATTTTATTTGTCGGTTATATCTCATGTATACAGGACTTCATTGCAATGATTTTTGGCAATCATTTTCTATTACCCATAAAGTCTGTCATTGTGATAGGTTTTCTGATGATAGTATCTCTATTTAATGTGCCTATGATTTCGATACAGAATGCTATGGGCTTGCATCGTTTGGATGTCAGATACATGGTTTTTCAAGCATTTCTATCAACTGTTCTTGGTTTTATAGGTGGTAAATATTTTGGTATGGAGGGCTTGTTCATAGGGTTGCTTATTCCTTCTGCTATATTTACTATTTTTGTTAAGGGAACTATTATTAGCAAGTACGTTTTTGAATGGACTAAGTGGCAGTTTCTTATTTATATCATTAAGGATATAGTGAAGTTGTTGTTGGTTGGAACTGCTGGGTACTTAATGTCTACATTAGTAAGTACAGATTATTATTTGTTGAATATATTAATAAAAGGAATGCTTGCTGTTATTATAGGTACAATATTGCTTGTATGTATGTCTATCGGCAATCCTTACTTAAAGTCAATTGTAAAAACAATATATAAAAAATGAAAGTTATAACATGTGCTAGTTATTATGGTTGCGGTTCGAGTGCTGTAACCGATTTGATATCAGAATATGAGGGCGTAAAATCGCTTACGAATTATGAGTTTAGGTTTATACATGATATAGATGGTATCTCAGACCTTGAACATCATTTAATAGATAATCCTAATAGACATAATTCGGGTCATGCATTGAAACGATTTAAGAAATTGATGAAGTTCAATGCAGGACGTTCTTTCTGTCAAAGATATGAGCCTTTTTTCCAAAATCAATATTGGAAATTGACAAAGGCTTATATTGATAAACTGACGACGTTCACATACAAAGGATTTTGGTTTTACGATATGTTTGATAGAGGGGTTAATGTCTATTATCTATATTCTTTGCTGACAAAGCTATATGCGAAACTACCTCTAAAAATCTTTGAACCATTATCAAAGGAAGTACAATATGGAACGATTTTAGATGGAAAAGAATTTCTACAGCATACACAAGAATATATACATAAGCTATTGTCGTTAGCAAATCCAGATAATCAGCCATATCTTATGGTCGATCAGATATTGCCTTCTTCAAATGTTGCAAGATGTATGAGGTATTTTTCTGACCCAATCTATCTATTCATTGTAGATAGAGATCCGCGTGACCTCTATGTTTCTTGCAAAATGATATGGAAGGAAGATCATGTTGCCCCCGTTGACGATCCTGTGTTATTTTGTAAGTGGTATAGATTTGCAAGAGAATGCGCAAAGAAAGAAACATATGATTCTACAAGAGTACTTAAACTCCAGTTTGAGGATATGATATATAAATATGAAGAGAGTAAGCAAAAGATAGTTGCCATGGTTGGTTTGGATGAAAAAAATCATACAAAACCATTTGCTGGTTTTAATCCAAAGCGCTCTGTCGGTAACACGCAATTGTGGAAAAGGTATCCAGAGTTAACGAAAGATATAAAAACAATAGAAAAAATATTGCCGGAGTATCTCTATGATTTTGATAATGTTAAGTCGAATGAAATATTGGGCATAGAGCCTGATTCTACAAAAAGTTTTTGATATGAAGATATGTTTAATGTTTAATCATTTGCAGCTGCAAGATGGTGTATGTCGGTCTGCAATAGCCATAGCAAATAGATTGGCTGGCTATCCGAGTATAGAAATAACTCTTATTCCACTTTTTAAGGTAGACAAAGAGTGCTATAAATACATAGACAAACGGGTTGCTGTAAAAAAAGTTTTTGGCTTTTACTTTAGAGGCTTTACTCGTATTGTTTCACAAATACCATCATCGCTTTTGTATAAGTATATAGTCGGAGATAAGTATGATGTGAACATTGCTTTTCAATTTGGACTTTCTATCCGTATTGTTGCCGTTGGTGTTAATGGTAATCATAAGTCTATTGCGTGGATGCATGGGTACGACGAAGACCTTGTGTATGCGGATGAATATAAAAAAATAGGAAAAGTGGTTTGCGTTTCTCAAAGCAATGCTCAAAGACTTAAGAGTGAGTTACCGGATCTTGATGTTGATTATAACTATAATCCTATTGATGATGTGTCTATTAGACAGCAGGGAATACAATCCATAGAAATGCCTAAATCAGATAATATCTGTTTTATTTCTGTTGCTCGTATGAGTCCAGAGAAAGGGTATGATAAGTTATTAAAGTGCGTGCAGCGTCTAAAAAATGCTGGCTATAAATTTTCATTGTGGTTATTAGGTGATGGTCCTTTACTATCCGACTTGAAGAGATATGCCGAGGAATTACAGATTACTGATTGTGTTACATTTCTTGGTCAGCAAAGCAATCCGCATGCTTACGTTTCGAAAGCAGATGCATATATATGCTCTTCTACAAAAGAAGGGTATTCAACTACATGTACTGAGGCTATTATGCTGGGAATACCTGTATTGACAACAAATTGCAGCGGAGGTAAAGAAATAATCGAAGAATCTGGTTGTGGAAGACTATTTGGAATGGATGAAGACTCCATTTATAATGCAATGAAAGAGGTTTTGGAAAATCCACATTTGATAAACGAATGGAAAAAAATATTGCAGACAACAAGAAAACGATTCTCTCCAGAAATTCGAATTAAGAGGTTCCTGAATATTGTTGGTTATAAAGAACATAAAGATATTCAAAAAAATTAAGGTTATGAGTATAACAAGCCCATTGGTTACAATCGCTATCCCTATATATAACGCAGAGAAATATATAAGGAATGCGATACAATCTTGTATTAATCAAACTTATCAGAATTGGGAATTATTGTTGATGTGTGACGGCAGTACTGATAAATCTACTGCTATTGCAAAAGAAATGGCAAATGGTGATTCCCGCATAAAATTGATTGATGATGGACAGAATAGGGGACTTATAGCTCGTCTTAACCAATCTGTAGAAATGTGTGAGACGAAGTATTATGCACGTATGGATGCAGATGACATTATGTGCATAAATCGCATAGAAGAGCAAGTGAAGTTTATGGAAGCCCATACTGAAGTCGATGTGTGTGGTTCTTCTATAATGACTATTGATAATAAAAATAAAATAATTGGCTCTAGCTACAATGAAGGAAAGACAGATTCTTTTTTTCATCCTACCGTAATGGGGCGAGCCCAATGGTTTAAGGCTAATCGATATGCTGATTGGGCTTTACGGGCAGAGGATTTTGAACTTTGGATACGTACTTCAAGTAATAGTAACTTTTATGCCATAGCAAAACCTTTGTTGTTCTATCGTGAATTTGGAGTGCCTACCTTTAAAAAATACTATTTGACGCAGAAAACAATTATAAAGGTAGCAACTCATTACAAAGAGTATGGTAAGTCTTTCTCTTGGTTTGTTAAGACAACCATTTTCTCATATGTGAAAATCTTTATCGATGTGGTGCTTTCGTTGATTGGTAAAATGGATTTATTAGTTGCAATGAGAAGACGAAAGCAATTGCCGAATGGCGTATTATTGACAGATGATGATCTAATAAAGGCAATATCAAGTGTAAACTACTAATTATAATATTGTCAAAATAAATATAATAATTTTTGCTGTATAGAAAATATGAATAAAACAATAGTTGCAATCATAACTTTCTTAAATGCTTGTTCCATAATGCAAGCAAGTAATTTAAGTTCCGATAACATTGAAAATAATATATTGAATGAGAATGAAACAGCATCGTCGAACAATTGGGGAGTAAGGCTCAAATCTTCTAACTTTCATCTTGGTCTTGACCTCCAGACTAAATATATGTGGCGAGGCATGGAGATGATGACAGAAGAGTCGTCGCCAGTTGTGTTTCCAGGTATAAACTATCAATGGAAAGGACTTTATGCATATGCTATGGGTGGTTATGCCATTAATGGTAAGTATGCCGAAGTGGACTTAGGAGTAAGTTATACTTGGAAGGGTTTGACATTAGGCTTAAGCGATTATTATTATCCAACTGTCAATGGTAAGGATGACGAATATGTTGGCGGTAAACATAACGGTCATTGGTTGGAGGCGTGCATAACGTACGCTCCGGAAAAAGTTCCACTTTGGATTACTATCAGTAACTTCTTTGCTGGTGATGATGATGCGTATGATGATGACTCGGGAAATAAGAAGCAGGCATATTCTACATATATGGAAGTAGGTACTTATTATGATTTCCTTGACAATAATCGTCTTTCTTTAGCTGTAGGTATGACACCAAACAAGTCATGCTATACAAACTATCAGAAGAAGTTTGCTGTATGCAACCTTGATTTGAAATATACCTACAATGTGCAGTTTAAGAATGGTTGGACTCTACCTTTGAGTGTAGAATACATTTATAATCCGTCATTCGACAAATCATACGTTAACTTCATTGCAAATTTTGCATTCTAAGATAATGAATAAACGAAATTCCATTATTATGGCAGCAGGCACGTCTTCGAGATTTGTGCCACTATCTGCCGAACGTCCCAAGGGATTAGTTGAAGTGAAAGGCGAGGTCTTAATCGAACGCCAGATACGTCAGTTGAAAGAAGCTGGCATTGCTGATATTACTTTAGTTGTAGGCTATAAGGCAGAAATGTTTGCCTATCTCTGCGACAAGTATGGCGTAGAAATTGTGCTTAATGAAGATTATGCACGTTACAATAATATCTCTTCGCTGATTCGTGTGATAGACAAGTTGGACAATACTTTTGTTTGCAGTTCGGATAATTATTTCCCTGAAAATGTATTCATGAATGATTCGGACGACAGCTATTATTCTGCCCTTTATGCTGAGGGAGAGACAAATGAGTATTGCCTTACGACCGATGCCGATGATTATATCACGGATGTAAGGGTTGGCGGACGTGATGCTTGGTATATGGTAGGACATGTATTTTTCAATCGTGAGTTTTCTGAGGCTTTCAGAAATATTATGACTGAGGAGTATAAAAACGATACTACCAAACAGGGATATTGGGAGGATTTGTATATCCGTTATATCGACCAATTGCCCAAGATGAAAATCAACCGCTATAAAGAAGGTGAAATCCAAGAATTTGACAGCCTTGACGAGTTGCGCTTGTTTGACGATAGCTATATAGCGGATACTCGTTCGACAGTTGTAAAGTCAGTATGTAGAACTCTTAACCTCCAAGAGTCGGATGTATATGGCTTTAAGAACATCAAGCATGTTGGAGATTACCTGCATTTTCAGTTTAAGGTTGGTGACTCCACTTATGAGTATAACGACAAAACCGAAGTAAGGATAGAAAAGATATGAAGACAGCTATAATTCTTGCTGCACGACGAGAGAAAGAGTCTGAGATACCTTATCCTCTCAAAGCATTTGCTCCTGATCTTTGTCTTTTGGACCGTACCATCGGAATATTACGTGATTTGCATTTTAGTAATATCCTTATTGTTGTAGGATACAAGGCAGAAATGTTCAGAAAATATGAAGCAGATGATGTGACGCTAATAGTGAACAAAGACTATGAGTTTACGGCTTCTATGGGTTCTTTGGCTTTAGCCAAAGACTACGTTAAAGAAGATTTCCTACTCATAGAAAGCGATACGTTCTATGAGCGCCGACTTATTGAACAATTGGCTGCACGTACAGAGGGCAATTGTCTTTCCATGACTGAAGAAAGCGGTTCTGGCGATGAATGCTTTATGGAAACAAAGAATGGCTTTGTTACAAAAATCACCAAAGACCGCCATCGTGTTTGTCATTTTGAGGGCGAGATGATAGGTGTAAGCCGTATCACGTTAGACACATTTGAAATGTTGGTGAACGCATGGGAACATGCCAGTAATCCATACCTCAATTATGAGTATTTGCTGATGGACGTGACGGAACCGCTCGATCGTCCTGTCCTTGTGCTTAAAAACTTAATTTGGGGTGATGTGGATTGCGAGGAAGACTTTAAAAAACTACAGAATGTCATTTATCCACGTCTTCGTAGGCGTGAGAATCCTTTTGACCATGACAACCTGATAATGCACTTACACAATATCTTCCCTGACAAGGATGTTAGTACAGCAGAAATCATTCAGATAGGCGGAATGAGCAACAAGAACTTCCGTGTGAATTTTGAAGGCAAGAGCTACGTGCTTCGTGTGCCGGGAAATGGATCGGAGGGTATGGTAGAACGCACGAATGAGGAGTTCAATGCTATCGAGGCATGTAAGATGGGGGTGAATCCGGAGATTCGTTACTTCAATGCAAAGACAGGTATTAAATTGGCAGACTTCGTAGAAAATGCAGAGACTCTTAATGCTGCAACTATCCAACGTCATGACAACATGAAAAAGATAGCTAAAATCTATCAGACTATTCATGGTTCTCACATACGCTTGAAAAATGAGTTCAATATTTTTCAAGAGATTGAAAAATATGATCAGTTAATACAGAAGGCTGATGCTAAAATGTATGATGGTTGGGAAGATGTCCGTCCACAAGTAATGGCTCTTGAAGGTTATCTGAATGAGCTGGGCGTTGAATTGTGTCCTTGTCATAATGATGCCCTATATGAGAATTTCATCAAGGCAACGGATGGAACCATCTACCTCATAGATTGGGAATATTCAGGTATGAACGACCCTATGGCTGATTTTGCTGCTCTATTTGTTGAAGCAGCCTTCACTAAGGAGAATCAAGACTATATACTGGATAAGTATTTTAATGGAAATATACCCGTAAATGCTTTCCAAAAGATTCTCTGCTATATGATTCTATGGGATTATCTTTGGGCTCAATGGACTGTCATAAAAGAGGCTAAGGGCGATGATTTTGGAACATACGGACGAGACCGTTACGAAAGAGCAATTAAGAATTTAAAGAAAATCAGAAAATAAATGGAAATACAAAAGAGAAAAAAAGATTGGACTACGATGTTGATTCCTTTTGCTATTGTAATAGCATTGATGGCGGTATTTATAATTGTGCCTGAGAAATCCAAGTCAGTAGTTGATACTATGCGTGGATTCTTTGGTGATACTATCGGAATTTACTATCCTGTACTTGCCATTGGCAGTGTAGTTTGTGCGCTTTACGTTGCTATGAATTCCAAGTATGGAAGCATAAAGTTGGGTAATGTAGACAAACCTGCATATAGTAATTTCAAGTGGGGTACAATGATTTTCACATCAACGATGGCAGCCGACATTATGTTCTACTCGCTCATAGAATGGGCGCTGTATGGAGCAGAACCACATTTGGTAGAAATGGGTTCTATGACTATGTGGGCTCCTACATACACCTTATTCCATTGGGGACCATTGGCTTGGGGATTCTATGTTATACTTGCTGTATGTTTCGGTTTTATGATGCACGTTCGTAAACGTGAACGCCAGCGCTTCTCGGAAGCTTGCCGTCCGTTGCTTGGTGATAATGTTGACGGCTTTTGGGGTAAAGTGATTGACGTCACAGCTATCTTTGCTGTAGTCTGTGCAACAGCAACAACATTTTCATTAGCAACACCTCTTCTGACAAAAGCAATGGGTGTGGTGTTTGGTTTTGAGGTTAATACATCCATTACTATTTGTGTGCTTCTACTCATTTGCTCTATCTACACCATTACAGTTTTATATGGTGTGAGAGGAATTAGCAGACTTGCAGGAATCTGTTCTTATCTATTCTTTGGTGTCCTTTTCTATTTTCTTGTATTAGGAGGTGAGACTCGTTTTATTATAGAAACAGGCTTTCAGTCAATCGGAAACTTAGCTCAGAACTTTATAGGTCTATCCACCTATATGGATCCTCTTCGGGAAAATGGTTTTGCACAGAATTGGACTGTTTACTATTGGGCTTATTGGCTTGTTTGGTGTGTAGCTACTCCTTTCTTCATAGCTCTTATTTCTAAAGGACGTACTATCCGTAATACTGTTTTCGGCTCGTTCGGCTGGGGGCTTGCTGGTACCTATATGTCGTTTATTATTCTTGGTAACTATGGACTTGCTCAACAAATGAAACATGGGCTTGATGTAACGGGCTATATAGGTAAAGGTGGTGAGATGTATGATGCTATCCTGATGATTTTTAATACGCTACCTCTTCCTTCCTTAGCATTGATGTTGCTTGTTATTACTATGATTGCCTTTTATAGCACAACGCTTGATGGCATTACTTATGTAGCATCTTCATATAGCTATAAGAAAATATCAGCAGAAGAAGAACCTGCCCGAAAGATTCGAGGCTTCTGGGCTCTTCTCTTAATATTCCTTCCTGTAGGTCTTCTCTTTGCACAAAACTCTTTGTATAGTCTACAAGGCGTAACTATCATAGCAGCATTCCCCGTTGGTATTTTGCTTATCATGATAGTTGTTAGTTTTTTCAAGGATTGCAGGAAATGGATGAAAGAACGTTAAAGCTGTATTAATACAATGATTCGCAGCGAAAAGAATATTATTCGCTATGTTACTGTATCTCAATCCTTAGGCTTATGTCGTGAGGTGATGGTTAAGATTCGGATGATGGCTTGGTGGCGGTGTCTATGGTGAGCCATATCTCTATAGTGAATGACTTAAAGTCGTTTATTAGTATGATAAGTGTCTATCGTATGGAGAAAGATACTTTTAGCATTTTTTTAAGTCTAATTTCCACAAAAGCATCATCCCTTATAAATATAATGGATGAAGTTGTGCTGTCTAGGGGGATTCTTACTCAAAAGTTGTTGTACTTATAAAATTAGTAGTTCAAGAAAATAAAACTTAATTAGAATGAATATTTTGCATGTTGTTAATATATATTTTGTTCTTCCTTACTTTATAGGTGATCAGTTTAAATACTTTAAAGAAAGGGGATATCATATGAATGTCGTTTGTAGCCCAAGTGATTATTTGCCAAATTATGCAAAGGAACAGGGTTTTCAATTTATAGAGTCGCCTGTAAATCGTAGTATTTCTATAAAGGAAGACATTTTGACCATTCGTAATATATGTAAGTTTATAAAAAGAAAAAAAATTGATATCATTATAGGTCACACACCTAAAGGTGGTTTGTTAGCGATGATTTCTGGATGGATTTGCCGTGTTCCAAAAAGAATTTACTTTCGTCATGGTCTCGTGTATGAGACTAGTCATGGTATTAAGCGTTTTATTTTGATTTCGGTAGATAGATTAGCTTCTTTTTGTTCTACTCAAGTGGTTTGTGTTAGTCCATCTGTTTTGCGTAGAAGTATTGAAGATAAACTGGCTCCAGCCAAAAAGCAAATTATTCTGAGTAAAGGGACATGTAATGGTGTGGATACTCAACATCATTTTAATTCAGAAATGATAGATAAAACCTGTCTTCTGAAATTGAAGGATAAATATGGCATAAAGAATTCAGATTTTGTTATTGGTTATTCTGGACGGCTTGTTCGTGATAAGGGTATCATAGAGTTAGTTAGAGCCTTTGACAGTTTGGAAAATGCAGAGAATTGTAAACTCTTGCTTGTTGGGATGTTTGAGGAAAGAGATGCGTTGCCAAAAGATATTCAAGATAGAATTCTAAATGATCCAAGAATAATCTATACGGGATTTATTAATGGTGGTATGGAATATTACTATTCAATGATGGATGTTTATGTATTAGCATCTTATCGTGAAGGTTTTCCTACAGGAGTTTTGGAAGCTCAGTCAATGGCGAAACCTGTTATAACTACAAGAGTTACTGGATGTTGTGATTCAATTGTTAATAATTTGACAGGTCTTTTTGTTGATAATGATGCTTCTGATATCGCAAAAAAAATAGATATGATTAGACTGGATCATGCAATTGATGGTAATGAAGGTAGAAGATGGGTTGTTGAAAATTTCGATAGTCCACTTATATGGAAAGAGATAGAAGAAAAATTATATAAATCATAGTACTTGAAGTGTAATGATTAAAGTTTTGATTACAGGCGCAGGCTCTTACGTAGGTGAGAGCGTGCGCAAATATATTCTTTCTACATCATCTGATTTTGAGATAGATGCTGTGGATACAATGGGGGATAATTGGAAGAAGGCTGATTACTCTCAATATGATGTGGTATATCATGTGGCTGGTATTGCACATGTAAATGCTGATCCTAAGATGGAACCTTTATATTATAAGGTGAATCGCGACTTGACGATTGCTGTTGCTGAGCATGCAAAGGCTGCAGGAGTGAAGCAGTTTATCTTTATGTCGAGTCAGATTGTCTTCCATGAGAGTCAGTCGTTGAAGAGTGAGGTGCTGACCAAGGATACCAAGGAGAATCCTAATGGTTTCTATGGCGATTCTAAACTCCAGGCAGAGATTGGTCTTCATAAGTTGGAGGATGAGAACTTCAAGGTTTGCATCCTTCGTCCTTGCATGATATACGGTCCGAATGCAAAGGGTAACTTCCCAAGACTTGCCAAGCTTGCAACGAAAGTACCTTTCTTCCCTTGCTGGCATAACAAGCGTTCGATGTTGTATATCGACAACCTTGCAGAGTTTGTGAAGCAGGCAATGCTTAGAGGACTGAGTGGTACTTTCTATCCTCAGAACAAGGAGCAGGCTGATACCATAGAAATCATTCGCTTCTTTGCGAAGCATGCAGGACATAAGGTATGGATTAGCCGTATTTTCAATCCGTTCGTATGGCTTGGTTCCTTCGTGCTTCAGCCAATCAACAAAATGTTTGCTACCTACTATTATCACCCTGCCATGTCGAAAATGGATTTCGACTACCAGCTGGTAAGCTTTGAGGAAAGTTTGAAGAGGGTAGCGGATAGTCTTTAATATGATGATTGTTTAAATAGACTGTTATGAAGATAAAAAGCATAAAGATAGAAAAATTATATGGTAAGAATGATTTTGACTGGGATTTACGCAGTGATATAAATATCATAGCAGGCGATAATGGCTCATATAAAACTACGCTGTTGAATATCATAGCTAGTTTATGTGAGCCTAAAAGCGTACCAGAAAGTTATATCCTTAAGGGAGCTACTTTGGTAATGACAGAAGATATCTCTGTAAAATTCCGTAGCTTTAGGGATAGTTTGCTCAAATTAAAGAAAGATGCTGCCGACGATGAAATGTTGACGGAATTGGTTACGAACTTTCAGGCGGAAATTGCTGAGAAAAACGAAAAAAATATTTCTGATCTTACTCTAAACGCTAGTGTCATTGCGATAAAGCAAGGTGAGAGTAAGCTATCTGTTGGCAACTTTAAGAAACTTCGTATATTCAATAAAATATCTACATTTGATGTTCCTGCACTGAAAAATGAAATGAGTAGTGTCTTGGATCAACAATTGGAAGTTCTTGAAAGTGAATATGCATATTATTTGTCAGATCTTTCTAAACAGCTTTCTGATCTTATTCACCAAGCAGGAAAAGTTGATATGGAAGATATGAAAAAAATATATGCACACAATGATATGTTTATTGAGATTGTCAATGAAGCTTTTAAACGTACAAATAAAACTGTTGACACAACGAAAAGTAAATTGCAATTTAAGATAGGGGACGAATTGCTGGAAAGTAATAAGCGCTTATCTTCTGGTGAAAAGCAGTTTATCATCGTTATGCTTACGATTTTGTTGCAGCGTAATCAAGAGAGCATTTTGATCATGGATGAACCTGAAATTTCGATGCACTTGGATTGGCAGAGAAATTTGATTCAAAATATTCAGAAGTTGAACCCAAGTTGTCAGATTATATTGGCTACGCATTCTCCTGGTATCATTATGGATGGATGGGAGCAATTGGTTACTAATATTTCTGATTTGATTTCTGTAAAAGATTAATTGGTATGAGTGAACTTGGACAGAATTTGACCAGTAGTTGGGTTAGAGCTGCTGGACGATTTGGACATACACCAGAAAAACCTCTTGTTATGTTTTACGTTGAGGGGGATGAGGATGTTCCTTTTTGGAAAGAAATCATTAAGCCTTATCTGGCTAAATATGATATTCAAGTCTGTACAAATAAGGCTGTAAATCCTGACGAGGGAAATGGTAAGACCTTTCTATTGAAAATGTCCGGTTTGGGAACTAATAAAATAGTGGCCGTTGATGCTGATTTCGATTTGCTGATTGACGATTATTCCGAATATACTGAAATGGTTCGGAATCATCCATATGTCATAAACACGACATGGTATTCCTTGGAAAATATTCTAATGCAGAAAGTTAGCTCTATTTCCTTGTTAAAGAAGTTCTCAAGAGTATTCAAAAGCTATTTCGTGAAATATTTGATAGGTGTTTCGAATAAAAGCATAAAGCCAAAAGTTGGTTTCGGCGAAATGTTGCAGAAACTGAACATTCAAAAATTAGCAATTGAAGGTGATTTTTCTGGTATTGTTAATAGTGAAGAAATTGATGTACAGGATTCTGCTTCTTTTCAAGAAAAATTCGATAAAATGGGGATTGCTGATGCAGATTTGTGGAAACTTATGCGTGGACATAACCTATGGAATACGATAGTTAAGCCTGTGGAGGAAAAATTGTTGAACTGTAAGATCTATGAGATCATTCAAGAAAACTTAAAGGAAGGTAATCCTATTGATCGACATAAAGCAATGCAGACGTTAGGTATTAACTGTAGCGTGAAAGAATATCTCGATAAATCCTTTTATTACAATCAACTGGAATTAGTTTCTGCTCCTAGGGAAACACAGAATAAGCTTAATCGTCTTTTTTCTTAAGATTCTATTGTTTGGGTATATTTTAAGTATGGTAACATATATTATTATTTTCGTTCTGCTTCTTATAGCAGAACTTGTTTATTTCCGTATTGCGGATAAGTGTAATATCATTGATAAGCCGAATGAACGTTCATCACACTCTTCTATCGTGTTGAGGGGTGGTGGCATCATCTTCCTGATAGGGGCTTGGGTATGGAGTGGATTCTTCGGATTCCCTTATCCTTGGTTCCTGGCTGGTCTGACATTGATTGCTGGTATCAGCTTTGTGGATGATATTCGCTCGCTGCCTGACAGTGTGAGATTGGTGGCGCAGTTTGCTTCTGCTGCCCTGGCTTTCTTTCAGCTGGATATCTTGCATTGGTCTATGTGGTGGGTGGTTATCCTGGCACTCATCGTATATGTGGGTGCTACGAATGTCATTAACTTTATGGATGGTATCAATGGTATTACGGCAGGTTATTCGCTGGCGGTATTGGTACCTTTGGCTTTGGTGAATATGAATGAGGGGTATATGGCGCAGAGCTTGGTTATCTCTACCATCCTCGCATCATTGGTATTCTGCGTCTTCAACTTCCGTCCAAAGGGTAAGGCAAAGTGTTTTGCTGGTGATGTGGGTTCTATCGGTATCGCCTTTATTATGTTGTTCCTCTTGGGCAATGTCATCATCAAGACTCAGGATGTTACCTGGCTTATCTTCCTGTTGGTATATGGTGTGGATGGCTGTCTGACGATTGTTCATCGCATTATGTTGCATGAGAATCTGGGTGAGGCTCATCGTAAGCATGCTTACCAATTGATGGCAAATGAGTTGAAGATTGGACACGTGAAGGTTTCTTCCTTGTATATGGCGATGCAGTTGATAATTTCATTGGGATTTATCTATCTTTGTCCTGATAATGTAGCGTGCCACTGGATGTATCTTGTGGGGGCTTTAGTTGTGTTGTCACTTGCTTATGTGCTTTTCAAGAAGAAGTACTATCATCTTCACGAAGAGTATCTTGCTTCTCTTAAGAAATAAAGATCATGAACACATTGGAAATAAACAAGGATTTTCTGGATTCTCTTTTTGCCAAGGCAAAGGAGAATCCTCGGTTGCGTCATAACTATGATCTTCGTACGAGTGCGGAGGATAAGAGTCAGAGAATGCTCAACGCCTTGCTGCCCGGTACCGATGTAGTGATACATCGCCATCCAAACTCATCAGAGAGCGTCATCTGCCTTTGTGGTAGAATGGATGAAGTGATATACGAAGAGGTGGTATCCTATCATCAGGATGGTGGGGATACCATTAGAAAGGTCTCTTATCAAGAGATTGAGAGAATTCATCTCTGTCCTGAAAATGGGGACTTTGCCTGTCAGGTGCCTAAGGGGGCTTGGCATACGGTTGAGGTCTTTGAACCTAGCGTCATCTTTGAAGCGAAAGATGGAGCGTATGGGAAGGATGGAAGTGAAATACTTCGAACCACCTAGTTCTTTCCTTTCAAGGTTAGCCGATGGCTTACGGATGAAGGTCACGCAGATTTCGCAAATGACGCAGTTTTTTTTTGTGTGGTTTCGAATAAAAAGTGTATTTTTGTGGCACAAGTTGAACGTTTTAATTGGAAATATAAATGAAACCGACTGCAAAGATATATTGAATTCAAACAAACGTTTAAATGTTATGAAGACAGTTATAACCTACGGCACCTATGATCTTCTTCACCAAGGTCATATTAATCTCTTGAAACGAGCTAAGGAACTTGGTGATTACTTGATCGTGGGTGTCACGAATGATAATTTTGACAGAGACCGTGGTAAGCTCAATGTCAGAAATAATGTGCTTGAACGTGTGGAGGCAGTCAAGGCTACTGGCTATGCGGACAAAATCATCATCGAAGACTATGTGGGACAGAAGATAGATGACATCCAAAAATATGATGTTGACATCTTTGCCATAGGCTCTGATTGGGAAGGAAAGTTTGATTATCTCAACGAGTATTGCCAAGTAGTTTATCTTCCACGTACACAGGGTATCTCTTCTACTAAACTGAGAAATGAGAACCAGGAGATTGTGAATGTGGGTATCATTGGATGTGGTCGCATTGCACAGCGGTTTCCTGCTGAGGCTTCGGTGGTGAGTGGAATCAATGTATGTGCAGCATACGACTTCAACAAGGATGCTGTTGTCTCTATGTCGAAAGACAACGAGAGCGTTTGGGCTTATGCAGACTTGGAAAAGTTTTATGATGCCGTTGATGCCGTTTATATTGCCACTCCTCATCTGAGCCATTATGAATACATCAAGAAGTCTCTGGAGGCAGGTAAGCATGTACTTTGCGAAACTCCGATGGTATTGAGTAGGGATCAAGCGGCAGAACTTTATCTGTTGGCAGAGAAGAATGGGGTGATTCTGATGGAGGCTAATAAGACAGCTCATTGCCCTGCATTCAATCACTTGATGGTGATGATTAAGTCTGGACTGATAGGTGAGATAGTTGACATTGAGGCTTCCTGTTCGCAGTTGCTTGACAAGACTGGTCGAGAGTTTGATGCAAGCCAAGCTGGTGGAGCCATGCATGAGGAAGGCAGTTATCCGCTTCTGCCAATCATCAAGTTGATGGGTGTCAACTATGATGACTTGATGTTGTTCAGTAGAATCGACAATTCTGTGGATGTCTATACGCATGGTGTCATGCGCTATCCGTCAGCCACTTGTTCTTTCAAAGTGGGCATCGGCGTGAAGACTGAGGGTAATTTGGTTATTTCTGGTACAAAAGGTTACGCCTATGTACCTGCCCCATGGTGGAAGACAGATTACTTTGAGCTTCGATATGAAGACCAAAATGAAAATAAAAAGTATTTCTACAAGTGGGATGGATATGGTCTCCGCTATGAGATACAAGAATTTATTAGCTGTATCATCAACAAGCGTTTTTCTTCTGCTCGTTTAAGAAGAAAGGAAAGCATCTGTATGGCTCAAGTCATGCAGCAGTTTGATGAGCGCAAGAATTTCTTTGAAATATAATATTATCGATATGATCAATTTTACTGTAGGTCCTGTACAGTCAAGTGAGGCTGTACGAGCAATTGGTTCTGAGCAAGTACCTTATTTCAGAACATCGGAGTTTTCTGATGTCATGTTTGAGAACGAACGACTCATCAAGAAGTTTGCCAAGGCTTCGGATGATTCCAAGGTGGTTTTCCTTACAGCTTCTGGTTCTGGAGCAATGGAGACTGCCATTATGAATACATTGACACCAAATGACAAGGCTTTGGTGGTGAATGGTGGCAGTTTTGGGCATCGCTTTGTGGAGTTGTTGGAACTTCACCATATTCCATATACAGAAATCAAATTGGAGCATGGTAAGACTTTGAATCCAGAGCATCTTGCTCCTTTTGAGGGGAAAGGATATACAGCTTTCCTTGTCAACAAGCATGAGACTTCTACAGGTGTACATTATGACATCAACATGATTAGTGACTTCTGTAAGCGAAACAACCTGTTCTTGATAGTGGATAGCATCAGTTCTTTCTTGGCAGATTCTTTCAATATGCAGGAATTGGGCGCTGACATCATGTTGACTGGTAGCCAAAAAGCATTGGCTTGCCCTCCTGGTGTATCAATTATGGTGCTTTCGCCTAAGGCTATCAAGCGTGTGAACAAAACAAAGTGTGTTTGTCAGTACTTTGACTTACAGATTGCCTTGAAGAATATGGAGCGTGGACAGACTCCTTGGACACCAGCAGTAGGTATTCTTCGCCAAATCAATGTACGATTGAAGGAGATTGATGCGAATGGTGGTGTTGAAGCAGAAATCAAACGTATTGCAGGATTGGCTCATTATTTTCGTGAGCATATTAAGGGCTTGCCATTCGAGATAGTTTCTGACTCCTTGTCAAACGCAGTAACTCCACTTCATCCAACAACAGCTTCTGCATACGATATTTTCTTGAAAATCAAGGATGAGTATGGAATTTGGATTTGTCCTAATGGAGGTGATATGAAGGATACTATATTCCGTGTAGGTCATATAGGTGCCTTGACCACCGAGGATTACGACAAGCTGATAGCTGTTTTTAAGGATTTACAGAATAAACATTTTATATAAAGCTAATATGAAGAATCAAGCTAAATGATTGCTGATGTTGCCACTTAGATTATGGGCAATGCTGGCTCCTGCAGAAGAAACCTTAGAGGATTCTACTTTTTCGGCAAGTTTGGAATTATCCACAAAATATATGTGGCATAGTATATAGATTGAGGCACGACCAGTATGGAAGCCTATGCACAAGCAGCCTGTTTTATCAGGATGCTCCTGCATACGTGAATGGTGTAAGTGAGGCCATCTTCAAGGTAGGTGTCTGCTTGCCAGCTGGTCCGATGGTATCGGACGATGATGTTCGTTACATTGTAGAAAGTATTAAAGAGGCGATTATATAATCGCCTCTTTTATTACTTTCTGAGTAAGGTGGAGTTTTCTACCTCTCCGTCTCTCCTGCAAGGAGAGCTCCACATTCTAACCAAGCCTTCCCTTCTTGAAAAGGGAAGGATGTAACCGCCCTCAGTGCTGTTTTTCTAAAATCATCCCGTCCTTCTTTACCATTAAAGAAGGCTCCACCTCTCATCTCGGTCTTCTTCAATGGTCTTTACACCCCCTTCGGTTCCCCCGTTTGCGGGGGACAGAAACCTCAGGGAAGAAGAGGAAAACCGCCCTCCGGTGCTCGGAACCGCTTCGCTCTAA
>ERZ1034865.732-NODE-732-length-18005-cov-38.146908_pt1 | contig 18005 bp, 1 predicted proteins | sample MGYA00520632_ERZ1034865 | MGnify/ENA primary metagenome ERZ1034865 (study PRJEB33766, sample SAMN09781738) | gut metagenome | biome: gut microbiome | host: Homo sapiens | place: Madagascar | study: EMG produced TPA metagenomics assembly of the PRJNA485056 data set...
GTATCCTTTCGGGCGATAAAGGCTGGTTCGCCGGTATGGAGTACGGCTTCCCCATCAGCAGTGACCATCAGACCTGGCGAGGCTTCGTCTTCCTCGACCACGGTGTCGCATATAACAATTTCAGCGTCAAAACAACGAAGGACTACCTCACGAGCACAGGCTTCGGTCTGGAGTGCAGCAAGGGCGGCTGGTATGGCAAGGCCGTCCTTGGCATCCCGCTCAAGGATTCCGGAAATATCGGAGATGCATCGCCGAGAGTGCATTTCTATCTGCAGAGAAATGTGTGATCTTGAGGGACTAGTGACTGGTGACTGGTGACTAGTGACTGGTGACTGGTGGCTAGTGACTGGTGGCTAGTAGCTAGGGATTAGTGGCTAGGGATTAGGTTTGCGATACGAGAGAACCGCTAGTTTCAAAACTCCGCGGCGCTTCTATATGTTATGCGCCGTACCACCATTTTGAACCTCTTAAACCTATAGCGATGAGTAGCTAGGGATTAGAGATTGGGGATTAGGAGTGACTAGTGACTGGTGACTTGAATACTGCTTTCGGGCATCGCCCATACATATTCGCGGCGAAGCCGCCACCACAACCCCGAACCCTGAACCCTTAAACCCTTCAACCGATCTTCATGATCTTCTCACCCAAAGGAGGACCGTCTTATGAACAAAATATACAAAGTCGTATGGAACGCGACGCGCGGCTGCTATGTGGTCGCTTCGGAGCTGGTGAAGACGCATCAGGGCAAGAAGAGTACGCGCCGCGGCGGGAGTATCCTCTCCCGCGCAGGGACGGCGCTGCTCCTTGCCATCGCAGGCTGGGGCGCGGCTTGCAATTTCATCTATGCGGACGTGACGGTGGCGGATCAGACGCACTATGGCAATACGGTCAAAGTGACGGATATCGCTAACAGCGGCAAGCAGTATGATATCACGAATCAGCAGGTGAAGGGCGGCAATGCGCTGAACAAGTTCAATGATTTCGGCATCAAGCAGCACGATGTGGCGAATCTCCATATGGGAGAGGCGAATCATCAGATCAATGTCGTCAAGAACAAGATCGACATAGACGGTGTCGTGAATGCGATCAAGGATAACAAGATCGGCGGGGACGTGTATTTCTTCTCGAATGCAGGTATCGCGGTTGGCTCGCATGGTGTCTTCAATGTGGGCCGCCTGACGCTCGGGACGAATACAGCGGTGGGTGATGCGCTCTATAACGGCTACTACGTTATGCCTTCTCAGTCGGGGCCGGTTCAGGTCAATTTTGACCGGGACAAGGACTTCTATCAGAAATCGCCGGTGGAGCGGGCGCGCCTTTTGAATGACGGCTCTCTGTGGGGCGGGAACACGGCAGGTGATGCCGGGATCTCTTTCGCGGGCAAAATCAACGCAAAGGACAGCGTGGTCATCGCTTCGGCAAAGAGTACGATCTCGCAGACGGACGGCATGATCCAGACGGGGGCTGCATTTCATGATTACACCGCGGGTCAGAGTGCGGATACATATAGAAATTCTCTTGTAAATACGGCGGGCATCGTGGATGCGACGGCGGCGGTAGCGACGACGGACGGCATCGCGCTGGTCGCGAAGAAGGATATCACGCTGGCAGGCGAGATCGCGTCTCATGGGCGGAGTGTCACCGTAGAGACAGGGGATAACCTCGCTGTCACCGGCACGGAGACGAAGGCGAGCCGCATCACGTCGGGCGGCGGGGCGATCGCGCTGACGGCGTCTTCGGATGATGCGAAGCTGCAGGCGGATCCCGATAAGGAGCCGGGAGATGGCATGATCTCCATCAAGAATGCGTACATCGACTCGTCGTCGGAGAAGAAGGACAGCGGCAAGATCGACATCACGGCGGTCAGAAATGTCATGGGCGTTTCCCGCATCGATGTGGATGATGCGACAATCACGGCCGAAGGAAAGAGCGGTCACAAGGCGGGGGATGTCTCCATCCATGCGACGGCGGCGACGAAGCTCTATGCCTGGGACATCGGCGACGGTGCGTATGCGCTGGTGAAGATGGGACAGAAGAGCCGCGGCCGAAATACGATCAAGGGGGATAATGTAGACATTTCCGCCCGCGCCACGACGTCGGGCGTCATCGGTGATGACCATGAGCTCTCTGATGCGGAGATCAAGGCGGGTATCGAGCGGGAAAAGGATCACAATGCCGTCTTGGGCCTCATCGAAGAGTACGGCGGCAATTTCCGCACGTTCGGCTCGGCGACGAAGACGTATGCCGAGGCGAATGTGGACATCGACAAGACGGATATCACGGCTCTCGGAGATGGCACGGGCGCCGAGGGGCATGGCGATGTGAAGATCACGTCAGACGCAAAGTCGGATATCGCACCGTTCAATGTGAATCTTGTTGGCATCGGGTTTAACGTGGGCATCGGCGACGTGAAGTCGTACGTCGATGTGGATGACAGCACGATCACTTCCGCGAAGGATACGACGCTCTCCGCGGAAGGCACGAATGCGGTCAAGATGAGCCTGATAGATTTCAGCGCAGTGCCGATGGGCGGGCTGTCGCTGGACTTCTCTTGGGCGCAGCTTACGAGCGACATCGCGGCGAAGGTAGGAAAGAAGGCGACGCTGACAAGCCAGGGCGATGTGGATATCAGTGCGAAATCGATCCGCTCGCTGGGCTCGAGTGCGTCGAACTGCGGACAAACGCTGGGGCTCGCGGTCGGTCTCGGGATCTCTGATACGAAAGCGAGCGCGGATATGGCGGGCACGGTCTACGCGAAGGGCGATGTGTCGGTCAAAGCGGAGAATACGCTCTCTGAAAACGGCGGCGTCTATGCGGCGGATACGGTGACGGCATCGAGCATCGGCGGGGATACGGCGCTCAAGCCGACGACAGATCCGATCAAGGCAGGCGTGGGAAAATTTTTCTCGAAACTGAAAAAAGCATTTACCGAAGAAGATAAGACAGGTCAGGCGGCAAAGGACCTTGACCTCGATAAAGCGGACAAGCCAGCGAACCAGAAGAAACCATGGAACAAGCTGGGGGCAAATGCATCGACGGCGCTTCTTTTCAGTGACAATGATGCGACGGCGTCTGTGACGGGGAAGGTGCGCGGCATCGATGCGAGCGGGAATGCGAGTGACGCGGCGGGCGCAAAGTCGCTCACGGTCGATGCGCTGACGCTCTCTCGCAGCCATGCGGTCGTTGGTTCGTACCAGAATGATACAACGTCCAAGGATGAGACCACGAAGAAGGACAATACCATCACGGCGGCGATCTCTTATCTGGAACAAAGAAATCACGCGACCGCCTTCATCAGTGGCGACACGAAGACCACCGGGGATACGACCGTCCATGCGAAGACGGTCATCCCCTGGCAGACGAGCTGGCAGAGCAGTGATCCCGTGGATCAGCTTTTGAATGTCTTCTTTAACTCGATCGATACGAATCCCGTCCTTCCCGATCTGGTGGACAGCTGGACGCAGGCGGCGGGAAATGGCGACAACGTGAATGGCGCGGCGTCCGTCTCCATCGTGAACTATGACAACAACGCCAAAGCGTATATTGGCAAGAAAGATGACACGCAGACGACGACGCCTACAGTCGATGCGGCTGGCCATGTGAATGTCACGGGCGAGACGGACATCACGACGGTGAACCTGACCGGCACGATCCAGTCGTATCTGAGCTATGCACCGCTGAATCTCTGGAAAACGGCTTATAAAGATAAAGACAAAAAGTTGGCATTCCAGGATATTTTCAATAGAAATGGCTGGACGATGGAAGGCGCATCCAAGGCAGGTGTCGGCGGCGCGGCGCTCTCCGTGCATCAGAAGAATAACGCAGAGGCCTATATTGATGACGGCGCGGTGGTCACGGCGAAGGGATCGGCAGATGTCAATGCGAAGGCACGCGCGCTCAATATCGCGATGGCGGCGGCAGGCGGCCCGGCGAAGTCCGTCGCGGTCGATGCAACGGTGGGCGTGAACCGTTTCGATAATACGACGAAGGCGCGCATTGGAAACGCGACGGTCACGGCGAAGGATGTCTCTGTCACCGCGGAAGACCTCTCGAAGACCATTCAGGCGGCGGGCGCGATCGGCGTCAGCGGCGGCACAGGGATCGGTGCGTCCATCGCGTACAATCACATCAATCGTGATACGGAAGCCGCGATCTCGGGGAATGTCACGGCAGAGGACAACGTCAATGTCTCCGCGAAGAACACCGGCGAGATCATCGCAGCCTCTGTCGCGGGTGCGGTCGCTTATGACAATAAGAAGCCGAATGTGAAGAACAAGGCCGGCAGTACCGGTTTTCATGCGGTCGAAGACGGCGATAAAGACGGCATCGAGCTGGAAGATCTTATCAATGATATGGATGATGCCGATGAAAATGCACCGCTCCTTGGTCAGGAAGCGGATCAGCATATTGCAAATGTTGCAAATCAGGACGGCGCGATGAAGGATAACGTGGCTGAGGCGAAGGGTGGTCTGGCAGCCGCAGCGAATGTGTCTGTGAACCGCATCACCGATACCGCGAAGGCGACCGTGGCGAAACAAGAAGGCGGAGCTGCGCCCTCTGTGACGGCGGATGCACTCCGTGTGAACGGTCTGAATGACAGTGCGATCCGCGCGACGTCGGCGGCCATCGGAGCCAATCTTCATGCCAAGGCCGGAGCGGCGCTTGCGGGAAGCTTCATGTACAACTCCATCACGGCGGACAACGAAGCCTATGTGGATGGGGCGACGCTTACCCTCAGCGGTAATGAAGGAAAAGACAAGGACGGGAAGGACATCGACGAGTCCCTCACCGTCCGTGCGGAGAATGATGCGACGATCCTGAACATCGCGGCGAGCGGCAGCGGTGCGACGAAGGGCTTCTCCGGTGCAGGGCAGATCAGCCTGAACTGGGTGGATGACCAGACGGATGCGCATGTGAAGGACAGTACGGTCAAGGCGAAAGAGGCCACCACCATCGAAGCGAAGGACAAGGGAAAAATCGACTCGTACACGGGCGCGGTTTCTGTGTCTACGCACTCTTCCGCGGTCGGTGCGGCCATCGGTGTGAACCTCATCGAAGGCGATACGAAGGCATATCTGGAAAACAGTGAAGTGGCTGGGACAACGGAAGGAGAAAAGGCGGGCAGGCTCGCCGTCACTGCGGATGAAGCGAGCCAGATCACATCTATCATCGCGTCCGGCGCACTGGCGGATAAGGCGGCGACGTCCTTCTCTGCGAGCGGAAACTGGATCCATACGACGACGGATGCCCATGTGGATAGCGGCAAAGCTATGAAGACAGGGGCCCTTACGATCGATGCCGGAAATCACAGCAATGCGACGCTTGGTGTCGGTACGGGTGCGATCTCGAATACGGCCGTCGGCGCGTCGGTCGCAGTTATGGTGAATGACTCGGACGTCAAGGCGTCGCTCTCTGGCGATGCAAAGAAAGAAAAGACCATCGAGGCAGACGGCATCTCTGTCAAGGCGGACAATGCGTACAATGGGTCGGCGAAGGACAGCGATAGTGACAGCACAGCGAAGACCGTCGCCGTGGGCTTTGCGGCAGGCGCGGCGAAATTCGCCGGTTCCGGCTCGGTCACGGTGAATGTCATTTCCCAGAAGGCCGATGCATCGATCGGCAAAGGGAACTATCAGGCAGGAAATCAGGGCGTTGCCGTCGAAGCGAAGAATACAGCGCGTCTCTTCGGTCTGGCTGGCGGCCTTGGTATTAACCTGGGCGGCACGGGCATCGGCGCGGCGGCTGACGTGCAGACGTACAAGGGGCATACCTATGCGTCCATCGAAGACGGTGCGAAGCTCTCGAAGGCATCTTCTGTCCGCGTGAATGCCGAGTCGGAAGAGGACCTGACCTCTGTTGCGGCGACGATCGCGACGGGGGATACATTTGCCGGCGCCGGGGCGGCCGGACTCCATGTGATTTCGACGGATACGAAAGCGTATATCGGAAATCAAGAGGACAAAGATATCACGGACGCGGGCAAGGCAGAGCTCATAGAGGCGGGCGCTGTCTCCGTGACCGCGAAAGATACGACGAAGCTCACGACCTCCGGCGGCAGCGGGGCTGTGAGCGGGACGGCAGCCGGGGGCCTCTCCGCGGCGGTCGAAGTGGTGCAGAAGAAGGCTTCTGCCTATGTAGGCAACCACGCGAGCATTGGCGGGGAGAGCCTCACTGTACAGGCGGAGAATACCAGCGACTCGACGACAGCGGCGGCAGGTCTTGGCGTCGGCGGCACGGCAGGCGTCGCTGGCGCGGCATCGGAGACCTTTGTCACGCATCAGACAGATGCTCATGTGGGAAAGGCGGCGCGTGTCACCACGGCGGGCGATGCCGCCGTACAGGCGATTTCTTCCTTCAAGCAGGGCGCTGGTGCGGGCGGCCTCGGTGGCGGTGAAACGGCTGGCATCGGGCTGGCAAACTCGACCGTCTCGATGAGCGCGAATACGAAGGCGCATGTCGATAATGGTGCGAAGGTCACAGGAAAGAATGTCCGCATCAAAGCGGATCACACGACGGATATCACGTATGCGACCATCGCGGGCGGCCTCGCGGGGACCGCGGCCATCAATGGTGCGGTCGGCGTGAATGTGCTGGATACGAAGACCCATGCGTATACAGGAGAAGCTGCCGAGCTTACCGCGACCGGCACGGGAGATACAGACGGGATCTCCATCACGGCGTTGGATGAGACGAAGCTCCACGGCGGCAACGGCGGCGCAGCCATCGGTTTCGTGGGCGGCGGCGGAGGTCTTGCCCTCGCGGTGACGAATCTCACAAAAGACACCGAAGCCTATGCAGGCAAGGCGGCGAAACTGGACGCGAAGGGTCAGATTTCTTTGGATGCCCAAAGCAGCGAAGATATTTTCAATCTGTCCCTGCAGGCGGCGGGCGGCTCCTATGCCGGCCTCGCGGGCGCGACGAATGTGATGAACCTCACGGCGATCACGAAAGCGTACACGGATACGGGCGCGGAAATCAACCAGAAGGAAGGCTATGGCAAGACCGGTTCGAAGGATGTCTCGGTCACCGCAGGGCATGAAGTCAAGGAAATGAAGAATACCGTCACCGCGGCGTCCGGCTCCGGCGGTGCGTCGGTCGGTGCAGCCGTCGATGTGGGAAATATCAAGACGCAGACGAATGCCTTCCTCGGCGATGGGAACAAGGTCGCATCGGGCGGCAGCGTGACCGTCGAAGCGAAAGACAATATGCATGACATCATGTCGAATGCGATCTCGGCCGCCATCGGTTTTGTAGGGCTTTCGGGCAGTATCTCTGTCTACAACGTCGGCAGTACGATGTCTCCGGAAGACCAGAAGACGCTATCGGGCCAGACGAGTGAGAATGGCGAGACCGTCGGCTTCGACAGCTGGGTGAATGAGGAACTTGCGAACATCAATAAGGACACGGGCAAAGCCATCGATGCGTATGACACGAAGTCGCTTAATGAAGTGAAGTCGAGCCTCGGTACGACTTTCGTATCGAAGGCACCAAGTACCGCGGGCGAGAAAGGCACGCTTGCGAAGATCGGAAACGAGACGGTCGTCACGGCGGCGGGTGATGTCACTGTCAAAGCAGATGACCATCTCTCCATGCAGAATATCATGGGCAGTCTCTCGGGCAGCGCGGTGGCGAGCGTCGGCGCGTCCGTCAGCGTACTGCATACAGATACGCAGACAAAGGCGCTCGTGGACAAGGCGGCGACGGTGACGGCAGGAAAGGATCTTGCCATTTCTGCGAAGGCCGCGCACGACTTTGATGAATACATCGCAGGGGCTTCCGTCTCCGGCGGCGTGGCCGGGCAGGGAACGGTCGGGACATGGACAGACAAGAGTGCCGTCTCGGCGCTCCTTGGTGATACGAATGCCATCCACGCGAAGAATATTTCCATCACGTCGGACAATGACCGCACGCTCAAAGCGTATGTGGCCGGGGCCTCGGTGGCGCTCTACGCCGCACTGAATGGTGCTGTCATCACAGCGGATGTCACCGGCTCTTCGGAGGCGGGCATCGGAGACGAGGAGGGCAAGTACGCGGGCGAAGTGAAGGCAGATGACACGCTCACGGTGTCTTCGGATGCCAAGACCGCGATGGATGCGAATGCATTCGGCGCAGCGGCAGGCATTTTCGGCGGCACGGGGACGGGCGCAGACCTTTCGTCCGCTGTCGATGTCACGACGAAAGTCGGGAAGAACGCGAAGCTCTCCGGGAAATCCATTTCCCTTACGGCGGAAAATACGCCGAAGATGTCCGCACTCGCGACCTCGGCGGGCATCGGTATCGGCGGCGTGGGGGTGACCGTAGCAGAGATCGAGTCCAAAGATACTTCGCGTGTCACCATCGCTGACGGGGCATCGCTCACGGCGGCGGACAAGCTCATCGCCCGCGCGGCGATGCACCAGCCGACAGATGACTACAATGCTTACGCGCATGCCATCGCCGGAAGCGGCGGCGTCATCAATGGATCGGTCGCTGTCGTCGGTATTGAGATGAATCATAAGACAGAAACCGCGATCGGGGAGAACGTCAAGATCCAGGCGGGCCGCGCGGAGATTTCCTCGGATCATAAAGACAGAGGAAACTATGAGATCGAGTCCATCGGTGCGGGCGGCTACAGCGGCACCGGGGCGGACACGAGGTACACCGTCGACTCCACGTCGAAGGTCACCATCGGTGACGGCACGAGCATGACGACCGGGCGCGAGACGGCCATCCGCGCGGATAACGTCAGCGAAAAGGCATGGAAGGACGGCTCGGAGAAAGAGAACGCGGTCTCCGGCGGCGCGGCCTACGCGAGCGGGAATGGTGTCGTGAGTGTGACGAAAATCACCCATACCACGCAAGCCGATCTCGGGAAAGTCACCCTGCAGGCGAGCGCTTCTGACCTTACGGCAGAAGAAAAGGCCGCGGGCAAGACGCTGCACGACAAGAAAGCCATCTCCATCGACGCCGCGAGCCGCGTCAAAGCACATGATAACAATGCCTTGTCGACCGGTGCCGCCGTCGGTGCAGCGCACGTGAAGGAGACGCTCACGGTGAATGCGGAAACGAGCGCGACTGTCGCGGACGACGCAAGCCTCAAAGCCGGCGAGACAGAGAAGGCGAATGCGAAAGACAAGGCTTGGGAAGGAAAAGCGGAAGGCGACTCGTATGACGGCTCGTACAAGGGCGGTACGATCGCCATCGGCACAAGAAATGATGCGGATCTCTACAGCACGACGTTGGTCGATGTCTTCGGCTTGGCGGGCTATGCGGGCTCAGAAAATGACGTCACCTACACGGGCAAGACGAAGACCACATTCGGCGCGGCCGCGGAAACGGCGAAGGGGGATATTTCCCTTGCGGCAGGCCGTGACAGCGCGGGCGAGACAGGCACGATCAGCGTCAGCGCGCACAGCGACATCCTGAATGCGACGGCGATCCCGATCTCCATCCAGAAGGATCCCGACGCGAAAGCAGACAGCCAGGCGAGCCTCACCGTCACGAATGGCGCGGATATGAAGAGCGACCGTGACATCCTCCTCAAGGCGAAAGCGGGTGCGGTATCTGCCTCTGGCAATGGCGAGGTGAAGGACTGGGTGAATGCCATCGAAGACGCCTTCGGCTCGGATGGCAGCCAGATCGGGAAGAAGGAGATCGCAAAATCCGCCGATGTCACCATGAACGGCAAGGCGGAGACGGGCATCCATCGCAAAAAATCCATGACCATCGGTGGGAAAAATACGGATGGGACATGGACGACCACGGTCACGAGCGATGGCGACCTCTCCTACACCTATGGCGGCTCGAAGCCGGCTGGCTCGGAGCTCTATGACAAGCTCCACGAGCTGCAGCAGAAGCTCATCGACTATGCGGCCGACCCATCGGCGAAAGCCGCGTATGAAGCGGAGATCAAATTCCTTGAACAGAAGATGGAGGCAGAGGGCCTCGGGTATTTCGATAAGAAGGGTAACTTCGTAGAGACGCCGTCCGCAAGCACCTCGGAGCTGGACAGCGCCAAGGCAATGCGGGATCAGGCGAAGGATTCCCTGCCTAAGATAGAGAAAGCCTATAAGGACAAGATCCAAGAGACGCAGACTCAGATCGACGGGTTGGAGGCTGTCACAAGGAGCAAGACGGCGTATGACAGTGCGGCAGCATCGGCAGCTGCTGCGCAGCGTGCGCTCACTGAAGCTAAGACCGCAGAAGACACGGCGAAGACAGCCGTGGAAGCATTGGCGGAGGCAGCGGGTAAGACTCTGGATGCGTATATGAAAGCCAATCCTAACCAAAGCGAGGTTCTCACATACCAGCAGGCCATCAAGAATACAACGGCGGCGGAATCTGCAATGACGAGTGCGGATGCTGCGAAAACTGGCGCGGGAACGGCATATACCAATGCGGTCACCAGCTACAACAGTGCCTACAGCGATACGATCCCGACCGACCCCACGCAGTACAACGAGACGGACATCAGCCAAAAGCAGACTGCATTGACGACTCAGAAACAGCAGCAGGAGGCAGCGAAGGAGGTCCGCGTCGGCAACTACAAGAAGATCAACACACAGATCGAGCTGACGGATGAGTTCTTCGCCCAGAAAGGCACCGAGAAGGGCGGCAAGTTCTTCGATGCCAATGGCAATGAAGTCGAAGGCGGCAAGGTCACGAAGGACGGCGAGGAGTACTACCTCCTCCACAGCCAGACCTACCCGCAGATGACGCATGATCTCCTCGTGGGCGATGTCACTGCGCAGCTCGGGGATATCGTCTTCGAAGGGGACAATGTCTCCGGCGCAGGCACGCTCAAAGCAGGCGGCGATGCGGAAGTGAAGATCACGAATGATTCGCCGAATAATCTGGTGATGGGAGATGTCCACGTCGTCGGCAGCCAGGGCACGGCAGGCGCCGGCCAGGGCGGTACGATTTATTTCAACAGCACCGAGATCAAGGGGTACAGCGCAGAGGCGATCCGGGCGGCGATCCAGAAAGAGAACAAGGACGCGGGAAAGACCGTTTCCTTTGCTGCCGAGACGCGCTACCAGACCGGCGGGCCTTCTGTCACCATCGAGAACAATTTCCGCCCGCAGGCGTATGTGGACAGCGACAATGCGCCCTACTACGCCGCACCGAATGTCGATCTCAAGGGCTATATCTACAATCCGCGCGGCACGGTCACCGTCACGAGTGCGAATGGCGACGTGTACAATAAGGGCACGATCTACGCGGGCAGCGTGAATATGACTGCATCGAACGGGGATTTCATCCAGACCTATGATGCGAGCAGCGCAGGAACGAAGTCCGGTATTTCCAGCGTCGGCGGGAATCCGCTCGATGACACGGGCGGTCTCTACAATGTCGATGAAAACGGCAAGGCGAATGAGAAGCTCGGCAGCGGCATCCTGGCGAATGGCAATGTCTTCATTTCCGCGCGCTATGTGAATATCAATTCCAAGATCCAGAGCGGCGTCCCGGATCACGCGATCACCATCCCGAAGGAGTACAAGCTCTTCTACATGGATGGCAGCAAGAAGGTCGATGTGACGAACGCAGCGATGGTGCCATCCGGCGCGAAGATCCTCGTCGCGGACAAAGCAGGGGAGGAGATCGAGGGGGTATCCTATGACAGGACGAATGACCGCTTCGTCATCAGCGATGTGGAAGTCCACGGCGGACACGTCTCCATCGTCGGTACCATCCTCAATACGACCAATGACACAAACAAAGCCCGCATCGAAGCCCTCGACGGCTACGGTACGATCCAGGTGAAGAATGACTCGGACAAGGACATTGAGCTCAAGACCCTCTCCACGGGCGGCGGGATCGAAGGAAAGATCGAGATCACGGATCTGGATCGCTCGAGCGGGAAAATCACAAGAAAGACCACCTACACCCGAAAGGATGGGGTGATCTCGCAGAGCGTCCAGAGCTATGCGAATGGAAATCCGACCGGGGATCCGGTGATCTCCAGCTTCACGAAAGCCAAAGACGCGAAATATCAGACGACGAAGGGCTTGTACTATACCGTGCAGACGGGACAGGACAGCAGTACCACGACCACCTATGAGCTGCATGACACCCGCCTTGACTGGTGGGGGATCAATGACAAGGCTCCGACGAGCGCAGAAATGCTGGCGCGGGGCGGTACCGTGACCGACTTCTCGCAGGGCGCTGTCCGCACGCTGCAGGGCGGTGCCTTCGTCTCCGACTACAACCAGGTCGGTGGGACGAAGACGGACGGTACATACGTGACGACGGACAATCGGTTCACGGCAGCAGAGCCGACCTCTACGTTTACGAAAAAAGAGGAACGCCTCTGGTATACGCTGGGACTTGCGAAGAAATTCGATTACAAACTGGTCGAGACCACGTATGATACGACGGTGACCCAGTATTCCCTCAAGTCGGACTACGATGTGGGCATCGGCTTTGGCGGCTTGGAAAATGGCGGCACGCTCACGGTCGATGGCGGCAGCCATGATGTCCTTATCAATGGCACGCTCTCCAATGGCCGCGGCGCTTCGACACTCTCGGGCGGCAGCCTCACGCAGGGCGACCTCGGCTATGTCGATACCGGAAGCCTTTATATGACCGCGACCGGAAACGTCGGCAGCGCGGGGCAGGCGATCAAGACAAGCGCAGACACCGTCTCCGGCAGCGCAGGCGGCGACTTCGCCGTCAATGTCAAAGGAAATGTCACTCTGGGTGCGGTATCGGCGGGCAAGATCGCTGATATCACTGCCGAGGACGGCATCGCGCAGGCAGCGGGAGAGACGCTCTCGGCAAGCCGCGTGAACCTTGATGCAGGCAGCGGCGCCATCAGCGGCGCATTTGGCGCACTCTCGATCGTAACGAAGCAAGGGAGCGGCGAGGCCTATGGTCTCAAAGCGGCGGCGGATGGAAATATCGCTATCACGAACAAGGGCGGCGATCTCTATCTCGACAGCGTCACCTCGAAGCATGGCGATGTCACCCTGACGACAGACGGCAGCTTCATTGACAACAATTTCACCGATGTGGCGAATGAAAATGCGAAGGCAAAGCTCGACGCCTGGTCGAAGGCTCGGGTCCTGGAAGGCAGCGAGGCGACGATCTCGAAACAGAAATCTCTCCTCATCGCCAAAGTACAAGGCAAGTACAATGAGTACCAGACCCTTTCTGCTTACGTGAAGAACGGGAAGTACACTTTGGACGATACCGCGAAGGCGGTGCTTGCGGAGAAGGGCATCACTGACATCGATGCGTATATAGCTGAGAAACAGGCGCGCTATGATGAGCTCGCTCAGACCGTCGGCACTTGGAAGAAAACGGACGTCGAAGCGCATGTGAAGGAGATCGAGGACAGCACGGACAAGACGCTCTACGGCAATGCCGCGCTCACCGAAAAAGATCTGACAGCGGATAAGTACCTCACCGCAGAAGAAAAGGCAGAAGTCCTCGTCGGCTCGGCAAAGTCCGCGCAGGATCTCCTCGTCACCTTCTCCGGCGGCAGCATCAAAGAGGGCATCACCGATACCCAGACCACGCAGAAGGAAACCGCGCATGTCACGGGACAGAATGTCACCCTGACAGCAAAGGGCGGCAAAATGGAAAATGGCAAGTACGTGAGCGGCATCGGACGAAAGGAAAACGGACAGGAGATCGACCTCTCGACGAAAGAGAAGATCGAGAGCCTGACGGCAGACCAGCTGATCGCCCTTGCGTCCGCAGAGCGCGGGGATTTCAAAGTCAATGGCAAGACCGTCACCGTCAGCTCCATCCGCTCCATTGAGACGAATGCGGACGGGAAACTCACCGCGAAAGCAGAGAATGGCGCCATCTACCTCACCAGCGATACCGGCGTGAAGGAAGGGAGCAAGCTCCTCTCCGGCGGCGAGCTCCGCGTGAAGGGGACGGGCGACCTCAAAAATGTCACCGTGGGTGCGAAGGACCAGATCGTTCTTGAATCCGGCGAAGGGGAGATCTCCGGCGTCACCATCCAAGAAGGCGGCACCCTCACTGCCCGCGCCAAGAAAGGCGTCTCTCTTTCGAAAGACGGCAACCTCGTCATCAACACCGTCTATGCCTCCGATGGGGATGTGGTACTTGACCTCAAGGGCCACAGCCTCCTTGCCGAAGACGGCCATGATGCAGATGAGGAAATGGGTACCACCTACACGAATGTGGAAGGTGAGAATATTTCCATCGAAAACGTGGCAAATGTCAAAGGCGAGGGCAAAGGACAGTCCCTCGGCATGAAAGTGACCGGCAAAAAAGCCGAAGACGGCAGTATGGTGCCGGGCAGCATCCGTTTCCATGCGACAGGCGACGCCGACATCACCCTCTTCGGAGAAGCCGCATCCGATGCGACTTCCATTGAGGCGGGAAATACCGCCATCACCAACCACGGCAAGATCTCGAAGGGCAGTTACAAGGCAAGAAAAGCCCTTCACGTCTATAATGCGAAGGGTGGCACGATATCCGGCGGCACCTTCACAGGCGCAGATACCACCCTTACCAATGAGGCGGATCTCAGCGGTGCGAAGGTAGAGGGAACAAATACACTCATCGTCATGAATGCCGCATCCATTCAGAATGCGACGCTTACGGGCGGCGCGGCTAAGGTCGATAACCACGGCAAAGGCAGTGTCATGAAAGACGTCACGCTGACCGGCAGTACGATCACCCTCACGAATGAAGGAACCGTTGAGAACGGCAGCCATACCGCAGAGACTGGTGCGATGACCATCAGGAATAGCGGCAAGCTGTCTGCGGGGGCATACACCGCAAAAGCAGGGACGATGGGCATCACGAATGAAGGAACCATCGAGAACGGCACCTATACCGCAGAGACTGATGCGATGACCATCACCAACCGCGGCAAGCTGTCTGCGGGGGCATACACCGCAAAAGCAGGGACGATGGGCATCACGAATGAAGGAACCATCGAAAATGGCAGCCATACCGCAGAGACTGGTGCGATGACCATCACCAACCGCGGCAAGTTGTCTGCGGGCACGTACACCGCGAAAGCGGGGACGATGGACATCACGAATGAAGGAACCATCGAGAACGGCACCTATACCGCCCGCGGCGACCTCACCTATACCGATATCGCAAAGTCCTCCCTCACGGACGGCACCTTGATCTCGGAAGAAGGAAAGGCAAAGATCACCGCACATGGCGTGCTCCAGATCAAGAAACTCAGCGCGAAGGATAGCGCGACCGTCAAGGCAGATCACGATGTCACGCTCACCGAAGCAGAAGCCGGCACGCTTGCTGTTTCGTCCGGCGGCAGTGTAAACGCAGGCACGCTCACGGCTACGACAGGCGATGTGAAAGTCAAAGCAAAGACAAACGTGACGATCGGCACCTTGACCGCAGAAACTGGCGGCGCGACCATAGAAGCGACGGACGGAGCGCTTGACGTGACTACGCTGAATGCAAAGAGCCTGACCGCGAAAGCGGGTACAACGCTTAGTGCGAAAACGCTGGATGTGAAGGAACACGCAAAGCTCTCAAGCGGCGGCGATATGGTTCTTACGGAAGCCCATGCGAATACCTTGACCGCGAACGCGGGCGGGAAGCTGACGGCGACAACGCTTGGCGTGACTGGCGCAGCTGGTCTGACAAGCGGCGGCGCGATGGAAGTGACCGACGCGAATGTGGGAAGTGTGGCGGCGAAAGCCGGAACAACGCTCCATGTCAAGAAGCTCACTTCGACTGGCGAAGCGACGCTGACGAGCAAGGACGAAGCGACGCTGGATGACGTGACTGCGGGAACGCTTGCCGCAGAATCGACAGCGGGCAGCGTAAACGCGGGAACGCTCACGGCTACGACAGGCGATGCGGAAGTCAAAGCGAAGACAGATGCGACGATCGGCACGCTGAAGGCAGAAGCTGGCGGCGCGACGATCGAAGCGACCGAAGGCAAACTTGATGTGACGACGCTGGATGTGAAGAAACACGCAGCACTGACAAGCGATGGTGCGATGGAAATGACCGACGCGAATGTGGGAAGTGTGGCGGCGAAAGCCGGAAGCACGCTCCATGTCAAGAAACTCACTTCGACTGGCGAAGCGACGTTGACGAGCAAGGACGAAGCGAAGCTGGATGATGTGACCGCGGGAACGCTTGCCGCAGAATCGACAACGGGCAGCGTAAACGCGGGAACGCTCACGGCTACGACAGGCGATGCGGAAGTCACCGCAAAGAAAGACGTGACGATTGGCACACTGACCGCAGAAGCTGGCGGCGCGACGATTGAAGCGACCGAAGGCAAACTTGACGTGACGACGCTGAACGCGAAGAGCCTGACCGCGAAAGCGGGTACAACGCTTAGTGCGACAACGCTTGGCGTGACAGGCGCAGCTGGTCTGACAAGCGGCGGTGCGATGGAAGTGAGCGAAGCGACCGTGGGAAGTGTAGCGGCGAAAGCCGGAAGCACTCTCCATGTCAAGAAACTCACTTCGACTGGCGAAGCGACGCTAACGAGCAAGGACGAAGCGAAGCTGGATGACGTGACCGCGGGAACGCTTGCCGCAGAATCGACAACGGGCAGCGTAAACGCGGGAACGCTCACGGCTAAGACTGGCAACGCGTCTGTCACCGCGAAGACGGATGTGAAGATCGACGCGCTGAAGGCGGAAGCTGGCGGCGCGACGATCGAAGCGACAGACGGAGCGCTTGGCGTGACGACGCTGAATGCGAAGAGCCTGACCGCGAAAGCCGGAACAACGCTTAGTTCGAAAACGCTGGATGTGAAGGAACACGCAGCGCTGACAAGCGGCGACGATATGGTTCTTACGGAAGCCCATGCGAATACCTTGACCGCGAAAGCAGGCACGACGCTCGATGTGACGAAGATTCATACAACGGGCGATGCCAGCCTTGCGAGCGGAAGTGATATGATTCTTCATGAGGCAGAGGCAGGCGGCAAGCTGACGACGAGTGCAGGCGGCAGTATTTCCGTGAAAGAAACGAATGCGAAGATTTCCGGAAGCACCATCGAGATGACGGTGGGAGAAGACATCCGCATCACGGATCGTTCGCCGGTCGGAAAGCTGGATGGCGTGGATACGAGCACGCCGGCAGGGTCGACCACCGGCAGCGGAGCGGCAGGAAGCCTTGTCATCGGCGAGGCGAAGCCGCATGATTTCGATGCGAGCAGAAAGGGCAGTGCGTTGCTCTCATCTGCGGGCGGAAAGGTCACTCTCTCTGCGAAGAAGGTGGAGATCGACACGCTGGCAAATGGCAAAGGCAGCACGGCAGACCTCACGATCTCTGCGGACAACATCGGTATCGATGATCTGGCAGGCGTCGGCGCGCAGCATGTCACCATCCACGGCAAGGATGGACAGAGTCAGGCGCACTACGCAGGCATTCACTCCACAGCGGAAGGCGGCACCCTTGTGAAGGACAGCGCAGTCGAGCATCTGGAGCTCACCGGCAGGGAGCCTCTCGGTTTTTCGAATACCGCGATCGGCGGAGACAGTGTCCTTGCGACGGATAAGATCCGTGTGACGATCCAGAAGAATCCGGGCAGCAGCATGGCAGAGTATTTCGGAGATCTTTCTCTCAATGGGTATGATATTGCGACCGATCATGTCATGACGAGCGTCAAGGACGGCGTCACCGTGAACGGCGAGCGTTTCCCGATGACGGCGGAAAGCGTCATGAATGCGAGCCTCTATGAGGACCGCACGCTTGGCCGTGACGGACGGGAGAAGGAAGAGGAAGCGGAGAAGGAAAGTCCGTCTCTTTCCTTCAGTGCACCGAATGAGAAGGAAGCATATGAAGTCGTGAAATAGGTTTTGAAGTAGCAAGAACGCCTCGTCGAAAGACGAGGCGTTCTTGTCGTATCGTCATTTCGAGCGAAGTCGAGAAATCTTCTTTGCAGACCGAGGTGCGATGTATACCATCGTGCAAGAAAGATCCCTCGGCTGCGCTCGGGATGACGAAGCGGGGGAGCGGATGGGTTCACAAGGGCGGCTTCGCTGCATTTTAGATGACGGTATTCCCGTATCGTCAGCCTTCCCCTCGAGGGGAAGGTG
>ERZ1034865.739-NODE-739-length-17818-cov-10.321061_pt1 | contig 17818 bp, 14 predicted proteins | sample MGYA00520632_ERZ1034865 | MGnify/ENA primary metagenome ERZ1034865 (study PRJEB33766, sample SAMN09781738) | gut metagenome | biome: gut microbiome | host: Homo sapiens | place: Madagascar | study: EMG produced TPA metagenomics assembly of the PRJNA485056 data...
GTGCTTTCTTCCACGCCTCGTACTTCTCTGCGGGGATTCGCACCGTTATCCCGTTCACTGCCGTCGCGTAAATGTACCGCTTCTCCATGTTCGGCTCCTTCCTGCTGCGCGTATTCTGCGCGCAGCTCGTCCATTGTCACCTCTCCTGTCTCGAGGGCAAGGCGGTTGTCAGTTACATACTTGTCAAAGCCGGTCGCCTGCACCTCTGCGCCTGCGATCTGCTGCTTTGCTGCAATATAATCCGTGTTTGGGGCGACCGCCGTTCCGTCAACAGCAGTGTACCCATTCGTTAGCATGTCGTCAAGCACGATCTCGAGTGTTTTTGCCGCTTTGACGTTCTCCTGCCCATTATCGTTGACGATGCGCTGCGCGGCATCAATGATTTGCGTGCGCGTCAGGCCCTCGTCCATCGCCTTGCGCATGGCGGGGGTCTCGAATATCTGATTGTTTCTCTGGTATCCGTTTGCCGTCCGCTGCCGCGCGCCCTTCTGCTGTCCGCGCGAAAGGCTTATATCCGCGATACCGGAGAGCTGCTCTGCCGCCGCGCTGTAATAACTGTGCAGCTCTGGGTGGTCGAACTGGAAAGCGTTCACGTTTCTGCCCGATACGTTTTCCTTTGTGCGGCTGTCAATGTGCTCGCCCGTTCCTGCCGCTTTCTTCGCGTCGTTCTGCCCTGCGACATAGCCTGCATAGGCCGTCTCATTCGTCGGGTTCGGGTTCGCCTTGCCCTCCACGCCCGCATTGTAGGCGGGCAGGAAGTCCTTCACGTGCTGCGCCGTGTCCTTGCCCTCTTGGTACGAGCCACGAATCGCCTTGCGCCCGCTCTCACCGATCATACTGTCGTAGCGCGCAAAGAGCTGGTCAGCAATACCGTTCACGATCTCCGCGTCGCTGCGCGTCTCTGTCTGCACGTTCGGCAGCGCGGTGCGGCTGTCGTAATAGCGCCCACCGCGGTTGCCGATGGCCTCCACGCCACCGCCGAGCCCCCCGAGGATGCCGCCGACGAGGAAGTCGTTCAGAATTTCCGATGCTTCCAGCTCGCTATAGCTCCCGCCGAGCGTCTTGCCGTTATAGATCATCTGCAAGGCAGGCTGAATGAGGTCTTCGATGGCCTCCTCGCCGCCCTCTTCAAGGAACGACAGCGCGATCTTGCCCGCCGCGCTGTTATTGAGCCCCGACATCGTGCGCTCGATGACGTCATCTAAGAAGCCCTTGCCGAACATTTTCTTGAACGGCGCTGCCGCGTTGCCGATCTTCTCAGTCGCCACGCTCAGCGCGCCGCTGGCGAAGCCATAGTTGACCTGCTGCTCGTGCGTTGCGCCCTGCCTGCGGGCCTCCTGCGCGCTTCCGCCGCCGCTGCGCACAAACATCGCAGGAAGCGCGCTGCCGCCCGTAGCGAGGCCGAGAACGGCGTCCGCACCCATCTGTGCACCCGCGACACCCACGTCGACGGCGAGCTGCCCGACCTTGCCGAGCCCACTTTTCGCCTTATTGATATCTTTTGCGCCGCTGTCGGCCAGTATGTCAGCCACCTTATAGATCGCGTCAGACGTGCGCTCGACTTCGCCGCCGACGCCGTATGCCTGCTGATACGCCGCCTTGCGTGCTTCCAGATTGGTGATGACGGTGCGTGCCGTTTCACGCTCACTCTCGGTGCTGCTGGGGTCCGCCAGCACGTCGCGCTGCGCTTTGATATCCTGATCCCACAGCGCGATTTCTTTCTCGGCCTCATCACGGCGCTGCAAACCGCTTCCGGTCTGCGCCATGCCTGCCACATTCGCAAAGCCCGCGCCGTAGGTCTTCGCCGCGCCCTTGAGCGTATTGCCGACGCGCTGCGCGACCGTAGGCGTCTTCACATCCTGCACGTGCTGATTGAAGGCGCTCTCGCTCTGGTAGTTCTTTGCCTCTTGCTGCTGTAAAGCGCCCTTACTAAGGCCCTGCACAAGCGTGTTCTGGTTCTTCGGCATCACGACGTTCTGCTGCGTCGTCGGCTGCTGGCGGAACATCGGACTATAGCCCTTCTGCGTCGCCCTCTGCTGCGTCACCGGCGTCGTCTTCACCGCATTCGCCGCAGGGGATGTGCTCTGCACATCCCCTGTTTTTACGAGCCGACCATTTACGCCAGTGCCGACCACCGTGCGCTTTTCTTCCTGCTGTTCCTGCACCGCAGGCGTTGTCTTGACAAGTCGTCCCATTTAGTCCTCCTCATAGGAATACCCGTACTGCTTGAGTAGCTTCTGCATTTCTGCTTTCTGTTCGCTTGTCATCATCGGCCAAGTCTTGTCTAATGTGCCAAGGATTCGGCCTCCGTCCCCATTTTTAAGAGATGTGTTGAATCCGGACAGCAGTGCGATAAACTTGCCTTGTGGCATCATTCTGCCGCCGCTGCTGCTAATCTCGCTTTCATCTCCACCGTTTTCACGCTTGTCCAGCCAGTTTTCATAGTCGCCATACGCGCCGCTCGAAGAGGTCAATCCGAATTTTTTATAGTTGTTGGCAATATAGCTCTTTGGATAGCCGGACTGATATGCCGCTTCAAACAAACCCTCATAGTCCGCCTCGCTCGGCGGAACCGTCACGTTACCGGAGCGTCGTGTCCCACCGCTGCTTGCCGCCTGCGCTGCGGCCTGCTGCAATTTATACTGCCATTCCGCATTATAGCGTGCGTCCTCGATGGCGTCGCGTTCCTTCTGGTAGTCATAGTTGAGTTTGTCCTGCTGCTTCTGATACGCCAGCGCATCCGCCGTCTGCTGGTCGCCCACCTGATCGCGCGCGAGCTGATAGAGGTAATTGCGGTCAGCCAGCCAGCGTTTGTAGTTGTTGTCCTCAAGGCCGATAAGCGTATTCAGGTCGGCGCGGTCGCCGCTCAATTTATCCTGATACATGCTATAGGCAAGCTGCTGTAATTCGGGAATCTTGTCCGTCATCTGGCTCATCTGGTAGTCGCTCGCCTGTTGGCTCGCTGCCACCGCCGCCGTGGACGGCATTCCGCCCGTCATCACTGCCGCCTTGCCGAGCACATCCTCAGCGCTGCGGTCTGCCTCGCGCGTGTACTGCTTGCGATACTGCTGATAGAGCGGGTCGCTCACCGCGTCGTAGGAAAACGGCGTGCGATTCAGCAGCGCGTCGAGCTTTGCGCTGATCTGTCCGCTCTGATCGTAGTTGTAGTTGCTGTCGCCCAGCTTATCGAGCCAGCTCGTGTCAGCCTTTGCAGGGCTCGCGCCCGTGCCGAGTTTGATGTACTCGCTGCCGTCCACGCCGCCGGAATAGTCGTACTTCGCGCGAATTTTCTCCGCCGCGTCGTGCGCCGCCTGCTGGCCCGCCTTGTCTCCCTCGGCATATGCCTTGTTGTAGGCCTCGGTATACTGACGGATGAGATCAAGGTCGCCCGAATCGTTGATGAGCGTCAGGTCTGTATTCTTGTGCTTGAAATTATCTGCCATTGTCCCCTCACTTTCTGCCGCCCGTCACGTATTCGTACTCGAGCGCATAGAGCCGGTATTCTCCTGTGGCTTTGATTTTTAATCTAAAATGGTCGCAGCGGCGGATCGGGCAGTTAAGCGTGAAAACGTCTTTCTCCTGCGCCCCGCAGCGGTCGACCTCTTCCCACGCACCGCCGTCGAACTTGACAAGGAACACGACCGTTGCGCCCTTCTCGCATTCCAGCCGTGCCCGCACGCGCTGCACGTGCTTCGCGTCAAACGAGCCGCCGTCATAGTCGGCAAACTCCGCCTCGCTAATAACGGCGCCCTCACGTGTTGCGCCAATCGGGATATCTGCCGGATTCCCCAGCAGCACACAACCACCATCCACTAAGGCCATAATACCGCCCGAATAGGCCATTTGCACCACGGCAAGCGTATCTTCCTTATGCCACACGCCGTTCTCGCTGCTGTAGCAGTACAGCGCCGCCTTGCCATCCTCTTTCAGGCTCACGTAGTAGTTGAGGCCGTCGCTTCCTCCCACCGCGTCGGAGAGGCGCACATCGTCGCCCAGCGCGCGGGAGATACAGCGCGGCATGCCGCCGCTGTACGCCATGATGCCGACCTTTGAGAGGTAATAGAGCGTTTCACCCGCCACGGCGAGGCTCTTGTGGCTGCCCTTCATCACGCCGAGCACCGCACTCGACATGAGTTGGAAGTTTGTCGGAATCGTGCCGTACATCTTGAAGATTTTGTCTTCTTTGAAAAAGCACGGGTAGCCAAGATAGCTCACGCACGCCGTGAACGCTCCCGCCGTACCGCTCTCCACGCTGAACGCGTCCGTGGATAGCCCGTCAAACACATTCCAGTTGTACGGATCGCCGAGCTTTGAAGCAAAGATGCTGTCGCCCTTGCATCCCCATACGCGGTTTTCGTTCGTGCAGACAAAGTCCATATCGGGAACGCTGCGCTTGAGCGTGACTGTTCCGGGCTCCGTGATGCTTTCCTGCCCATCGGGCAGGCGGAAGGTGTTTTCATAAAAGCGAAGCGTCTTTTTGTCTTCGCTGATCTCTCGAATGATGGGCGTGCGGTTGTTGTAGGTCTCCTTTGTGCAGCCCGAGATCGTCACGGCGTCGCCCACGTTGAACGGGAACGCCGCGCCGGTCGTCGTGATGCTGTTTGCCGCCGCCTTTTCGTCGGCATACGTGCCATTCCCAAATTTCAGCCCCGCCGCGGCGTAGCTCGCCTCCATCGGCTTGATCGTGCCGTCCTTTTCACACACGATCTTGTCGGGGAAGATGAGCACGCGCTCGCCCAGTGCGCAGAAGGTCTTTTCGCTGTCTGCGACCGTCGTCTTCTCTTCGCCGTTGACGTAGAGATTTGTTCCGTATACCTCGTAGAGCTTGCCTGCGCTGAAAATGCCGTTCGCCTTACCCATATTCTTGCGGACGGTATAGCGCCGCGCACGGGGGGCAAGAAGCGGGAAGTATCGCGCCGACAGGTTTTTCATGTCGTAGAGCTCGCCGCCCGCCGCGCCAAATGTGTGGTTGATGCCGCCGAATTTTTCTTGCTGCACGCGCCGGTTCATATATGCCGTGATCTCAGGCAGTCTCATCTGGGCCCTCGCTTTCTTTCTTCTCCGGTGCTTCCGTGCCGTCGCATATCATTGCGATATTGCGAAGCGACTGGCGCACCGCTGCCACCACATCGACGGCATCGCCGTTGACGTTCAAAATGCCGATCAGGCGCATCGCGTGCGCTGCTTCCTGCTTGATCTTCTCATTCATGCTGATTCCTCCAATCGTTTCAACCGTTCTTCCTGCTCGCGTACCTTCGCCCACAGGATCGGAATGAATTCGCTGTACCGCAGGAAATACGTTTCGTTGCCGTCCTCGCGTTTGGCAGCGGCCCAGCCCGCGAATTCCTTCGATTCAATGCCGCACGCGCGCATGGCGTCCTCGACCTCCTGCGCGATGAATCCCGTGTGGAAGCGTCCGCTCGTGCCGCTGTTCAGCTTGTAGCGCTTCGGCTCGACGAGCTCAAGCATGCGCACGTACTTCTCCGGCAGCGCCTCGATGCTGTTCTTGATGTTCCGGTCGGACCCGTTCAACTCGTTCGTGCTGCAATAGATCGCGTCCCAGACGAAATTCCGGCTGCCGAGATTATAGAGCGCGTCCGAGTTCGGTATGACGTCTCCCTTAATCTGCACTTCTTCGGAATTTCCGTCCACCTCGATAGAGGCGTGATACTTGTTACTTCGGTCCCACCCAGAGGCGATAAACAGGCTGCCGTCTTCCGCGAACAGCTCCATTGCGCTGGAACTGATGTCGAGTTTGTAGTCGGATGACGAAGCATAAGTCGTTTGTATTGTGCCGCATTCGTTGTCGTCATCGTCTACGATGCTGATGCTTCCGCCGCGTAGCTTTGTCGCCGTCAGCGTGCCATAGATGTTCACCGCGTCCACGTAGAGGTCGATGGATCCCGTGCTCGCAATCTGTGCACCGTTGTAATTGAGCTTGAAGATCGTGCCGTTCTCGCCGCTCGTTACGGCCAGCGTGAAGCCCTGGGCGCTCTGGTCAAAAATGCTCTGCGCCTGCGTCGCATCGATCTTGGTTCTCACCGTCGCGCGGATGCCGTTCACGTCGGTCTTGATGTTAGTGATCGCGCCGTCGAGGTTTGAAACACTTACCTGCAAGCCCTTTGCCGTTGTGTCAAGCTGCGTGATGTCCCCCTCTGCATTGCTAAGTCGAGCATCTAATCCTTTTGCTGTAATGGAAATTTCATTTACATTCTTGTCCGTATCCTCAATCTTGGCGTAGATAGGCTCGTTGATGTTCTTGATGAACTCGCTCAGCGCGGCTTGATTTAGGTTGCTTTCATCCAGATTGAACAGCGTATACCGCAGCTGTTCCAGAAGCACGAAGAGGTAGTCATAGACCCCGTTGATCTGCTCCTGCGTGGTCTTTCCTTCCCCGTTCGGGAAGGTCGTCTCCACCAGCTGAAATGTCGTCGGCACTTGTCATCACACCTTCCAGTTGCCCTTGCTTTCTTTGCGGTTTTCGCGCCGCCACCACGCCATAGCATCGGCCACCGCCTCGTTGGCAATGGCGTGGTCGTTGGCGTAGAGCGCGCTGTCCTGATTGTAGGCGTCGAGCTGCGCTGCCAAATACAGGTGGTAGCACTCGTTGTGCCCGTCCGGCAGTAGTAATTCCATGTCCTCGACGCTCGCGGTGTCATCCTCCACGTTCACCTTGAGGGTGGGGGCTTCCGCCCCCATCATCTCGGCGATTCGGTGCTCAAGCACCATGAGGATTTCCGCCTTGCGCGGCGTGCTCAATTTGTTAGGCCGCAGCGCGTCCGCGTCACGGATAGCTTTCAGCATTTTCATACATTAGACCTCCGTGAAATACTGTCCCGCCAGCTCATGCGGCAAATACTGCAAGACGATCTTCCCGCCCGCGGCCTCGCCGATACGCTCGCACTTGTACGTCTTGCCGTCCTCGCCGTCGAGGTAATACTTGCCGTACTCATATTCCATGCCTCGCGCTGCGGGGATGGGGTCTGCCTGCGTGCCCGCGTGCTCAGCATCGATGACCGCCCACAGCGCGGGCGTCTTGTCCGGCGTCCAGTCGGCCTGCGAGGTGTGCGCCTGCCGGCACTTGTACACCTTGCCGCCGTAGCTCCTGCGGTCACCTTCAGCATAATCAACGGGGTACGCCCATGCCGTAATGAGCTCGGGCACGCTTGCCGCCTCGCCGTCGCTCAGGCTGACTGCTGCCTGCTCGATAATGGGGCGCAGCTCCACCGCGCGGGCATACGTGACCGGCTCACCCGCAAGGGCGGTGACGGTCGCTTTGGCGCTCTCGGTCTCCGTAGGCTTGCCCATCTTGATAGATACGGTGCCGTCGCGGTGGTCAGTGATGGCCCCGCTCAGACTATACGCGCTGTTGTCCCACTCGTTGACGACCTCCTTGGTCTCGCCCGTTGGATTGCCGTCGTTGTCGAGCTTGTTTACCGTCTCGCGCTGTACGATGCTCCACGGCGTGTTGTCAGTCAGCAGTGCCGCGACCTCGCTGGTGGTCATCGTGAGTGTAATGGTCTTGGTATCGCGCTCGCTCCACGAGCGGTCTTTGGGGTTGCCGTTGATTTCCGCGGGGTATTCGGTGTTGTTGACTTTGATGTAGATTGCCATAAATAATCAGTCCTTTCTTTAGAAGCAGAAGCCGAAGGCCACGCCAGTCGCATTCCTCGCGTTGTCGTAGTTGGAGTCGCCGTTGCTGATGACACGGCAGAAATACGTGGAGTTGCTGCCACGCGGAGAGCGCTCCCACCAGGCTTTCGCTGTGCCGTTGTAGGCCTTTGCCCGGCTGTTGCCTGCCTTGTAGTAGTCGTACTGCGTGCCCTCGCCGCTCTTGGAACAGCTCACGCTGCCGAAAATCTCGATCTCGCTCAGTAAAAACAACTTGTCCGCCGTGGTGTTGATGACGTCGCTCTGGTTGCCCGCCGAGGTCAGCTTGTTCACCTCTCGGATGCCGTTTTGTACCTTTGTTGGCATAAGAGCAAGGATTGCAGGCAGGTGCGTTTGCCGCATGGCACAGCTCGTCCAGCCGCCGACGTTGGTGCTGGAGTTGTTCATTCTTTTGGTCTCGCCGTAGCAGTCATGCAGTTGGAACGTCAGCGGAGCCTTGCCCGAGCCGTCTGAATAATCGTCGTGGCTCTTGCCGATGATGTCGATTAGATAGTCCGAGCCGCCAATGGTCATTGGTTTCTGGTCTGCTACCTTCCACGTTTCCGGCACTGCATTGTTGTGGCACGCCTCAATGATCTGCTCCCACGTGTTGTTGGCAAATACGGGGTCGTAGCTTGGCTTAAACGTGATGTCATACCCCGTCCCGCCGATAAGCGTCCTGCCCTTGAGGATGTTGTACACCGTGCCGTTGACCATGCATTTGCCGCTCTTGACGGTGTAGGCCGTGCCGTTGATGCGAGTCTTGTGCGCCATGTTACCTCCTTAGCCGTACACCCAGTTGATTGCATAGTTCTCGGTCGGCGTGGTCTCCGATGCCACGAGCGTCTGCTTGACGATGTTGCCGCTCGCGATGTAGTCGCTGCCGCGCGTCGCGGCCACAATCCCGCCTGAGCCGTTGCCCTTGAGGAGAGCGGTGGTGGAGGGGATATTGACGGGGCCTGCGGGGCCCTGCGGGCCGGTCGCACCGGTCTCGCCTTTCTCGCCCTGCTCGCCCTTTTCGCCCTGGTCTCCCTTGGGGCCTTTGATGTTGACCGTCGCGGGATTCGCAAGCCCGCCGTCGTTCGACCAGCTCAGGTCTCCCGCCGCGGACACAGCAGGGGTAAAGGTCGCGCCCTTTGCGCCGTCCGCGCCCTTCGCGCCATCCGCGCCGGCAGGGCCTCGCGGACCCGTCAGGCCTTGCGGACCGGTTTCGCCTTGCGGACCAGTCTTGCCCTGCGGGCCCTGCTCTCCCTGCGGTCCCCTTGGCCCCTCTGGGCCGGTATCTCCCTTCGCGCCGTCAGCACCGGCAGGCCCACGTGCTCCCGTGTCGCCCTTCGGGCCCTTGAGGTTCACGGTCTGCGGATTCGCCTTGCCGCCGTCGTTCGTCCACGACAGGTCGCCGTCGTCGCTCATACTCGGCGTGAACGTCACGCCGTCCTTACCGGCGGCACCGTCTGCGCCCGGGGCTCCATCCACCCCGGCAGGGCCTTGAGGACCGGTCTCGCCGGGATCACCTTTCGGACCCTGCGGCCCCTCGGGACCCGTGTCGCCTTTCGCGCCCTGCAAGGGGCCGTTGGGGCGGAACTTGCCAGTCGTGCCGTCTAAAATGTAGATGTCATATGGCTCTGACGTGCCCACACCGTAGGCGTCGCCCGGCTGCGCGGTCGCGAGTTTAGCCTCGTCCAGCGCTTCCGCCGTGTCGTAATAGCCCAGCACCTTGAAGCCGCTGCCGGTCTCCCCCTTGGGGCCTGCGGGGCCCTGCTCGCCTTGCGGGCCGGTCTGTCCCTGCGGGCCCTGTTCGCCCTGCGGACCGCGCGGACCTTCTGGGCCGGTCGGTCCGGTCGCGCCGGTGTCACCTTTCTCTCCTTGGGGGCCGGTATCGCCCTTGTCGCCCTTCAGCGCGGCAAACTGTGCCGCCGTAAAGTCGGAATAGGTAAAGGCATCGCCCTTGTCTCCCTTTGCACCCTGCGGGCCAGCGGGGCCGGTCTCGCCTTGAATGCCCTGCTCTCCCTGCGGGCCTTGCGGGCCGGTTTCGCCTTTGGGGCCTTGGCGGCCCGTCGCGCCGGTCGCGCCGGTCTCGCCTTTGGGGCCCTGTGCGCCGGTTGCGCCCGTATCTCCTTTGGGGCCGGTTGCGCCGGTATCGCCCTTCGGTCCCTGCTCGCCGGTATCCCCCTTGGGGCCGACTTCACCCTGTGGTCCGGTCGCGGCAACGCCCGTGTCGGCAAAAGCGCCCGCCTTTGCGTCCCACTTGAACCAGCTGCCCGTGGTCTCGTCGACGTATGGCATCTTGGAGACCGCCGTCTCCGCATCCGCCGCCGCTTGCAAAACCTCGTCGACCCAGCTTCGGTAGGCCGGAGGCGGTGTCTCGCTGCTGTCTTCCAACGTTTCGCGCACGCGTGTTTTATATATCTGGCTTTTCACAATGGTATCGCCAACGGTATAGCGCAGCTCTGCCGCGCCCTCACCGGCCACCGCCGTATCAACGCTCGATACCAGCCACACGAGCGTGCCGTCCTCTTCCGTCACCGCCACGGGATACGGCTGCGCATCGCCGTTTCGCTGCACGATCAGGCTCGCCACGCCCTCGCCGTATCCCTCGCGCCACTTCCCAAGCACGTCAAAGACGACCTTACGCGCCTGGTTCTCTCCCCTGCGCCCGAGCTTGATCTCTTCGAGCGCGTAAGCATTTTCAATAACCATGTTGTCACCTTTCTTATGGAAAACGGCGCAGCAAGAGCGACTTTTTCGTCCCTTGCTGCGCCGTGTCGCAACTCATTTTTCGTGTCTCGCGGTCGTATTCACTTATGCGTTGTGGGCCTTCGCGCTCTCAACGTAGTCGCTGCTCATCGTCTGGATGAGATTCGCGGTCGAGGCGTCCTGTCTCATCTGGTTCTGGATGGCCCACAGGAACTTTCTCTTGACCTGCACGGTCACGCCGCGCTGGATCAGGCAGCTTTCGCCGTTCACGCACACCAGCAGGTCATCCTTGTACTTGCCGCTGTCCTTGAACAGGCGGACGCTGACGTACTCCTCGCCCGCGGGGGCGGCGTTCACAGCCGCAACGGCGTTCTTTGCTTCGCTCATCGGTCTTTCCTCCGTTTCAGTGTCGGGGGCGGCGTTCACAGCCGTCCCCTTGGTGGTTAGGTCAGCGGGGTCTCATCGAACGTGGAAGTCGTTTCCACGCGAATCATATACGCCTCAACCAGACGTTCGGCGACCTTGGTTGCCTTCCAGCCGACAGTTGCACGCTGGTTCAGCGGGTCAGCCGTACCGGCAGAGCCGAGCGGCTTGACGATGTGCTCAAGACCGCCGCCGGTCAGTTCGGTCGTGCCGTAAGCCTCCGCGCCCATGATGAGGGTGGAGTAGACGTTGCGGCCCTTCGCACCGGCTTCGCCCGGATAGATGGCGGTCGACGCCGTCGGGGTGGTAGCAGGCGCTTCTTTCAGCGTGATCGTCGCGCTGCCAGCAGCCGCGGCCGAGGCGCTCTCGATCTCAAGGAGCGCACCATCGATGACGACTTCACGGCCAGCCAGCTTTGCGGCGTCGGCAGTGGTGATGGCCTCGTTTACGGTCAGGACCTTGCCGGATGCGCTCTTGACGGTAAGGTCGCGTGCGCCCTCGGTTAGGTCGTCGGCGTGGAACACCTTCGCTTCGGTCGTCTCGATGAAGCGGACACCAGCGATCTTGCCGATCTCGTCGTCGTAGATGTTGCTGGTGTCCTTGTACTCGTGCGGGCGCTTCCAGTCAGGGTCATCCTGAATGTCGTAGGAACAGTCAGGGTGAATGATGGCCCAATAGGAGCCCTCATAGCGCGGTGCGTTCATGGTTTTCAGGAAGCGAACCGCCTTGCGAACGGCGCGCACCGTGAAATAGTGGTTGCCCGTGGCCTCGCCGCCAACGAGCAGATGGCGGCCCGTCACCTGGCCTTCGCCATACTGGACGTTGGAACCGCCGTTGATGACCTCGCGGGTGATGGTGTCGAGCGTGCGGCCCGCCTGAGAGCCGAGCAGCACCGTTGCTTCCTGCAGGTTGTTGTCGATGGCGGTCAGGTCGAGAATATCGGAAATCTCGACGAAATCGCCGTACTGGTCGACCTGCGCGGTCAGCGTGGTCATGGACAGCTTGCGGCCCTTGGGCGTAACGCCTTCGGTGATGGGCGTCAAGGCCTTGGGCAGCGGATCATACTTGCGGAACTCGATCTCCTTGCCCTTGCCCTTGGGGATGTTGCGCTTCTGCGCGAAGCGGTCATGCACCAGCTCGGGCTCGGCGTTGTCGATCAGGGTGTCGCAGTAGTAGGTCTTCATCTCGCCCGAGAGACCGGCATCGGTCGTCACGTTCGTCTGGCCCTCAAACAGGCTCAGAATGACGGGCAGAATGAAAATGTCTTTGAACTTCTTCATAGAGTTTTGTCTCCCTTCTTGCAGTCGGTAAATTTAGGTGGGCATCAGAATACGATGCGCTCGCCGCGCCGAACGCGCCTTGCGATCTCTGCGCGGTCGGCCTTCGTGAATTTGCTCGGGTCACTCTTGACAATGACCCCCGGCTGGGAAGTGGTTCCATTCTCGTTTGGGCGCATTCCTTTCGCGCGGACGTTGTCCATCACGCGCTTTTCCATCTCCGCCGCAGCTTTCGCCGCGCTACGAGCCTGAATGTCGCCTAAATGGGATACCTCGTAAGCGTCTTTTACAGGAACGCCAGCGCGCAGCATCGCAATGAAGCGCGGATTCTCCGCGACCTCGCGCTTGAGGTCGAAGTCAGGGTACTCACCCGGCGCGTCCGCCGTGCCGACCAGCTCGCTCGCCTGACGGATCCAGTCGTTATACGTCTCGTCGGCTTTCTGCTGGCGCTGTCTGTCTTCTTCCTGACGTTTGAGCGCTTCGTTTTCCTGCTGCATCCGTGCATACTCGCGGTACTGTTCAACGCTCATGCCCATACTCTCCGCTTCCGCGTTGTAGAGCACGCTGTTGAGCGCCGCATCGCCCTCAAAAGCCTCACGCAGCTTACTCATATCGCCGTCCGACACGCCATAATGGCGCATCAGTGTATCGATAATGGGCTGCGAATCGGCGATTTTCTGGTCTTTGGCCTTCTCTTCTCCGAATCTGCGGTTGATGATGCGCTGCGTCTCCGCAGTGTACACGTCCTTGTATTTGCCGTTTACGAGGTTAAGGAACTCCTTTTTCAGGTCTTCCCCGCCTTTTTCCGCAGCCCCGGCGTCGTGCTGCTGCATCTTCGCGCCCTCGCCTTTCGGCTCACCAGAAGAGGTCCCCGTATCGTCAGGCGTCTCCTGCTTGCCGAACACGACGTTGGCGTATTCGCCCGTTTTGCCCTTCCGGGTGGGAGAAGAGCTTGCATTCGTGGTCTCGCCCTGTGTGCTCACGCCTCCCTCAGCGCCGCCCGATGCACCGGCAGCGGCCCCCGCAGCGGCAGCGCCGCCGTCAAAGAGACTCAGGATCACGCGAAGCGTGGTTTTGAGGTTCATGGTATCCCTCCTGCTTGTCAAATCGCGGATATTTGGCCCTCCGTGTAGGCCGTTCGGTGCTTCCCATCGTCCGCAGGGGAGGGGAGAGCGGCGAAAAGATGAAGAAAAACGCCGGCCCTCCCTCGCGGGCGTATGAATAGGAGGAAGCCACTCGCACGCCTAAAGCGTAACATGCGGCTCCCTCCGTCTCACCACGGGTGGGGAAAATTTTTTAATTTTCTGCGAAACTGACCATAATGGCATCCGGCCTCGTGGTCTCAAGCTGCTTGAGCCCGATGCAGGCCGCAAGAAATGCCGCCTCGATGCGCTCATCGCCGCCGCAGTGGATGAGGAAGCGCGGCGCACCCTCGTCTATCTCGAAGCCATAGACCTCGCACTCTCCATCGGCTTCCGTGTTCTTCACATAGCCACCGAAAGCGTACATCACGCCAGTGATGTAGTTGCAGCATTTCTCGTCCGCCGAATGGCCTTCGCATAGTATCATGTAGCGACCGATTTCGTGCTCGATGTGAACCATCGTCATGCACTCACACCCCCGGCATTGCCGCGCTGCTGCCCGCGTCCATGTTCGGCTTAGACTGTTCGGCAAGCTGCTGCATGTACGGTGTCTGCGCGCTCTGCGCGTCGGCGTTCTTGCTCTCAATTCCGCCGCTGCTGCCGCTCTTACGTGTTGAGCCACCGCTCTGCGTGCCGCCCGCCATTCCGATGCCCATGTCCTGTCCCGTAAGCTGCTGGATGACCGCGAGCGCCTTTTGCAGATGATCGCTCTGCTGCTGCACGACGTTGTAGAGCGTCGCGCCCTCGTTGACTTGGCTCTTGATCTTGTCGATTCCTTCGAAGTCCATCATGTCGAGCGCAATCATGCTTTCCTGTGCCCTGTCTGGGGAGAAGAATCCCAGCGAATACAGCTCTTTCGCCCGCTCGTTCTGTTCTGCGCGGGAGAATGGATTCTTCTTCTGCGCCTTGATCTTGATGTCAAAGACCGGTCTGCGGAACAGGTCATTGCCGAGGCTGTCCACGCCCGTCACCTGATCGCCAAGCTCGTTCACGCCGATCTGCGCATACTCGTAGGGCATTTCATTCGTGATGCGGAAAGTGCGCGCTGCGTCGTAGAACTGCCGCATGCGCTCGATGCACAGCTTCACGATCTTCGCCTGCGCGCGGTAGCACGCCGAAATCATATCTCGGCTCGCCTTGTTGCCCGCCTCCTGCAATGCAGAAATAGCCGCCGCAGCCGTCGCACCGCTGGATGTGCCGCCGTTGGACACGTCGCGGTTTGAGCTCGTTTCCTTCATCTCGTCGATCTTCATCTGCACGATATTCGCGTAGATAGAATCGAGCGGGCGCGTCGTTACCTCGCGGAGCCTGCTCTCGTCGATCTGTCCGGACACGTGGATGATCGGCTTGCGCCAGTCAAGGAACTCTTCTTCGTTGATGTTCAGGCTTTCACTCGCGAAATACCGGCGCTTGCTGCCCATCATTGAAGTTTCGAGGATGTTGCCCCACAGCTTGTCGATGTAGAGCTGCGGGTCCTTTGCAATGGCCGTATATCCAAATCCCGCAGGTGTGCCCTTTTCGGGGAACAGCACGTCGAACACGAACGGATATTCGCCGTCTTCGTAGAAGCCGCTCTCCGCATATTCGGGGTCATTTTCGCTGGCGTAGATGATATGCTCCTCGTCGATGAACTTCGCGTAGTGCAGCACCGTTCGCCCGTCTGCGGTCCTCTTGCGGTAATACCAGTCGATCACGGCGACCTTGTTGCTCGTGTCCACCGTGTCGTCGTACTCGTATTTCGCCGTTTCGATGCTGCTGCCGCTGAGCTTATCCGCAAACTGCGGGTATTCGTCCTCGATGATGTCGCGGTCGACGATCGCCACCGTAAACACGTTGCGACTCTTCTGGATGTCCTCAACGCCCGGCTCCCAGAAGATATTCAGCGGGTCAATGCCCTCGATAGCGATGTCGCCGAGCCCATTGTCTTTCTCTTTGTCCCAGAACACGCCGTAGATCGCCACACCGTGTTTGAGCTTTTCCCACCACTCGAAGCTGTATGTGCTGTCAAATTCGTTGTATTCCATGATGACCGGCAGCACGGACGAGAGCGTCTGCGCGCTTTCCTCGTCGCTCTGTTCGCGAGGCAGGCATACGGGCTCGGGGTAGTTGTCCATCGCGTCGGCGTGCTTATTCATGATTGAGTTAAACAACCATGCACTCGCAGGCTCGGGCGATTCCCCCGCATCTTTCGTCCCGCGTCGGATATCCTCCCAATGCCGAAGCTTCCACCAGCGCTCCTCGCTGATGATGCGGTTCTCGAAGTTGCTCTTGCCCTGCTTGTACTTTTGCAGCGTTTCTACGGCATCACCGATCTCATTGCTGCCGATGGCTGCGCCGCTGCTCATCGCCGCGTCGCTGTCGCGGAATGCGCCTACAAGCGGTGCTTCTGCCTTTGCATCCAACATCGCAGCAGCACCAGCCGCGTCGGCCTGCTGCTGCGTCTGCGGGAATTTTCTCGTCCCTGCCATGTCTTCCCCTCCTGTCAGTTGTGTTGGAACCACGCATATCTGTCGTAGCTTGGCGTATTGATGTCCAGCGGGTCGTACAAGACCGGCTTCGGCGGCTTATTTACCCGCGCCGCAATGGGATTCTCCATGCACACATAGCGTGTCATGTCGTAGATATGATCCTCCTGCTCGGTGTTCACGTCCTCAACGTCCTTTTCGTCGTAAACGAGGTTTGGCACCGTGCGAATAAAATTTTTGCACGTATCGAAGATATACAGCATCGGAATGCCGTTCTCATCGAACGCGAATCGGTTGTGCAGCTGCATCTTGCCGTCGATGCGGGCGTTATCCCCCTTCTCGAAGTATACGCGCTCGCGCTCAAAGAGCGAGCCGATGCTCTCTGTGCCCTGCGTCCCCCAAATGGCGGGATCGCCCACACGGAAGATGTGCCGCCCCTTGAGATTTGGGTCTTCTGCCTCAATGCGCTTCATCTCGCGGGCAACCGCCGTCGGCTCCATCTTCACGCCCTCGTTCGGCGTGCCCGTGCAGCCGTAATATTCCCGGATGTGGTAGAGCCTCCTGTCTTGGTCGACCGCAAACCAGCCGATGGCAAACGGCCTTGAATAGCCCCAGTCCATTGCGCACCAGATTGGCCACTCCTTCGGCACATGAAACGGCGCGATGACGTGCGTATGGATGCGGTCGCGGTAGTGTTCGCTGTCATTGCGCCACTCGGTAAACACCTGCCCGGAGAACGTGTCCCAGTCACCGTAGAGCAGTGCGTTCTTTTCCGCCTCCGGCATCGACGCAAGGCGCGTCAAATAGCTGTCGTCGTTTTTGAGCAGTATCTTATTGTCGAATACCGTGCTCGGCACAAAGATGCGGCTCTTCTGCCGATGCTCTTCGTGCCCATCCGGGAAGCGCACGACTGCATCCTCGCGGATGGTCCTCATCGGCGGCGCTGCCGTGATGAAACGTTCCTTGACCCATCCGTGCCCCACACCGCCGGGGTTCGCCGTGCTGCGGATGTATACGCGCGTCCCCGGACCGTTCGGTCGGTTGCGGGAAAAGAGGTAGCTATATTCCTCCCACGTAAAGTGGGTCAGCTCGTCGAATGCGATAAAGTCATACGCCTGTCCTTGATACTTGATCTTGTCCTTTGCGTACTGCATCGAGCCGAAGAGTATTTTCGCCCCGCTCGGGAATGTCCACGTGTGGCTGCTGCCGTTGTAGCGCGCGCCCGGATAGATGCGCGGGTAGTAGTTCAGCGTCTTGTCAATGAGCTCGGCAAGCTGCGGGAAGGTCTTTCGCAGGATGATCGCCTTGTAATACGGGATATCCACCTGCCGCAATGCCTCGATGACCAACGCATCGGATTTTCCCCCACCTAACCGGCTGCGCCGCCGTATAGAGCCTCATCCTCCCAGCGGCTCATAAAGAGCGCCTGCTTGGGCTGCGGCTTCCATACCACGCTACGCTTCGCCATTCGCATCACCTCCCGCGTCCTGCGGAACAGGCATTACCGCGGGCAGCTCTGCCACCCCGCACACGCTCTCTCCGCCGTCGTCCTTTTTCTCGTCATTTACCCAGCGGAAATTGTATCTCAGGCTGAATTCCGCGCCACGCTGTCCGTCTCGGTCGAAGAGGCGTTCCTCGGCATAAGCCTCGATGTGGGACTTCGCGCGCGTGACCGTGTCAACGAACTCTTTCTTCGCCTGATAGTTCAGCAGCGCTTGACGGCTTGTAAATCCAAGTGCAAGCGCCAGCCCCGTCACTGTCGGCGGTCGCTGGTGAATGATAAACGGCTGCCCGAATTTGTCGAGGATCGGCATCCCATCGTCTCCGATGATTGGCTCACCCTTGCAATCTTCAAAGTATCGGTCAATGACGGCCTGCATTTCTTCGACCGTCGCATATTTGGGAGGATGCCCAGTTTTCGCCATGCCGCCACCGCCTTTCTTTTTTATGCTGCCAGCCCCCCGCCCTCGGCCTTATCGCGCAGCATTCTTATCCCCGCTCGGGGAACCGAGCTTCCTATTTCCGACGGTAACACGACATCTTTTATTTCTCACCACGGGTGCAGAAACTTTCTCTTTTCTTTCTGCGCTCTCCCCTGTATAGTTACATACACACAACATAGATACATCCTGCGTATAGCACTCTCTCCCTATCCCCCCTATAA
>ERZ1034865.740-NODE-740-length-17814-cov-6.369615_pt1 | contig 17814 bp, 9 predicted proteins | sample MGYA00520632_ERZ1034865 | MGnify/ENA primary metagenome ERZ1034865 (study PRJEB33766, sample SAMN09781738) | gut metagenome | biome: gut microbiome | host: Homo sapiens | place: Madagascar | study: EMG produced TPA metagenomics assembly of the PRJNA485056 data set...
AATATATGCTTCCTGAAATCTTGATATACAATTTCTTCTTTTATTTAAGATATTACTTCCATGAATTTGACGAATTAAATCTTTTAATGGAAAAAAATTTGTCTTTTCCTCATCCAACCACTCTGGTCTTTTTCCTAATTTTGGTTTCACAAGCTGTGGTTTTTCATATATATTCCGAAGTAATTTTTCATATTGTTCTTCATATTTTATTGTATCTGAAAGATCTATATATATTCTCGTTTTTATATAGGCTGGCAAGTACTCATTTCCCTCATCATCTCTTTCAGCAATGATTGGAATAAATTTTTCCTGTTTCATTTTCCCATATATTTCACCAGAAATAATTACAGTCTCATCACCAACACCTCCTGTTCGATTATTTGCTTTTTGTGCATATACCCTATCACAAATTATAAGTACCTTTGTAATGTCAGGATCATTAACACATCTTTCCATAAATGCATACTTATCTTGCCCTTCTTTTAGTTCCCATTTATCAAGCACAACATCCACTCCATGAGAAATTAAGCGTTGGGCAAGCTCTAGTACAAGTCTATCACTGCTCCAAGAATATGAAATAAACACCTTTGGCATTTTATCATCCTGCAATCCTAATCCCCTCCATACCTTATTTTGACTCTTAACATTTTCTTTTCATTTTACCACCCGACATAAAACGACACAATGAACTTACGTGAAATCGAAAGTTATTTTTTACAAAAAAACACCCTAATAGAATGGATTCTAATCAGATTCTCATCTGATTGATCATTCTATTAGAGTGCTTCTACTTTAAAATTTCTGTTATGGTCTGAGTTCATTTCCAAAGCCGCCAAATTCAAACACTTTTTGTATCGGTGTCCTGATCTTCGATCCGGTCGTGAAGTTGCTCGAACCTGATACGGATATCCCTTGACATCTGATGATGTTGTATCCTGTTCCCGATCGTGACGCCGGTCAGGAGAAGCCCCGTCATGGCAATGATGATCAGGACTGTCTCAACCTTTACTTTTAACGGCTTTTTCTCAATCGTAGATGGATTCTGCTTCCCAGCTGATGATATTTCCGTTTTCTGCGTTGATCTCAAATTCATACTTTACCTCCGCATAGTAGGCTTCCCCCTCATAGAGAGAGATGCCGTCGTCATAGTCCGGATGGATGTAGATGTTTCCGGCATCGATGCCAGGGATCCTGTCCATGACGGTCTGTTTTGCTGTCTCGATGGAAACACCGCCCGGTGTTGTCTGCGATGTGCCGGCTGCGTTCTGGGAACCTGTCGTACCATTCTGTGATGCACGGTATCCCTTGTCTATCACTTCGGAGTCTGCCGAAAGGATGCGTCCATCGGATGCATCCAGCTCATAATCGTACTCCACTCCGGCTGCGGTGAATTCCACCTCATATCTGGCACGGCCGTCATCCCAGTCCTGTTTTACCGTGATGTACTGGATCTGTTCCTCTGTGACCCCTGCATTCCCGGCTGCGATGTTCTTCGCTTCCTGTTCCGTGATGCCGCCGTTCACCATTGTGGCAGAACCTGCGGTTGCGTGTTGTGACACGCCTGCCTGTGATGTCCCGCTGCTGTCGTTGTTTCCTGTCTGTGCTGTATGATCTGTTGTGTTGCTGCCGTTTTGTGCTGTTCCTGTTCCACTGCTGTTATCCTGTGCATTGTGATCTGCTGTATTGCTGTTGTTCTGTGACGCCGTGTCTGATGCATTTTCTGCGCTGGCGGAACCCTGCACGGTTCCGCCAGCTACTCCTGTAGTCCCCTGTATGCCCTTGGTATCCTGCACATTTTGGGATGTACTGCCGCATCCGGTCACAGCTGACACGAGTGCCGCGGATATCAGTCCTGCGGCAAGCATTCTCTTTTTATTTCTCATTTTTGTCCTCCAATTTCACTTTTGCTCCGGCGATGCGTTCCATCCTGATGGCTGCTGTTTTCTGCCGGTGTTCTTTCTCACACCTTGAAGATCTCAGTGTCTGCCTTTAACGTTTCTGCCGCTGCGCCTGCCTGTTCCGTGGTCTCTGCCACCTCGGAGCACCGCATGGTGATGTTCTGGATGCGCTCTGCCATGTCGGAGGTCCCACTTGCACCCTCGTTTGCCGCATTTGCAACTCCCTCGATCGCATTTATCATGCCGTCCATGGAAGCTAAGAGTTCCTCGGATGTCGCACTGAAATCCGATACAAGACCGTCCACAAACTCGGAATCCCGGTTGTAGGCATCCGCAAGGCTCTCAAAGCTGTCATAACTGGATTTCACATCAGTTGCGACGAAGTCTAACAGACGCCTGCTGTCCTTTGTGAGCTGGTTCACTGCTTTCACCACGCTGTCCGTGACCTCCTGGATGGTTGTCGCCGTCTCACCGGATTCCGTCGCAAGCTTCCGGATCTCGTCCGCCACGACTGCAAACCCTTTTCCCATCTCCCCGGCGCGCGCCGCCTCGATGGAAGCATTTAAGGATAAAAGATTGGTCTGGTTGGTGATCTCCATGATCGCCTGTGCCAGGACCTCGATCCGGGATACCACTTCCACATCCTGCAGTGCCTGGTCGAGGCTTTCCTTGATCTCGCCGTGCATGCGCTGTGCATTGGCACGGTTCTCCGTGGTCTCTCTCTTCGCATTGATGGCACGGGTATGGATGTCATTGACACGCTCCGCACCTTCCTGTGCGCTCTCCGCGATGTTTTTGATCGCCCGGTTGATCTCCTCTGACATGGTGTTCATCTCCGTTGCGGATGCAGCGGATTCCTCCATGCTCGCTGCAAGCTGCTGTGTCGTTGCGGAAATGCCTTCCATCTCGCCGTTGATCTCATCCACGTTTTTCCCGATGGAGGAGACATGGCCGCTCAGGGACTCTGCATTGTCCTTCACGCTCCCAAGGTGTCCCGCAAAGCTCTCCCGGATCTTGTGGAAAGCTGCCGCAAGGTTTCCGATGCTGTCTTTCCTGTCTAAATATTTCTGTTCCACATCCTGTGTGAAATCGCCCTGTGCGAGGGTGTCCGAATAGCTGCAGGCAAGATCAAGGCTCCTGATGTAATCAATGATGCCTGCAGCACCCACAACGATCGTGATGATAAGCCCGGCTGCCATAAAGGCTGCCATTTTTTTCACATCAGAACCGATCATTTCCGCAAGCTGGCTCTGCGCCTGTGCCTGTTCTGTCCCGCCCATGAGGCTTACTGCGTATGCTGCGAGCTGTTCCATGCAGTTTTTCGCATATAGCACTGCCCCTGCACCGAGCAGTATCACAAAAACGAATACGATCTTTGTTCCAAATTTCGTCTTTCCCATAATTTATCTCTCCTGTTCCTTATATGATATTTAGACAATTGCTAAACTCCTCATACTCTTCTTTCAATTGTTTCATATGATTTCTGCAATCATCATCTTCCTGCCTCAGGCTGTGCAAGGATATCTTTTTTCTCCCAGTCTGCAACAAATTCCACGCACCTGTCTGCCGGGAGCGGCCTGCTGATCAGGTAGCCCTGTAAAAAGTTGCAGCCGAGCTTTTCCAGCTGTGCTGCCTGTTCCCTTGTCTCGATTCCCTCTGCCGTCACCCAGATGTGGTTCCTCTGGGCGAACACGAGGAGCGTCTGCACGATCGGCATGCCCATCTTCCTGCTCCCGATGCCCCAGACCAGCTCCTTGTCCAGCTTGATGCTCTGGAACTCGAAATCCATCAGCCGCACGAAATTGGATTCGCCCTTGCCGAAATCATCCATGACCAGGTTGAACTTCTTATCCTGCAGCCTGTTTGCAGTCTCCAGGAGTTTTCCGTTATCCGCCGACTTCCCGAGTTCCGTCATCTCCAGCCAGATCTTCCCATGCTGGAGGCCGTACCGGTCCAGGCAGCTGCTGATCTCCTCCCAGACAGTCTCCACCATGCAGGTCTGCGGCGACAGGTTCACGTTGATCCTCGTGATGCCATGTTCCGCAAACCTCGTGAACCACCGGCAGCACTCCCTTATCATCCACAGGTCGATCTCATGCACCCAGCCGCCTTCCTCCGCCTCCTGCACAAGGCTCTCCGGGTCAAGGAAACCTCCCTGCCCGTCCTTTGCACGGAACAGCGCCTCAAGCCCGGTGATCCTGTGCTTTTCCACGTTGTAGATGGGCTGGAAATAAGCTTCCATCCCAAGACTGGAAATATCTTCCCAAGTATAAGCTCCTGTAATGCTCATGGTCTTTTACCTCTTACCTGTTTTTTTGTTCCATCTCCCAGCCCCCGCTGCCCAGATGACCTTTCCTTTTATCTCTTCCCTTCCTGCCGCACCGAGCATCCTGCTGTCTAAAGACACCGGGCGGTTGTCCCCGAGGAAGAAATAACTTCCTTCCGGCACGGTGTACGGATAATCCACGCTGTCTCCTGTCTCCGACAGGCCGAAGATGACATCCATCTCCTGCACTTTTGCGCCGTTCCTTGTCAGGTGTCCCTCACAATCCACCTCTATCACATCCCCCGGCAGCCCTGCGATGCGCTTGATCAGGTATTCCCCGGATGCATCCTTTAAGATGACGGCATCCCCATAGCCTACGCCGTCCGGGAGGATGCGCAGGAAGAACACGATATCCCCGGGATGGCAGGCAGGGCGCATGGAATTCCCATCCACGCGCATGATCCCGCACACCCTGAACACCAGGATCCAGACCACGAACAGGATGACGGCCCGCTCTGAGCGCATCTTTCTTTTCCGTTTTTCCTCGCGGATCTTCAGGAGTGCCATGTCAAGGCTGTACTGTTCTCCCCCGTTCATGGCTGTTCCCGGAGACCGGCCTCTTCCGGTTCGTCTGCCTGTATCTGTCCCGGTCTCTGTATCTGTCCCGGTCTCTGCGGCTTTCCCTGCGGATCCCGGGTGTCTTCCTCCGGCGGACACTCTGCGAAGATGCAGTCCAGGCCTTTTTTCAAGGATTCCAGCCGGCTGCGGTACTGATGGTAGAGCGCCTGTTCCTTCTCCACTTTCTCCCTTGTCTTTGTCAGGATGACGTCCATCTGTCTCCCTGCCTCTGCAAGGATCTCCTCCGCCTGCCGACCTGCCTCTGCAAGGATCTCTCCTGCCTTCCTCTCTGCCTCCGTAAGGGTCTCCCCTGCCTTCTGGTCTGCCTCTGTAATGGTCTCCACTGCTTTCTGGTCTGCCTCTGCAATGGTCTCCACTGCTTTCTGGTCTGCCTCTGCAAGGATCTTCTTCCCTGCTTCTTCGGCCTCTTTGAGCATGCGTTCCTTTTCGGCGCCGGCATGGTCCAGGATGGTCGCCGCAGTCTCCTTTGCACCGCCCAGAATCTCCTCCGCCTTTCCTTCTGCCTCCGCATAGAGCTTCTCCTGTGTGGGGATTTGGGCACGCAGTCCTGCGTTCTCTGCCGCAAGCTGCATCTTTTCCAGATATAGTTCCCTCACTGCCTCCTCGTTCTTCTGTCCATAGTACTCCACCAGCTCCCTGATGTAGAGCACGACTTCCTCACGGTCATACCCTAAGACGGCTGTCCTTAACTTTTCTATTTCCTTAACAAAATTCCTGTCTTTCATGATCTGTCACTTCCTTATAATCCCTTTTTCAGGCACAACAGGGGCAGCCTGCGCTGCCCCTGTCATGTCATCCTGCAAGTTCTCTTGAAAGTCTTGACTCAAACACTGTAAGAGCTGCCATGCAGCCGGCTGTAATGACTGCGCCGGCTGTATAGATCGGAGTATCTGCCACACAGTGCCTGCCTGTCACAGCCAGTAAGATGCCCGCTGATATATAGGCTGCACACATCACCACCTGGGCTGCGATACATTTTTTCTGCGTCTTCTGCAGTGCTTTTCTTCTTTCAGGATCCATGGTCCTTATCCTCCTGTTCCTCGTATTTCTGCCATGAATGGGTCTGACAGGGATTTTTCCTGTTCTGCCCGCACATGTCAGATGTTTTATAAATATTTTGGAAAAATTACATATATCATTTTGGTTTGTTGTTTGTAAGTTTAGATAATAGGTCTTTCTTTTTTTATTGTCCGGGGATATGTGGATATCCCCGGGATTGTTTTTTCGTCCTAGTATATCTTTGGGTTACTGTCTTACTCTCCGTCAAGTTCCTCGCGGATCTTCCGGATACGCAGGACTGTGTATCCTGCGATCACAAGGATCAGGATGACTGGATACCAGTGGGATCCGCAGTCTGCGAAGCTGATGTGTCCGTCTGCATCACTGCTGTCTGCCGGGATGCTGTCGTCTGTGTTTCCGCTTCTGTCTGCATCTGCTCCGGTCTCTGTGCTGTCTGCGACATCTGTAGTATCATCAGAACCTGTATCTGCATCGGTCTCTGTACCTTCTGTCACATCCTCACCATCCGTTTGGTCTGACTCGTTGTTGTTTCTGTTGTTCCTGTTGTGTTTGTTGTTCTTGTTTCCGCCGGACGCATTGTTTCCATCCGCTGCGGCGATATCTGTGGCATTCGTCTTGCCATCTGTGACACTGGTATTGGTTCCGCTGTTATTGCCGCTTCCGTTTCCGCCATTACCGTTTCCACCACTGCCGGAGCCACCGCTATTGTTTCCGTTATCTCCGCCATTGCTGCCACCGTTGCTGCCGCCATTTCCTCCGTTGTTGTCTGGTTTGCTGCCGTCACTGCCGGAGCTGCCGTTGTTTCCACTGTTGGAGCCGCCGCCGTTTCCTCCGTTGCCCGGATTCTTACCGTTTCCTCCATCGCCTCCGTTTCCACCGTTTCCGCTGTTGGATTCACCGCCGTTTCCGCCGGAGCCACCATTGCCGTTGTTGGAGCCGCCGCCATTTCCACCGGTTCCTCCGGTGTTGTCACCGCCGGTTCCACCGGTTTCGCCTGAGCTTCCTCCATTGCCGCCGGAGCCGCCGTTACCCTTGTCTGAGTCGCCGCCATTTCCGCCGCTGCCGCCACTGCTTGTGCCGCCGTTGTTATTATTTTCTCCTGTGGAGCCGTTTCCGCCGTTACCTCCGTTTCCACCGTTGCCGATGTCGGATTTTCCGCCGTCTCCGCCATTTCCACCGGATGTTGTTCCACCGTTATTATCGGTCTTTCCCGGCTGTGTGGTCTCGGTTCCTGTACCGCCGTTTCCACCGTTTCCGCCCGGGTTCGTGTTATCTCCTGTTGCGTTTCCGCCGTTTCCTGCATCACCGCCTTTGACGGTTCCGCCATGATTGATGGTGATGGTCTTATCGCCTGCACTGATTCCGGTTCCACCGTTTCCACCATTGCCAGGGATACCGGCTGCGGAATCTCCGCCTTTACCACCGTTTCCACCGGTCACAGTTCCACTGACCGTCGGAGTGATCTTGCCGTTACCGTCGATACCGGCTCCGCCATTTCCTCCGTCTTTGCCTTCTGTGCCGTCTGCACCATTTCCACCGGTCACATTTGCATCGTCTCCGATGATAAGTCCGGCGTCTGCCGTATCACCACTGGCTCCGATACCGGCTGCTCCATCCGGATGTGCGGCAGAACCGTCCCCACCCTTGATGGTACCGTTTACGATCTCAAGATTTGTTCCCGGATGTTCGTTGCTGTTAGCATCCTTGACAAATTCCAGTCCCGGTTTTGCCTCATTATTATCATCTGCCTTGTCACCTGTGATGGTCTTATCATTTAAGTCGATCTTGACCTCACCCCATGTGTCAGGGATCTCAACTGTGTGGTCGATGTCTTTCTTCACGATGACTTTGTAGTTGCCGTCATCATCCACTACAACCTGTACATTGGAGTTTTCTGCTTTCTCTGTTCTGTCCGTGGCATTATTGCCTGTTGTGTCCCCGGCACCTCTGTCCTCGAACTGCTTTGCGATATCCTTTGCATCCACGAGGGCTGTTTTGCCGTTTACAGAACCATATTTCTTATGACTGATCTGATATGGTGTTGCTTTCTTCAGGCCTGTGATGGTTGCTTTTCCATCCCCATCCGTAAGTATGGTTGATACATTACCTGTCGGGGTTCCCTGGGCATCCAGCTCCTGATACTTATAAGTCTCATTTGCTCTTCCCTTGAAAGTCAGCGTATATGCTGTCTTTCCCGTAATGGTCGGATTATCATCCGTCACTTCCACATCTACGCCTGTCGTCAATCCTGATGCTGCAATCATAAAGGTCAAAGCATCCACATATGTTCCCTTAGTCTTTTTCTTTAATTCCTCTAATTTTGTTTGTTCCACAGTCACACTATTACTGATGTCTGAACCGGAATGATCATAGGCAGTCACATTTGCGAGTGTCGCTGCCTCTGTGTCCGTAAGCTTTCTGACATCGTTCACATGAATGACAAAATCATCTGCTGCAATAACGCTTCCATCTGCCCCCTTGATCACGTTCATCCGGTATACCGGGATTAAGGTCACGACATCCGCAGTCTGTGCAGTCATCACAGTTGTTTCATTATAGATCTTTGTGCTGTCTGTTTTATCAACCCATACAAAGAGGCTCTCATTCTCAGCCTTTGACTTATCTGCTTCTTTCTGCATTTTGGTAAAGCTTGCTGCCGGAATCGTATCTCCATCAATCACTGTAATATGTTCTGTCTTATTTAAGATATTGCCCTTTTGATCTTCAAAAACGATCTCATGCAGTTTTTCAAAGTCCACCGTAACATTCCATGCCTGATAAACTTTTGCGAATGTATGGGAATAGGTCTTTGTTGTACCATCCCATGTGATTTCCCCACTCTTGATTGCCGCATCAATATCGATTGCCACATTATTAACCGTAATGCTCTTTAATCCGTAACCATCCTCTGGCTTAATATTGACCTTCAATGCTCCATTATTCTTCACAATCGTCTGGTATGTACTGTTTCCTTTATCATTCCACGCCACACCATCATTTCCAGTCACAAGTTTTCCATGTGTCACTTTTACATCTACGGTCTGTCCCTCTTCAAATGTAATATTTAATGCCTGTGGTTTGCCTGCCGCCCGTGTTGTGTAAGTATAGCTTGGTCCATTTCCTGTGAAAGCCTGATTGGATACATCGGTATCATCACTGCCATCCACGTTGCTCCAATATGCCTTTTTATAAGTAGTGGCTGTTCCTGTTGTATCTTTTAACTCCAGCTCTACTGTTTCATTGTTTTTCACAATGACATGCTGGAACTGGTCCGCACCTGGTTCTTTTGTTACAAGCCCTGTACCTTTCACTTTTGCCGTACCACCTGTCACATGAACATGTACGATATGGGACGGTGTGAATACAGCTTTCAGTGTCACATCTGAAGTTGTCGGTGTGTACTTTAATTCATAACTCTTTTCTTTCCAGTTAAACGTTTTTGCTCCTGCAAATAAATCTGTACTGTTTGTTGTCTCATGCAATGCTGTCAGGATAGAGAAACTTTCTCCCTTCTCCCCGGTAAGATCTGAATAATAAGGATTTGAAAAATCATTTGGCGTAAATATAAGGGTGAGTTCCTCATTGCGGTTTACATTGATGCTGCCATCCCGCTCCAGTTTGTATTCATTACCAGATGCATCTACCGCCTTGAAGCTTCCCTTTGCATTTGCTGCTGCAAGACCTGTTACTTTTAAGGTTGTTATCTGCCGTTTTGCCGCAGCATTCACTGTAATGTCTCCACTGACATTTGGAATCGTAACTGTAATGCTTCCATCTGCCGGATCTACACTGCACACATCTGCAAATGTCAAATTCTTAACAGTCCCTGTATCGCTTTCCTTCATAGTAACGATAAAGTTGTCCTGATCCAGATCATAATCTGCTTTTGGACTGATTTTTACAGTATAAGTTTTTAAATAACCAACATCAGTCTGATTCTGACCACTTGTAATCTCAGCATTGCTTCCTATGTTTACGATTGCTTTAAATGTTCCAAGATAAAACTTCTGATTGTTTTCCGTTGCAACATATTCAATACCATCTACTGTGACTTTCTCTCCCGCAACAGCTATTACGATATAATCCCTGTCCGGATATTTTGTGTCGACTGTATTTCTCTGACCTACCGTCACGCCACCTGCTGGTGCAGTATCCACCTCATGTCCAAATACCTTCGCCTTTGTTCCCGAAGGAAGTTTTACCTCCGCTTTTTTATCTGATGTTCTGCGCTCTACTGTCACTTTATCGGCGGCAGAACCATTTCCTTTTATCTCTACCGTATTTTCTTCGCCGTCATCCAGCTTAATTACTGCACTCTTGTCTGCCGTAACTTCTGCCTTTGTCACTCTTTCATTCCGGTACATGGCATCCGGGATGTAGACCAGGGTGATGGCATTAAAACTCTGATTGGTATATGTGTATGTCACATCCCCGATCTTTAAGGTGAGTGCGCCTGTCGTGTTATGGTTCTTGAGATATGGTGTATCATCCCCTGTACCGTTTGGCACAACGACCGATGATGCGCCTGCCGTGGTTGTCACCTTGTAAGTATTATGGTCTACAGGACTGTAAACGTTCAGTGTTCCGTTATCCGATACATTAAGTGTTCCGTCTTTAAGTGTAATGGTTCCATCTGCTGCAACGTCAAGCGTTACATCCACCGCATCATTTGGTGCGGAGAACCATGTACCATTCTTGCTCTTTAACTGCACACCTTTTTTCAGGGTTCCGCCTGTCACTGCTGTGACGGTATCTTTTACGATCTCGACTGTGTCTCCTGCCTGTGCCGTATCCAGTGCATCGGCAAGAGGGGCATATTTCACGCCGTTAATGGATGCCTCCGCATCTTTTGGATTTGCTATCTGAATACTGTTTCCATATTTTTTAGCATCGCGTCCACCAGGATCGTTGTTCCCTAATTCAATGTATCCTCCAAATTCCACGAAATATCCATGTACCCTAATGTCGTTATCGTTATAGTTAACATTAAACTCCCATGTGTTTCCTATTCCACCACCATCTACCGCTCTTAGGTTCGTGCAAATATCAGGCTGGTTGGCTGCTTCACTTTCTTTGAAAATTAAATTATCAACAATAGGTACATTAGGTAGATTAGATTTAAGATACCAGTCTGGCTGTCCGCTACTCCATAATCCTGTGCTGATACCCGTTCCTTTTTCTGGTCCACAAGCCCAGTAATACATACTTGCCAGACTGGCTCCTGGATTGTAGGCTTTGTTAATCTTGTACACTCCTACTTTCCGAGTCAGTTCATCTGGGTCTAAAATTAAAGAATCATCTACATTAACTAGAACTGTGCCACCAACCCAAGATGAATTAGTTGATACGTTAGACATATACCACATCTCATCTGCACTTGTAGACGTTGCAAGGTAACCTTTTCTACCACCTAAAATGTAACTTTTTGCCTCATTATATGCGCCACTCCAAGACCTCGTATTATCATTTACCCATAAATAGTAATGTCCATTTGTCCATTGTGTCAGTTTTGAGTTATTAGGTAATTTGTCAAATCCTTCTACTTTGTTTCCATCTACTGTAACATCTACTTTCATACCTGCTTCATAAGTAAAGGTCATGTTTCTTATCTTTTTCTGGACTGTAGCTACTTCTACTCCATTATTAAATAACCACGTAGCTGATTTTTGATTGGTATCTGTCAAGGATGCATCTTTTATGTCACTCGCTGTCAAAGTGCCTGTTGATAAAGTAATTGTCAGGATTGTTATAGGTTCTCCATTACTTTCAATTTTTGCATTTGTAAACTGAAATTTTGTGCGAGTATTATCCGTCCATACAGGAGTGCCAAGAGTGACTGTATAATCTCCATTAACTGCTCTTCCTGAGCGCAAAGATAATAATGCAAATTGTGTTTCTATTACATATACTTTTCTTGTAAAAGTAATACTTTCCTGTGCCAATACCACCGGTTTTTCCTCTGGGGACTCTGTTTCCGATGAGCCATCCGGGTCTTTGGTTTCCGTTTCTTCCGTTCCGGTTTCCTGTGTCTCTGTCTCTTCCGTTTCTGTTTCGGTTTCCAGAGTTTCCGTCTCTTCGGTTTCTAAACTCTCCTCCAGTGGAGTAAGGGAATAGGTTACCTCATATTCTCCTAAAGTATAAATATCAAAATCTCCAGGATCAGAAACCTTTACTTCATAAAGGTCTTTATCATAGATAATGCCTTCCGTCAGCTCATAATCTTCCTGCCCCCACTCTAAGTAAAGATCCGGTGCTTCATACAAAGCGTTTTCTTCCACGGCTGCTTTCACAGTAACCGTTCTCTGAAATGTGATGACCTGCTTTTCCTGCGTGTCATCCTGTCCATTTCCCTGTGTCTCTTGTGTTGTCACAGGCGTAAGGGAATAGGTCACTTCGTAGGAGCCAATCTTGTTAATATCGAAGCCTCCAAGATTCCCTACCATTAACGTATATTTTACATCATCATAGAGGATCTCATCTGTCAGGTCATAGCCTTCCTCCCCCTGTACCAGCACCAGTTCCCGTGCTGCATACACAGGTTCTTTGTCCTCAGAAGCCTGTACTACATGAACCATTCTTTTAAAGGTGATGACCTGCTTTTCCTGCGTATCAACGGTATTGGCGGCATCCCCTTCCGATGTCTGATCCGTATCTTCCACCGTTGCCATGGCATCTGTCGTTTCTATCGTTTCTGTGCCTGACACTGTCTCGGTGCTTTCTATGTTTTCTATGCTTTCTACACTGTCTGTGTTCTCCACACTTTCAGTTACATTTACACTGCTTTCCTTTTCCGTCAGTGCGTATGAGATCACATAATCTCCTGCCACATTGACATCAAAGTTTCCTGTGTCAGTGACGGACAGGGTATATTTTTCACTGTCATACGTGATCCCTTCCGTCAGGTCATAGTCTGTCACGCCCTGTGTGAGCGTCAGTTCCGGTGCATCATAGTCTTTGCTCTGCTCTTTTGCACCTACGCCGTGGATCGATCCGATGAGCAGTGCGGCTGCCATCACAAATGTCAATGCACGGTTTGCTTTTGTCCTTCTCATAGGTTTCCTCCTTAATTTTTATTACATAAAGAAAGCTCCACAACATAATGTAGATTATGTTGTGTGGAGGAATGGCTCTTTTGCCCGGTTACACCAGGATTTTGAACAGATTTATAAAATTTCTGGTTTTTAGCAGTTGTCTACGAATGTAGTATAGTTGAAACAACATGATTTTCAGCTGTGAAACCGTGAAATACTGAAAAATCAGGCGTTTACAGAAGTCTGGTCTTATTTTTGTGCAAAAATGGCAACAAATTCCTAGAGAAGTACTATGAAATTAGTGCTTCTTTTACAAAAGTGGGGTTTTTTTGTCGAATTTTAGCATCAGACTATTGACGTTTCTCGGATTTTTTGATAAAAAAATAGTACTTGGAAGATATTGGTAATAATTACCATACTTTCATCCGAATGCATTCACAACATAATCTACATTATGTTGTGTTTTTTATTTCTGTCGTTCAGACGACCAGATCCAGACGCTCCAATTTTTTGACATGTTCTTCCTCTGTCGTCGCCACGTAGATCCTTGTGGTATTGATACTGCTGTGTCCGAGGATATCCGCAAGGTGGCTGATGTTTTTATGTATGCTGTAGTAGGTGCGCGCAAAGAAATGGCGGAGGTTATGTGGGAATGCTTTCTCCAGTGCAACGCCTGCTTTTTCGGCGTTCTTTTTCATTTCCGTCCAGATGTTGCTGCGGTCTACCGGGTTTCCGTTTTTCGTGATGAAGACTGCGCCGCTCCTGATGTCGTTCTTTTTGCAGTAGTCGAGCAGTTTCATTCTCAGCTTGTGCACGAAAAAGATATCGCGATGTTTTCCTTTGCAGAATATGCTGATCTTTCCGATTCTCACTGCTTCCACCGTGACCGATGCAAGTTCACTGATGCGCATGCCGGTGCTGCCGATGATCTCGATGATCATGGCAAGGCGGAGGTTGTCATCCCCTTTTGCAGTTGCGATGAGTTTTTCGTATTCGGCGCGCGTCATCTCTTGTTCCTGCGCATAGATGTGGTTTGGCTGGGTCTTGAAGATCGTGACGTAGCAGTCGTACCAGCCTGTGTATCCGAAGAAGCCGTTCAGGGCGATGAGCATGCTGTTGGCGCTCGATGTCTTGTAGTTTTCTTCGAGATGTTTTTTGTATCGGATCACGCAGTCTTTGGTGATGTCTTTCTGTTCCTGCGTTTCCAGCCAGGCGGTGAAGGTGCGGATGTCGCGGATGTATTTTTCGATGGTATTCTTGGATTTTTCCTGTATATAAATATGGTTTTGATAGGATTGGATGGTATTTTCGTCGATTATCCTCATGCTGTTTCCTCTTATGCTGTTCTGATTTTCTGCCCACGGATCTTTGGGGAAACCGGGGAGATAGTTACAGTATACCGGGTGATTTTGATGAGGACAATCGGGATGGGGGAATTGGAAGAAATTGGCAGGAAGGGCTCATCAAAATCCAAAACACTTCACTCTAAGCTTCTTATTTGCCAGCACACTCAAATAACGTTTGACATTTATTCTGCCTTCATTACAGATAACATTTTTAGAAGCCGTACTCCATGATTCTACTGACTGAATAATTTTACCTGTCTCCCAGTTTTCATCAAGTATTTTCTCAAATAACTTTATCGCCGCAAAATAATGAATATCTTTATTGTTTTGCGCAAACTCATAAAACATATTTTGAAATGCATATATGTCTCTATACTCATGATTTGCCCTATCCAATAATTCCAACAAACTTTTCAACATATCGTAATCTTCTATTTCGTCCCGGTTTATTTCCGTCTCAAATTTCTTCAATTCTACGGACCACCTGGTCAATGTCTCGACCATCTGTATGGATAACTGTACGGTATCTGTTCCATCCCACCAGTACATTAAATCATCATCGGAAAGATAATAGTCAGGTTTATCCTTAAGTTCCGCCGGTGTATTATAAAATGTAAAGCAGCCATTATTTTTCAAAAAATCTTTTGTTTTCAACTTTCCAATCTGTGTGTTTCTTATTTCTTCTCTCTTTTTTATGACCGACTCACCAACATAATTCTTAGTAATTTCATCCGTATAAAACTCTCCATGCACCTCATGCCATTCTGTCCAGAAATCAAATCCTTCTATCTCTGCAAAAAGGTACACAAATACTCTGGCTGGTATTCTCAGTGTCATTTCCGCCAGTCTGCCATATTTTTGACAGGCAATCCCCTGTCTCTCATCATACGGAAGCTTCAACAATTCATATAAGCGCTTTTTTCTGTCAAACCAGTATGTTTCAGAGAATTTCTGTAATTCTTTTTTTACACACATTATCTCATACGGATATGATCCGCTGCTGGCTTCATTCATCCCCATATCCCCTGTTCCATATACAATATAATAGATATCTGCCAGATCTCTGCCTCCCATTCCACCTCTTAATTCTTCTGGAATAATACCAAACACCGTTTTCGGATATGCCCTGTCATAATGATCCTGTTCTATTTCCGTAAAGTAATAACTCTCATAATATTTCCAGAGATTAAATCGTTTTTTGGCAGTAAAATCTTTGTCAAGAACATGATTGATCCATGCTATGCAGCGTACCGGATCTATAAAATCCCCATTCCTGTCAACATACCCATAATCCATTCCATATAATTCATATAAGAGATAAGCTGCACACATGACTCTGTTAAATTCGTTGTTTCCTATTTTGCCACTTCTCAGGACTTGCGTCCTGGAATTGAATAACACACTTTCCCATAAGTCATCCTCAAAGTAATTAAAAGAAAAGTATGCTTTCCCTTCCTCATCGCACTCAACCGGACGGATCAGGTGAATTTCCTTCCCATACATGTGTACATTTTCAAACTGCATCATTCCGCCCCTCTGAAGAATTTTTATCATATTCTCATTAAATTCGTCTTTGAATTCGTCCGGAATTGTCATGTTTCCATTATAATCACAAAAAGTCCCCATATTATCCTCCATTAAAATCCCATAAATTCTTTTCTGTACTTCTTATTTCCAAGCAGACTCATATACGCTGAATAGCTGCTTTCTTTTTCCTCCGGATCTATCTCATACAAAATCCATTCCAACACCTGTGTTTTCGTAAATTCTCCAAACATCTCCATATCTTCCTCAAGTAGTTTCTGTAACAGATAAACCGCTTTTTTATAAGATGATACTTCTTTATTTCCGATGAACTCATCTACCATATCCTTATTCACATATCTGCATTCCCACTCCAAAGACATGATTGCTATCGCTTTCGCCAGCACAGCTTCCATATCAAAAGACTTCACATCATCATCTTTCAAACTTTTATACCTGTCACTCCATTCGGATATTTCCTCTTTTCTTTGGTCTGAAAGCAATATGGTTTCAGAATCCCAAAATCCCAGAAGTTCATCTTCATCATCACGAAGAATGCATTTATAAAGCAAATGCCTGTCTACCGGTATTCCTTTTATTTTTCCAATATTGTCTCTGTTTTTAAAGGTTAAAACCTTTCCTGTTAAGCTTTCTATCAGATCAACGTACCCCAGGATGTTAAATAGATTACCTTTATGCATCAGGTAACACGGACTGTCCGAATAGGACTCTAATATTATCATTATCATGTTCATGACCAGACCAAATTCATTTTCTCCGCGATCTTCCGTTACCAATTCACAAGTATGACAATTATAATAGTTTCCTCTTCTTATCCTTTTTTCAAATACAGAATAATCGAAATAAATGATTCCATTTTCATCCGGATATGTCTGTTCAACTGCATCGAACTCCCGACCATTGATCATTACAGTCGTGGTCTTTCTGATTCCTGTCTTATACAGTATCTGTATGATAAGCTCATTCATCTCCTGTTTCATGTTCTCATTGGCAATTTCAAACCTGCCTTCCAATGTGTAAGCATTATCCACCATGTTGATTTTCTCCTTTGATATAGCATTTATTCATTGTCCCATTCCAAATAATCCCTTATATTACTTTCAGAATCTGCAAGCATTGAAAACAGATACTCCCCCATTCGTAAATCTAAACTAACTGCATCATTTACCAGCTGTTTCTGCCCTGACTTCTTAAACGGAAAAAACTCCGCTACTCCAGCCTTTCTATTTATCCCGACATAAATTCCAGAAGGATCAAGACAGCTGACAAAGTACGGTGAATGACTTGTAATGATAACTTTACAGCCAGCTGACAGTTCACGAATCATCCTGATATACGTCCCGAACAAGCCAGAATATACAGAGTTGTCCGGCTCCTCGATCGCTATCAATGAAATATTACTGACACTAGCTGTAATAATTTTGGTCAATATCATAAAAACCCGCCTTGCACCATCTGATATCGTAGAAAAGTTTACCGGATTCACCAGCCCCTTTCTCTTAACAAATAATGCATAGACAGCAATCGTAAATTGAAACGGTGCATTCTCCCGAAGCTGGTGATCTTCTTCTACATTTAACTGAAAATCTTTTACAATAATCTCCTCAAATTCAGGAAATAACTGAATATAAGCCTCTTTTAATAATGCAAATTTATCTGGATACTGGCTTTTCAGCCTATATATAACTTGTGGCAGATTATCCTCATTTATCGACGCATTGTCGAAACCTTTCCGAATAACAGAATCTGACTGGCAGAAGCTCTTAGCCTCCAGATTGTTTCCCATATTTATTTTTATTCCATTAAGCTTTGTAATAATCAGGGCATAATATAATTCATCATAGGCTCTCAGCTTGTTCACAACTAATTCTGTCTCCCCAACCTTAATTATTGATGAACATCTTCCCGTCTCTGAACTCTTATAGAATGCTGTATGAGCAGTTCTATTGATTAGCTGGGCATACTTTTGTCCTTTTTCATTAAGTTTTACTTTCAAAAATTCTGAAATTATTTCTGGCTCTTTGCCATCGGTATCTTTCCATTCAAATTCATAGCCATACTGCACCAAG
>ERZ1034865.741-NODE-741-length-17808-cov-139.897989_pt1 | contig 17808 bp, 37 predicted proteins | sample MGYA00520632_ERZ1034865 | MGnify/ENA primary metagenome ERZ1034865 (study PRJEB33766, sample SAMN09781738) | gut metagenome | biome: gut microbiome | host: Homo sapiens | place: Madagascar | study: EMG produced TPA metagenomics assembly of the PRJNA485056 data...
ATATTAATAATAATTATTATTGTATATGATATATATTAGTATAGGATTTTTAATAATAGAAAAGGCTGAAACCTTTTACAGTTTCAGCCTTGTAAAGCAGGGCTTATATGCTGGTTAGTATTTCCAGCTCAGATAATCCTTGTACGGATGGAAAGTATAGAAATCATCTGCATCAACGCAAATAATATACTTGCGCTTGGGGTTGAACGTGGGAGCATCCAGAACAGCGGGGGAGAAACCATAGCTTTCCAGCCACTCTCTGCCCCCATGTGCGAGCATCCATGCAAGGGATTTGCCGGATACGGGCTTGACAACGGGTTTGAACAAGAACAGCCGTTCATCCCACTCATAAGTTCCGGTGTCCTCGTCGTACACCTGAAACTCATTTCGTCCCTCGATTGCAAGGGCATCATCCATTCGGCGGATGGTGGTATCAATAACATTCTTCATATTGTACCTCTTTCTGCTGATTCAATCAGCTATCAATATGTTTTAGGCATTCGCCTGATTGCATTATTATAATATCAAATCATAACATGGTTGTCAATACTTTTCTAAAAATATTTTCAAGAAATTTTCCCTGTTAAATTTATAATAACCCTGTATGGTTATAGGTTTATATATTCCTTGTTAGTTAAATTAACTATTAAAATAATTATATATTTTTATAAAAATAACCCCTACCAGTTATTACCAGTAGGGAAATAAATTTGTTTTTGTTTAATCGGTCAGCTTTGTATTGATGTATGCAGATACCAGAGCAATCACAAGCCCGATTGCGAATACTGTAAAAGAGAAACCGAAGCGGATATACATAAAGTCCAGAATAATCAAAGTGCCACCGAAAACCATGCCCACAATAGAAGCCAGATACACAACAATCCACATAATAGTTACCTCCAACAATTTGTATTTCGTGTTTCATTGTACCCATTATACAGGATAAAATTGCATTTGTCAAGTCCTATTTTCAAATTTAACAAGAAAATTTTTATACCAGATTTTTCCTTTTGTATTTCTAACTATCAAAATAGTTATTATGTTTTGTATATAATTTTGTCTATGATAAACATGAGAGCAATTTAACAATAAACGGCTTGTTAACTATTAAAATAATTATTATTGCACCAATAAAAACAGGCTTGCCAGATTTCTCCAACAAGCCCGATACGATTTACTCAATCACGCTATTCAATTCCGGGTATTTATCCCCACAAGTGACGCACAGGTCAAATGATGCTTTCAGCTTCATGCCAGACTTCCAATAACCCATCTCGATATCATAAAAACTGTATTCATCATCTGTACCATCTACCACAACAAAAACAACATCTCTGTTGCTCTCGTGCTGAACTTCCGCTACTGTACACTGTTCAATCCAGCTATAAACCATGTGCCCAGTATAAGGGTTTGTAGTACGCTCAACAGTTGCGGCATTTGCAGCTACACCACAGAAACCAACAGTAATAAACATCAGAACAGAAGCGATAACAACAGCGAACTTTTTCATAATATTACCTCATTTCTTTTTTAGATTGACAGTGTATCAATCTCTAATAATAATATACCACATCACCAGATATATGTCAATGCTTTTTCTAAATTTAACATGAATGAATTTCACTTTATAGATGAATTGATATTGAAACCTCCGGGCAATATTAACTATTTTAATATTTAAAATTTAACCACAAAAAACAAAAGCCCAAAAGTTTTTACACCTTCGAGCCTTTGTTGGTTCTTGTTAAATTAACCGATGCGACGCAGACCGCCAAAAGTAGGCTTTACGCAAATCGTTCCAAATTCGCTACAATCGGGAGCGTCAACATTCAGAACATAGCTAAACGCATAGCCGTCCTTCAAGTCCTCTTCGTTCATCTCGTACTCTTCCGGGTACTTGCAAACGCAAAGCATAGAATAGCAGTGCATACCATACACGGTATTTTCTACAACGTGAAACACGATGATATCATGCTCAGTCTCAACGTCCTTAATCATGTTCTTTAGTTTCTCGTCTGCCTCATAGAGACCGCCCAGAGGCCCGCTAGACATCCAAACGTTGCCCTTCTCAAATGCCTTAATGCAACGCTTGTCGAGCTTGAGAATACCCATGTACTTTACAGCCTCAGCCTTCATAGTGTTTCGCATATCAACGGAAATAGTAGACTCAAACATAATCAAAACCTCATTTCTTTATTTCAGGTGTGTTCCTGTTATATATAATATACCGCCAATTTCTTATTTTGTCAACGGTTATTTTGAAATTTTTTCTGTTAAATTTTAGATTATTATATACCAGATTTGCATTTTGTATACATCACTTTGTATAACTACTATTAAAATAATTATTATTTTTAATAAAATTTTGATTGTGATTTTTCTTAAATACTTTTCTCGTAAATATTTCAATAGTTAATATTCTGTATAAAAAGTTAGGGAATGCGAACTCTCGTTCGCATTCCCCTTTGCTTTATTCAGTTGCTCCGTACACTTTGCCGTCAATGTACAGACCATATTTCATGTACTTCTGTACCAGCTTTGCAAACAGATTGCAAGCGTCCTCAAAAATCTCTTCGTCCTCTTCTGCAATCTCTTGCAGCTCGTCATCATCAGCGCCATCAGGGATAATCCAAATCCATGCGCTATAGGCGCTTTCGTCGTTCATGCTCTTGATGATGTTGTTCATGCTTCGCAGAGCCTCAAACTTCTCATTGGTGTTAGTCATTGTTAAATCCTCCTTGTTGTATGGGTCAATTTCTATTATTAATATACACCAGAATCAGATTTTCGTCAATAGTCATATTGCACAAAGTTTATCACAATATTTTGGTTAAATTGACGATGCGGAATTGATATAATTACTATTAAAATAATTAAATTTAGAAAATAAAAAAGAGGGCTTTCACCCTCTTGATTAGTACCATGCTTTTAAATTTTCCCATTCAAGCACTGTATAGTTGGGATTGCCATATTCCTTGTACAGCACACTACAAGTGCGGTCATACACGGAATCTATATCGAAAAATTCAATCTCAAGTTGTTCGTCATTACCAGTGACGAACACGATAGAATCATCATCGGTTTCGTACTTATCAGGGAAATCAAACTTTGCAAGGAAAGCGGGGAGTCGGTCATCACTTGCAGAACTAGAACCGATAATCTCAACCAGCTTGTGAAGGTCGTTCATCTTAAAAGTACGCATATTCAAGTCCTCTTATAAATTACTTATTGATTAATTTCTATTATCATTATACACCTACACAAGAATAAAGTCAATAGATAATTTAAAACAGGAATAGTTCTTATTTATTCCAATTAGAATCAACTATTAAAATAATTAAAATCATTATATAAAAATAAGGCTGTACAGCAAAAGCTGTACAGCCCACATGGGTTAGTAAGAGAAGCGATAGGATGGATTATCAAGCTTTGCAAGGTACGCCATTGCTTCGCTTGCAGAAATCAGTTCACGATTTCGCATCCGAACAATCTTATCTGCCCTTTCTGCTTTTTCGTTGTCCTTATATGCTTTTGCATTCTTGACGATATAAGAGGCGTATTCCTTAACAAATCTTTCCATGATGAATCTCCTTTATTGTTTGTTGTTCAGGTCGTTCCTGATGATGCTAGTTTACCACTTGCAAGTGCTGTTTTCAATATGCAAATCTACCAAAGAATCTGTTAATTTTTTGTGCTATTTTGTGCATGATTAATCCATGCTATAATCGCCAAAATAACGACGATATTGACTATTAAAATAATTATTATAGACAAAATAAAAAACAGGGTTTCGGCTTTCGCATACTCCCCTGTTAAATTTAATCAAAGATATAATCAAGCTCCCCGTTTTCTCTTGATTCTCGATATTTGATATCGTCAATATCTTCTTGCGTCATTTTGTATTGCCCTTTTCGCTCTTGTTCCGCCTCGTACTCTGCCCGCTCTTCTTTAGCGAGCCAATATTCCGTTTTTGCGTATCTCATGTTTAGCCCTCCATTTCCTTTTCCCAAGCTTCAATCTGTTCCATAGTCAACCATTCAGGTTTGACTTTCAGACTATTCCAAATATCTTTCATGGTTTTGATATGGTCTTTCACATTTCCAGCCCACAAGAATTTTTCGTGCCTATCACCAGCACCCAAGAAGTAATTGCAATCCATAGCCATGCGGGAAAAAAGTCGATATTCGTTTGTCATTATTTTGTCCTCCTGTATCTCTGTTTCTGGTATTATTATACACCCAAAAGAAAAGCCTGTCAAGACTTTTCTTAAATTTAATATAAATAATTTTCATCCAGAATATGAGCAAAATTTAACAGGCTATATAACTATTAAAATAATTATTAATACCTGTAAAATAAAAGGACTAGGATATTTCACCTAGTCCCAATGTTAATTTTTAGAATTTAGCAAGAAAGTCATCAAGCATCTTGTCAACATTCTTGTGCTGATTCTTGCTATTGTAGAGGATAATTTCATTTTTGGCATTCTCTTTATCCTCTTTGGCAATTCCACAAACCTTGTCTGTAAGGATTTTCCAATGGTCAGACATATAATCCCTGTAATACCATTTACCAGTTTCTACCTTGAACAGGTAGTTATACTCTTCTCCGCTATCTCCCCAGAATTTAGAAAGGTCTAACCACTGAGGGTCTACATTCTCTTCTCCACGGTCACGCTTGTAATAAGTGCACCAATCTTCGTATTCATTCCGCTTCTCAAAGTCGTGCTTCTCACCAATGAATTTGCTGATAGAGGACAAATCACCACCAGAGATAAGCTCTTTGATTTTGTCAACATCAGTGTAATACAGTTTGAGAATCTGCGCAACATATCGCCCACCATCCCAATGACAGTAAACCGTATCTGCTACGACCTCACCCTTGTTGATGATACCGATTCTTGAACGAGTAGCCATATCCTGTTACCTCCTGTATACCTTGTATATGTTCTTTACGTTTATTATTATAGCAGATAGATTATGTTCTGTCAATGCTTTTTACAAATATTTTTTAGAAAATTTTTGATACCAGATTTTTCAAAATAGTTTTGTATACCAGTATAATTATTTTAATAGTTAAATTTAACATAAAAATAGGAGCTAGTCTTTCGACCAACTCCCTTGTTGTTAAATTTTCTTCCAGAAACTAGTATCAATTACTAGTTCTCTTCCAATATCCCTGCTGTATCTAGTGCGGGCAATTCTAATGACTGCCCTATTTTTGTCCAGCTTAACAATAGTCCCCGCCATTGTATGGCAAACTTTACTCTGCAAGGTATCACCAGTATTAAACATTCTAATCACCTCTCAGCTTTCCGTAATTAAAGCAGTCCAAGGATTATAAGTATAAATTACATTGTCTTTAGCCCATGATACTCTCCAACTACCAGCGCCATAAATAGTAAGCATAACAGCCTCATTAGGAATGTCTCTAGGAATAATTTTACGCATTCTCATTGCACTAATAAGAAAATCAGGGGCATTAGTTGCTTTGCCAAAATCTTCCAGATATACACTTTTAGTCATTGTTAATGCCTCATTTCTTATTCTTTCGTATGCTTCTTATACTCAGTCCATTCCCAGCGTTCAATATCTTCTTGAGTGTATCCGAAAATCTTTGCTACACGTCTCAGTTCACGCATAACAGAACGCTCTCTCTGCCACCGTACCCTTACATCTGCCATCTCCTGTTTATCGTAATCTTCCTGTTTAGACAGGGAATCTACAGCTTCAGAGCTATCCAGATACAAGCTGTACTGACAAGCATATTCTTCCTTAAATTCATTGAGCATCTTTTCCATAATTGTTACCTCACTTTGTTTGTTTCTGTAAATATTATAGCATAGTAATCATGATATGTCAAGTATTATTTTCAAATTTAGTATTATATATAATATAATTATTTATATAGTTATGTATTTATAATTTAACGCAAAATAATTAGTTAGTTGTTATTGTTTATCCCGTTACACTCTCGCCATTTTACGCTACACCCAAGACTGCCTTGTGATGGGCAGGAGGGTGTAGCTATTCTGCGAGTGTAACTAAGTTATATATTAAAATAATTGATAATAGTAATCTAAATTTTTAATAAATTATTTTGCTGTTATGTATTGACAAAATGTTTTTTATATGGTACAATACTAGAGAATAGATAAATAACCCGACTATTTATCTATGTTAAATTATTTGTTACTACTTTTTTTATTTAAAAAGTAGTAAACTGAAAAAATAGCCCTTATTTTACAATGATTTTTAGGGGTGTCCCTTAAAGAGAGTATATATAAAAGTAGTAAGGAGAAAGTGTGGAATTTAAAAATATTTGGGTATGTTAAATTTATTGTAATAGTAAGTGGAGTCTCAAGAGAATAATAAGATGTGACCACGCTCAAAAAGTATTGTAAACACTGGATTTTTTGATGATTGAAAGTGCAAAAAATGACTAGATAGAAAAACATTCAAAAACCCTTGTAAACACTAGCATTTTTGACATTTTGAATAATTTTATTTGGTGCAAAAAATGACTAGATATGTTTACAGAGTCAAAATTAACAAGAAAGGACTGATTTCATGGGCAAAAATTTGTTTGATGATGATACTGGTGAAGTAACAGAAGACATTGTTTACTGGCGTACAGCAAAGCAACAAGAAGCATGGTTAGAACAACAGGAGAAACGTAAACAGAAACAGAAAGAGAAGCAGGAACAAGAACGCAAAGCCTATATCAGAGAGAAAGCAAAAGACGGTATTAACCCAGAATACAAAGAATTTGGGCCGTTTGTGTGGCTTATCTATACCCCATTGGGTGATTTAAATTTTGGTTTAAACAATATGGATATGGTTCGTCTTATTGTTTTGAGCACTTATATGGGTTATGACGGCTATCTCAGGTGGAGTGCAAAATCAAAGCTAAAACAAAAGGATATCCCACACGCATTAGATATTAGTGAACGTAGTGCAAAAATGTTCATGTCAAATCTAAAGAAAAATAATCTTATCACGATAGAGGACGATGGTGGTATGAAAATAAATGATTCCATTATCTATCGTGGAGAGATTCAGAGACCGAAAGAATATAATGTGATGACAATTCGCATTTATATTAATTCTATTCGCGCGCTTTACTTTTACAGTGAACGCAAAATGAGAAGCAAGCTAGTCTATGTATTTAAGTTGATTCCATATATGAATAGAACCTATAATATCGCTTGCTATAATACAGAAGAAACAAACTCGAAAGAACTTCAAATTATGACTTTTGGGTCATTTTGTGATTTAGTTGGTTATGATAGGACTAATATTACGAGACTAAAAAAAGAGCTATTGTCATTCAAACTTAAATCAAAGAGAATCGTTGCCTTTATTACAAGTGAAGATTTTGAAAAAAGTTCAGTTTGCATTTCTCCTTATGTATTCTTCCGTGGAAACAACAACAACGCAATGATTGATATTCTAAATAAACACTTTGAAGAACAAGAAGAAACCGATGACTGACAGGTATTCTAAGATATTAAAACAAATGGAAGCGTATAAAATACAGTTTCTAAAAGATTGGGAGCCTATATTTGAGAAGCAAAGAGAAATGCTTCCAGCAGAGATTGAAAAAGATTTGTATACGCTGGACTGGAAATTCAACAATAACAAAATACGTTATGAAGATTACATAGCGAGAAAGATTTATCTTGAAATGTTGTTGAATGGAACATATACACTTGCCGATTGGAGAAAACAAGTAAACAGCTATCTGAACTATTAAAATAATTATATACGGTTGCAAGGCATATAATAAAGCCGGGTTGCTTTCGCTTCCCGGCTATTTCTTTTCTTGTTAAATTACTTTCCGATAGGATAGATAGGATAAATCTTATCCTCATCAAGCGCTTCAACATTACAAGGAAGAAAACAATCTGTAATGTGATAAATATGTTGTGTTGCATCAGATGGACTTTCTGCAAATACAAGATATACCTTTTTATAGCAGTTAAAGCCATTGTTATATTCACCAGAAACTTTATACCATGTCATTGTAATACCTCTGTGTTATAAATTTAGTCTACATTTGGCTTGTCGTATTTCAGCAAGAACCAGAATCTTGAGTACATATAATCAATATCATTACCGTATGCACGGGTCTGATTGAGAATAACCTCAAGCTCTCCAAAGAAATGTCTTGCCTCCGAAACCATCATATCACAAGTAAAAAGTTGGTCGTCCTTTTTACAACTTTTACCGTTACACACGCAGATAATAACTTTATTGTCTTCATCAATAAAGTTAAGGGCTTCCAGATGAGAAAGAACGTCATTCAGCTTCATATTAAATTGCTCCTTTATATAATTAAAATTCTACTTTGATTGTTAAATTCCTCTTGCTTCCAGAATAGCCTTTCTGAGCGTATCAGAACCCGGTATAGAGTAGCAACAAACCATGATATAGACATTCTCCATCTCGTTTACAGCACGTTCAATAATCGTCGTTGTTTTTGCTTTTCGGTATTCATTCAGAGCATTCTTTACAACTTCGGTCATTTCTGTAATAGTCATTTCCAAGTCCTCCTGTTTAGTGGTCTTTCATTGACTTTATTATAGCAGAAAATCAAACAGATGTCAACACCTATTTTCAAATTTAACAAAAAATATTTTGAAACATCTTGACGTATATCAAGATAACTATTAAAATAATTATAATCACACCAAAAATAAAACCCGGAAGCATTTCTGCTCCGGGTCATTCTGGATTACTTGAGTGACACAAAGATTTCGGTTGCCATGATAGAGGTTTTACCCTTTTTAATTTTAGTGATATTCCAGAAGTCAACCTCTGCGTTCATGATGGTTTCAGGAATATCACCCCAATTACCATTGAACACCTCGTTTACATAGCTGTCATTGATAACAGCGTTGGTGAACATCATAATCACGTTACTGCACTTATAGATATCATTCACGGTCATTGTAGTAGCCTCCATGTATTTGGTGTGTTCCCTTTCTGTAATTATATAATACCATCCAATTAAATTTGTCAAGACTTTTTTGAAAGTTTTTTAAAAGAATTTTCATTCTTTAGATGAAACAAATTTAATAGAATAACTATTAAAATAATTAAATTTAGCCAATAAAAATACCCGGATTCCTCCGGGCTTTATCATAGATTTAATAGCTGCTATTCAATCTCCATAATTATACCGTAATTTCAACTAAATCTCCGGTCTGTTTAAATCGACACACTTTCATGTCTCTGACCTCTTTCGGCATAAAACAGTATGGTTGAGCATTAATCACCCTTCCGGTCTCCAAATCATACACAACGATATTGATATTGTTTTTCCATGTAGAAATAAGAAACAGGCTGTCAATAGTAATCATCGTTAAAACCTCCAATTATTATTTTCTCTATCGTTGATTTCCTGAACCTTTTCCAGATATGCCATGTCTTCGCAAAGTTCAGTTGCCTCTTCATCGGTGAGAAAACTGTAATCGTTCATGATTTTCTTCTTGTCCTTAGAAGTATAACCATGAATAAGAAGAAAATTTGCGCAAAACCCATCATGCTGTTCATAGTAGTTTAGCAAATTCATATTAACACCTCACTTCTTTTGTGGTTCTCTTTCAGTGATTATAGTTTATCATATTTTAAGACGGATTACAATAGGCAAATTGCACAAAGAATTATGATAAAAACTGTACAAAATTACACAACGAGAGCACCATAAATAATTATTTTAATAGTAAGCTCCATTGTCAACAGAAAAGTCCCCTGAAAAAATCAGGGGACTTAGAATCAATTTTTATAGATATCTAACACACGTTCATTAGTTTCTGCAAGCGTCCACAATATAGGTTTTACAGGATAGCTTACAGCGTGTTCAGGCTCGTTAAAAGGCGTTATACATAGTCTTATAGCCTTTGTATGTGCACTATATTTAACACGCCATGAAACAGCTTTAGGCTTCCTTGTTTTCGGCTTCTGCGCTTTCTTTTTCGGTTTGAGTGTTGACATTTTGTAGCTCCTGAATACACTGATAGCATCCTTCAATAAAGACGCTAATTTGACGCGGGTCTTTCTGGAATGCGTCAAGCATAGTAATCATACCGCGATAGTATTTAATAAGCGCTTCACGCTCTTCTGGCGTAAAATCTTTTGCTTTACTTGTGCTAAATAGATTATTAATCTCCATGTTAAATCTCCTTTACTCCAGCGATATCAAAAATCGCTTTTCTATTTTCAGGCGTATCAGGTTTGAACACCATGATATCATTCGTATAAAGCGCAACGTCTCCAAACTCGCACTTGATAAGAATGCCGTTTTTATTATACAATACCTTTTTCATTTTTGTTACCTCACTTTCTGATAGTATTATAGCATAGTTTTACACGCCTGTCAAGTATGAATTTAACAAAAGGACTATTGATGACTTTTTAAAAAGATAATATAGATATAATAAAACAGGGACTAAACTTTTGTTTAGTCCCCTTGTCGTTAAATATCCAATTCAATCCAGACACTGATTTTGCTCAGAGTTTCAATACGAAGAACTTTAGTATTTTTAGCTTGTTCAGAAATTTGTTTCCAATTGAGTTTGCAATAAGGCTTGAGATTGTCTTGGAAAGAATTAAAAGGGTAATGAAATTCAAAAATAATATTAGGATTGCAATTCCAATCACCATTGATGTCATACAGTTCACGCAAAGTCATTGTTAAATCCTCCTTATAAATCGTCTTGTGTGTCTTTCAGTGTCTTTATTATAGCAGATTTATTGTTCACTGTCTATTGACATATTGCACAAATATTAGTGTTATGTTTTGTATAAAAATTTAGCAGTTAATTTACTGACAAATATTTTAATAATTAAATTACATAAAATAAAAAGACGCAAGCTTTCGCTCACGTCTAATTTAACAAGTTTTCTGTTGAATTAGTACAAGAATCCATTGATAACGTTTTTGTTATACTGTTTGCGCTCTCTTGCACTCTTACCAATATGCATATAAGGACGCTGATGGGTAGAGCTAAAACGGCATTTGTTTTCTTCTGTATACCGTTTCTGTTTTTCAAGTTCTGCCTTATATTCTTTGTACTTAGGACAAGTGTCAGAGCAAGCACAGTGACGTTCTTCACAGCCTTTGCAAGGGCAATACACGTTTTTACCAGCATTGAAATCCATATTAAAGCACCTTCTTAATTTTGTCATATGCATCACACATAGCGTTGTATGTATTGAGCGGATAGCTTGTGTCCGTCACGCCACCCAGCAGGATGCCATACTGAGCATTAAGCATATCCAGCAAAACGTCGGGGCTGTTCTTGTACTCCTTGACGTACTGGTTGACCAACTCAGAATACATTTTTTTAGTAAAATTAAACTTCATAATTGTTACCTCCGTCTGTTTTGATAATGCTATTATATCAAAGAAAAACGGTTTTGTCAATAGTTATTTTTGAATTTGAAAGAAAATTTTGATGTTTATCTAAACGCAAATCGTTTAGATTATTTTAATAGTCAAAATTTAAGGCATAACAAAACCCTACCAGTTGAATGAGGTAACAAGTTACTGGTAGGGCAAGATAATGATGGTGCGGCGTGAGAATCCTGACATCCCATATACACGGTTATGAGCCGTGTGTTCTTCCTTTGAACTAACGCCGCATAGGAATGACGGTTTTCAATCTATAAACAGGTAGCTAATCTGTTTATAGCACTCAATTATTGATGAGAAGCAAACCGACAAAGCTGTGCTTTTATAGTAAATTCCCGCCACATTGCACACCCATGCGACTTGATAGATTCTTTTGGCTACTGCCCACGGTTTTAGTCTATCCAAAAGACCGCCTTAACTCTTTCGCGGTTAAGATACGCCTTACTCCGGTATCTTCTCTTTCTGGTCTCGCAATTGCGGCCATCCGTCCGGGATTCTCCATTGTAAGGTCTAAGCGTTACCCTCATTTCTGAGGGCGGTGGAATTGCGCCACCCTATGAACCTAGCTTTATGTTAAATTACAGATGCAATCTTTTCGACTTCCTTGTTATTCAAATCAAATGTACGAAGAAGATTACGAACCATGTATTTCTTATCGTCCATATCTTCAAAATTTACACCGATATATAGAAGAATATCCCTTACAATATCAACAGAACGTTCATCCAGAAGATAAGTATTAGTTAGCCATTGAATCGCAGAATGAGAATCGCGGATGTTTTCAAACATTTTGCCACCTTATTTCTTTTATGCTTCATTTGTCTCTATTAGTATTGTATCATACCTTGCTTCTCGTGTCAAGTCCTTTTTTAAATTTCTAAGAAAGATTTTTCAGGAACCATCTTAACAATTAATTTATCGTCTACCACTTCAAAATAACGCCCAGCGTACCGAAATGGTACACGCTTGATTGCGTAGATAATATTCCTTTGTTCTTTTGACAACTGTTGAACCTCGCAGTCAGCAGCGATAAAACTAAACAGAAAACCACAGTCCCAAGGCTCAGGAGAAATACGGTCTGCCTCGAGTTGTTTCTGTCTCTGTTCTTCTCGCCCAATCCGTTCCATCAATTTGAAGCGTCGCTTTGCAACGGAGGTATATTCCTCATCGTTCAGGATATCAGAGTTCAGAACCTCGTCCATCATGTGAACTTTCTTATAAGCCTGTTCCAGTGTCATATTAAATTCTCCTTTTATTTGGTTTCTGATATTATTATAGCAAATGATTTTTGATTTGTCAAGGATATTTTGAAATTTTTTGTTAAATTATTTTTAGGAATGATATAATAAAAACGTGCTTTTATCTATATAATATGAGCAACTATTTGACGTAGGTACGTTATTTTTTACTATTAAAATAATTAAAATTCTTCCAAATAAAACCGCCCACGCAAAAGGTAGACAAAACGTGAGCGGTAGTAGATGGCTTATTGATTTTCCAGTTCCTTAAAGAACAATTTAACAGCAATGATATACAGGATAACAAATCCGATTGCAAGAATAGAACTGTATTGATTAATAAACAGCGTAGTAATAACTACACCGATGAACATAATGCAATGAATCAGAAACATTAAAAGATAGCCCATGATGTTCCTTTCCAGACCTTAACGTTTTCGGTCTTTCCAACAGCCTTAATGCAGTTTCCAAATCTCTTTACAGGGTATCGCTTGACGTATTCGCAACCCTTATCAGTACCGATGTAGTAACGATATTTAGGCGTATCATACTCGCCAAACTTTTCCAAATGATTAAGCATTCGATTTGAAAGTTTCATTGTGTTACCTCATATTGGATGTTAAACAAATAATCGCCCATAGTTTCAATAGAAGTATATTCAGGGTGTTCGTTAACAAGTTCAACAAATTCAGAAAAATCCATAACATTCCGTTCCATAGTAGTATTATTGTAATCAGTGTAATTAATCAGGCAATCCATATTTGTTACCTCCTGTTTAATGATTTTCATTGATATAAGTATACACTATACAGAAACAAAAGTCAATAGGTTTTTGAAAGTATCTTGAAAAAATTTAACAGAAGCATACCTATAACTATTAAAATAATTAATCCAACGGTAAAAACAAAGTTGGCACTCACAACAAGCAAGTGCCAACCGGATTTATTATGTTTTACTTGACTCTCACAAGAGGAACGTTACAGTAACTACAACGAAACCAATCTGGATGATTAACCAATTTGCAAGCACGACTTCTATAAATCGTTTGTCCGCATTTAGGACACTTAATAATGTACTTTGCAAGGCTTTCATTATGCAGAATACTTTCACCGTTTTCGTCCTTATAATCAGCACAACGGGAAATGTCTAAACCATACTTCTTATTCATTACAGCAGCGGCTTTTGCCCATTTACCACCATGGTTTTCACGCGGGAAACAAGCGTGCAGAACCTCGTGCACCAACGTATTAAGCATTTGCTGTTCGCTTGCCTTTTCAGCATAATACTTTGATACTTTAATATTAGAGTAATCACCGAACATATTACGACGAGTGTAGCAAGTTGCGAATGCGTTCTTTTTTCGGTGATAACCAACAGTCTGAACAAGGCTATCAGCATGAAATCCGCTTTCGTCGCACATTGCAACAGCCTTGTGGAAAACTTTCTGAATTTGTTCGTTAGTCATAATCTTGTTACCTCTTTCTTTATTTGTAGTTCTCTCTTGAACTGTATATAGTATAGCATACTTAAAATTAAAATGCAATAGTGATATTGCACAAAGATAATATAACAAAACTGTACAAAATGCACATATCTGTTCCAGACAATTTAACAGATAATTATTTTAATAGTAATGACCTACAGTCATTTCAATCACATAACAAAACCCGCCTAGTTGGAGGAAATTACTAGACGGGCAGATAATAGCTATTTACTTCTCAATACTAATAATGTGGTCGATGTTGACATTGTAGACGCTAGGTTTTTCAGAAGTAGGAAATTCAGATTTAAGGCACATTGCTTTTACTTCTTGTTCATCTGTAGGAATACCATTCACAAGATACGTTACACGGCTCTTGTTGGGGCTGTTCGTGACTCTAAGATAGATATTCCCTTTATGCTCAATAAAGTATTTTTCTTGTCCAGAAATCCATGACCCATAAGGAAGTCCGGTATTCTGTGACGGCAGAGAACCATCTGCACGCCCTTGTTTAGTGGACTTGAGATTTTCATAGTCGCATCCAGAACGGATAGTAGAGCGAGAAATCTTGACAATGTTCTTGTCCTTAAATTCTTTTCGGGTCTTGAGCGTCTTGCAAGTGGTCATGTTGGCATAAGTTCCAGCATGGATAGAATGGATGGCGTTCTTGATTTCTTCGTACTTCATAATTGTTACCTCAGCTTTCTTTATTGGTTGGTTTCTGATTATATATTAACTCAATTTAACAAAGAAGTCAATGTGCAAAATGCACAAAGATTCTGTTAGATTTATAGTGATATTGGCAGCCAATAAAGGTAACTAACTATTAAAATAATTATTAAATTTAACAAAGAAACAGGGCGATTATTACCACCCTGTCATCAAGAAGTTAATATTTGATATTATGCTGTTTACAGGTCTTTTTCCAGATTGCTCCGGGACACGAATTGTCTCTTTTCATGTGAAATACTAGCGTTAATCGTCTATTATTATTGTTATAATAGTGGTAGTGGTCGCCTACGATACGGTTTAGTGTATAACCGTTCTTCTTTAGGATTTTGTTTGCATCTCTCAGTTTAATATCATTCATCTCTGTTTCTTCCTTTCTTTCTAGTGTATGTTGTCTTTTTGGTAAATCTACAAGGCTGCAAAACAGGCTTGCGCTTTGCCTTTCGTTCCTGTTTATCTTTGTTCTTCTGCAACATGGTTATAACTCCTTTACGTCAAAGGTGATTTGTTCTGTGTACTTTTTATCTTCGTGCGGAATATCTGCCACGATTTGCTCTATAGCTTTATATTCTTCTCCGTCTTTTTCGTATCTTGTGCTAATCCAGTAATGAACATTGCCGTCGTAAGCTTCGCCGTTGGTTTTCAGGTTGGTTAAAATCTTAAAGAAATCTTCTGCTTTCATTGTTAAATCCTTTCTTTCGTTTGCTAGTTTCTGTATATAATATAGCACACTTTTCTATATCTGTCAAGTATTATTTTGAAATTGTTTTATAGAATTTATTCCAGATACCTTTACAAGTAACCATAACTATTAAAATAATTATTTACTAATTCATCTCAGTCATAGCATTACAATTATTTTAATAGTTAAATTTAACAACAAAAGAAAAAAGATGGTATTTCTACCACCTCTTTTCTGATTATTTTTTAATGGCGATTAAAAATCACATTGTCCTTAGTTTTCCAGCACTTGAATTTGCATTTCGGGCATTCACCCGGACAAGTAAAGGAACTATCCCAGTCAATCAAAGATTCATGTTCAAAGTCGTTATAGTATGCAATTTGGAATTTGCTAGACAGTTCTGCATCTGCCTGAAAAGTATTCCAAAAAGACAGATAAATTTTGAAGTTGCTGGGGATGGTGTGTTCTTTCAGATATTCTTTAAGGATATCAAACTGTTTGGTATAGGTCATAAATTTAACAGAACGGTTCTTTTTCGCAACTTTGCAAAGCGCATCCAGATATTCAACGCTAAAAATATCACCCGCCGAATGCAAGCGAACAAACCGGCAATTGTGAAGCTCGATAGCTTCACAAAAAGCATCAACAAACAACTTGTATTCATGCTTATTCATTAATAAGTCGGTGTTGTCGCCCCATGCCTGTTTGCAAGAGGGATAGCGTTTCATATCACGCACGGCGTAACAATTTCGACCCTTTGCACACTCAGCCTTGCAATTGCAAGTCACAAGAGGAAGAAGATTGAAATTCAGGGTCATGCCAATTTTTCGATTACCCTCAGAGAAGTGAAAACCAGAAATAATGCTCATTGTAGTTACCTCATTTCGTTTTGTGTGTTTCGTTTGGACTGGCATAAGTATAGCACAACGAAAACAGAATTGCAAGCCTTTTTTAGAAATTCTTTTGAATATTTTTTGTTGTGAGTATACAACCATAAGTTGTTACTGTATCTGGTGGAAATGATGGAGTGATTATTTTAATAGTTATTATTATACTATAAACCCTATATCCTAGTATGAAATAGACAAATACTGGTTTCATCACACTAACCCATAAACCCAACATTCCTGTAGGTATGTAAATTAAGCCCAGCTCTCTACACACGCAGACACACAAAAAGCGGGAGTGAGCTGACTATTAAAATAATTAAGTCCAGATATACATGCACACAAAATAAAGTGGGCTATCTGGTGTATATGTGACGTGTAGAAGTGAGAGCGCTAGTAATTATTTTGATAGTTAAATTCTGGTATAGGCATATAACCTAGTAGGATAGTTGGAATATGGTTTCAGAAATGTAATTTTTTGTCAAACCTGAAATTGCTGTTGACATCTGGTGTGAAATATGATACAATGATAAAGGACTTTGAAAAGAGAATATGGGCAGAACTTGGTATAGTATCTCTATGTATATTATACATTATTATATGTATATATGTATTAATATATACATAATGGTATTATAATATAGTTAGTGCAAGATAACTATGTCTACTTGATGTCACGAAAACATACAAGGATATGATTTTCTGGTGTTATCTCTATCGGCAAGGTCTGCGCTCTGCTCTATGTGACTTTGCATTTCTTCCGATAATCTCAGGAGAGATGTTCATGCTGGTTACGGTTTTGGAGCTAACTACGATATTCCCGTAGTTATTCTGCGTAAGCAAGATTCTTCCATGTTGGTCAGAACATCTACGGGAAATCTGTTTTTAATTATCGGCTGTTCTGGAATAACGTTATAATCTCATGACCAACGGGAATGACTCTAACACTGTCAGGCGTTGGGGTCGCCGCTCTAATGGATGAGCTGGCTCAATGTAGTGTGCAGAAGTACATTTCTGCTTAAATTTACAGTTTTGTATGGCTGCACTAAACAGAATCTATTCGCTTAGATTGGGTATGATTTTGGGAGAATAGTAGTAGGGCTAGGAGTAACTGATAGTACCGTGTTGTGGCGTAAACTGCACACAACAATTGTTCTTGTATGACGTACAGTTTGTAGACAATAGAAATTTGCAGAACGAGTAAATGGTGGTGTGAGAAAAAATAAAGGGAATGAGAGGATAAAAATAAAAGCCAACTGTTTATGCAGTTGGCTTTAAAAATTAGTTAATGATTTGTCTTGAAAAATTAGTATGTGAAGTTTTGGTAAATATAGTTATAATCAAAATTTTGTAGATATAGTTTGTAAAAGAAGA
>ERZ1034865.747-NODE-747-length-17661-cov-25.564807_pt1 | contig 17661 bp, 12 predicted proteins | sample MGYA00520632_ERZ1034865 | MGnify/ENA primary metagenome ERZ1034865 (study PRJEB33766, sample SAMN09781738) | gut metagenome | biome: gut microbiome | host: Homo sapiens | place: Madagascar | study: EMG produced TPA metagenomics assembly of the PRJNA485056 data...
AGGACAACCTGAAGTGGCAGCAGAAGTTCCAGGGCAAGAAGATTCACAAGGATGGCGTACAGGGCATCGCGCTCGGCGTTGAGAAAGACGCTCCAGCAGGCGACCCAAACAATGTGGATGCCGTGACAGGTGCTACATTGACATCCGATGGTGTGGATGCTATGCTCAAGGAAGGTCTTGCTAAATTCATTAAATAATTAAGCGATATTATGGCATTATTTAGTAAACAAAATAAGGAGGCATTCATCAAGCCATTGAACGGTGACAACCCTGTCCTCGTCCAGGTGCTTGGTATCTGTAGTGCCTTGGCTGTTACTTCACAGTTGAAGCCAGCCATTGTGATGGGACTTGCCGTTACCATCATCACGGCATTCTCTAACGTGATTATTTCCATCATCCGCAACACCATCCCTCAGCGCATCCGTATCATCGTCCAGCTGGTGGTGGTTGCTGCCCTGGTTACCATCGTGAGCCAGGTGCTGAAGGCTTTCGCCTACGACGTGAGCGTGCAGCTCTCAGTGTATGTGGGTCTGATCATCACCAACTGTATCCTGATGGGTCGTTTGGAGGCATTCGCCATGATGAACAAGCCTTGGCCTTCATTCCTCGATGGTGTAGGTAATGGTTTGGGTTACGCCCTCATCCTCGTGATTGTGGGTGCTGTTCGTGAGTTCCTGGGCCGCGGCTCATTGCTCGGCTTCCAGCTGATTCCTGAGGGAGCTTACAACTTCGGATATGTTAACAACGGTATGATGACGATGCCAGCCATGGCATTGATTCTCGTTGGATGTGTAATCTGGGTACATCGTGCCTATATTTATAAGGAGGAGAAGTAAGATGGAGCACGCAATAAGTTTGTTTTTCCGTTCGATTTTCGTCGATAACATGATCTTCGCCTACTTCTTGGGTATGTGTTCATACTTGGCAGTATCTAAGAACGTGAAGACCTCTTTGGGATTGGGTCTTGCAGTAACCTTCGTGTTGCTCATCACCGTACCAGTAGATTATCTCCTGCAGACCAAGGTGCTCAGCGCTGACGGAATCTTAGGTGTGGATCTCACTTATCTGAGTTTCATCCTCTTCATCGCAGTCATCGCCGGTATCGTGCAGTTGGTCGAGATGGTTGTAGAGAAGTTCTCTCCATCGCTCTATGCAGCTTTGGGTATCTTCCTGCCATTGATTGCCGTAAACTGTGCCATCATGGGTGCATCACTCTTCATGCAGCAGCGCATCCTGATGGATCCTACCAATACTCAGGCTATCACCTCAGTATGGGATAGCATCGTATATGCAGTAGGTTCCGGCTTGGGTTGGACACTCGCCATCGTCCTGATGGGAGCCATCCGCGAGAAGATGCAGTATTGCGACGTGCCAAAGCCATTGCAGGGACTCGGCATCACATTTATCACAGTAGGCCTCATGGCAATGGCTATGCTTTGCTTCTCAGGCTTGAAAATCTAAAATAGGAGGACTATAGATATGGGTAATACATCATTTATATTGGCTAGTATCGGAGTTTTCCTCGTGGTGATTCTCCTGCTGGTTATCATCCTGCTCGTGGCTAAGAAGTATCTGAGCCCTAGCGGAAATGTAAATATCGAAATCAATGGCGACAAGACCATCAACGTGCCTCAGGGCAGCAGTTTGATGACTACGCTGAATGAGAACGGCATCTTCCTGCCTTCTGCCTGCGGCGGTAAGGCAAGTTGTGGCCAGTGTAAGGTTCAGGTGCTTGAAGGCGGCGGCGAGATTCTCGATTCTGAGAAGCCTCACTTCACCCGCAAGCAGATTAAGGACCACTGGCGCCTGGGATGCCAGTGCAAGGTGAAGGGCGACCTGAAGATCAAGGTGCCTGAGAGCGTGATGGGCGTGAAAGAGTGGGAGTGCGAGGTTATCTCCAACAAGAACGTTTCATCATTCATCAAGGAGTTCAAGGTGGCTTTGCCTCCAGGCGAGCACATGGACTTCGTTCCGGGTTCTTACGCTCAGATCAAGATTCCTGCATACGACTGCATCGATTACGACAAGGACTTCGACAAGGATCTCATTGGCGAGGAGTACATCGGAGCATGGAAGAAGTTCAACATCTTCTCTCTCAAGGCTCACAACCCAGAGCCTACTATTCGTGCTTACTCTATGGCGAACTATCCTGACGAGGGTGACATCATCACCCTGACTGTTCGTATCGCCACAACTCCATTCTTGCCACGTCCACAGGTAGGATTCCAGAACGTACCAACAGGTATCGCTTCTTCTTACATCTTCTCATTGAAGCCAGGCGACAAGGTAATGATGAGTGGTCCTTACGGTGACTTCCATCCTAACTTCACTTCTGGCAAGGAGATGATCTGGATTGGTGGTGGTGCCGGTATGGCTCCATTGCGTGCTCAGATCATGCACATGACCAAGACCTTGCACACTACCGATCGTGAGCTTCACTTCTTCTACGGAGCGCGTGCATTGGGTGAGGCATTCTTCCTGGAGGACTTCTGGGAGCTTGAGAAGGAATTCCCTAACTTCCACTTCCATCTTTCATTGGACCGCAAGGACCCAGTGGCAGATGCTCAGGGCGTGAAGTACTACGAGGGATTTGCTGTTAACTGCATCCGTGATACCTACTTGAAGGATCATGAGGCACCAGAGGATTGCGAGTACTATCTCTGCGGACCTCCAATGTTGATCAAGACCGTAACCGATTATCTGGATTCTCTGGGAGTTGATCCTGAGAGCATCATGTATGATAACTTCGGATAAAGATAATAAAAGCCGTTGAGCTCATGAGTAGCCTCATGATGCCCAACGGCTTTTTTTTGTATTGTTAACAGACTTCTTGACTATAAATCTTGGCAGTTTGTCGTTTTTTTCCTAATTTTGCATCACGTTATCCGTCACAATGGATCAACAGTGACAGAATCGCATCAAAATAATAGAAATCAAAAGGAAAGAAGAAATATGAAATACCTCTTATTTTCGGATATACATGGCTGTTTGCCAGCATTAGAACGGGCACTCGACTTCTATGAGGCTCAGAAGTGTGATATGATGTGCATCATGGGTGACATCATCAACTATGGTCCCCGCAACCGCATTCCGGAGGGCATCGACCCTAAGGGCATCGTGGAGCGCCTCAACGGTCTGGCAGACCATATAATCGCCGTACGTGGCAACTGTGATGCAGAAGTCGATCAGATGCTGCTCGATTTCCCTATCATGGAAACCTATGCCCTGCTCGTGGATGACGGCAAGCGATACCTGCTGACCCACGGACATATATATAATAAGGAGAACATGCCTAAGGGACCTTATGATGCCATCATCTACGGCCATTCTCATCTCTGGGAACTGTCGCATTCCGACCGTGCCATCTGCAATACGGGCAGCATCACCTTCCCTAAGGGCGGCAATCCTCCTACCATCGCCACCTTGGAGGACGGCAAGTTCACCATGTACAATTTGGATACATTGGAAGTCATGGCTACCATGGAGGTGTAATCAAAAAAAGGAAAATCCTAATAATATGATCGAGGAATATCAAATCAGAATTCTGCCAGAACAGGCAGCGAGCGAGGAAGGCATCAAGCGCTATCTCGCCAAGGAAAAGGGGTTGGATGTGAGAACACTCAACCAGGTGAGAGTACTCAAGAGAAGCATCGATGCCCGCCAGCGCACCATCTTTGTCAATCTCAAGGTGCGTGCCTATATCAATGAGTTTCCGCAGGACGACCAGTATGTCCATACGGAATATCCCGACGTGAGCAGTAAGCCTTGTGTCATCGTGGTGGGAGAGGGACCTGGCGGTCTCTTTGCTTCCCTCAAACTCATCGAATTGGGTTACAGACCGGTGGTTTTGGAGCGTGGCAAGGATGTGCGTGAGCGCAAGAAAGACCTCAGTAATATCACCAAGACCCAGAAGGTGGATGGCGAGAGCAACTACTGTTTTGGTGAGGGTGGTGCAGGTGCCTATAGCGACGGCAAACTCTATACCCGTAGCAAGAAACGTGGTAGTGTGGATAAGATACTGAATGTGTTCTGTCAGCATGGAGCCAATACAAATATCCTGGCTGATGCCCATCCGCATATCGGTACCGATAAGTTGCCGCGTGTCATCGAGAATATGCGCAATACCATTCTCCAGTGTGGTGGTGAGGTGCATTTCCAGACCAAGATGACCCGCCTGGTCTTGGAGGGCGACAAGGTGATAGGTGTGGAGGCTGTCAACCTGCAGACGGGTGCGGAGGAAAACTATCGTGGACCTGTGATCTTGGCTACCGGTCATAGTGCCCGTGACGTGTATCGCTATCTCGCTTCTTCCAAGATAGAGATTGAGGCGAAGGGCATTGCGGTGGGTGTCCGTCTGGAGCATCCTTCTCAGATCATTGATCAGATACAGTATCACAACAAGAACGGTCGTGGCAAGTATCTGCCTGCAGCCGAATACAGTTTTGTAACCCAGGTGGATGGCAGGGGCGTATATAGTTTCTGTATGTGTCCGGGCGGTTTTGTGATTCCTGCAGCTACGGGTCCGGAACAGCTTGTGGTCAACGGTATGAGTCCGAGCAACCGTGGTACGGCATGGAGCAATTCGGGCATGGTGGTGGAGACGCATCCTGAAGATGTAGCGCCATTTGTGAAGGATCATCAGGCAGTGTTGGAGGAAATCGAACTTCGCGGACAGGAGGATTCTTCACTCTTCACTCCTCACTCTTCCCTCCAAATGATGTATTTCCAGGAGATATTGGAGAAGCAGTGTTGGCAGCAGGGCAACATGAAGCAGACGGCGCCATCTCAGCGCATGGCCGACTTCGTGAACAACCGTTTGAGTTACGACCTGCCTAAGAGCAGTTATGCGCCGGGTCTGGTATCCAGTCCGCTTCATTTCTGGATGCCGTCATTTGTGAGCAAGCGTCTGCAGGAAGGATTCAAGACATTCGGCAAGAATGCGCATGGTTTCCTGACCAATGAGGCGATACTGATAGCGACGGAGACTCGCACCTCTTCTCCAGTCCGCATCGTTCGCGACCGTGAAACCTTGCAGCATGTCCGCATCCAGGGTCTCTTCCCTTGTGGTGAGGGAGCCGGCTATGCTGGTGGCATCGTTTCCGCAGGCGTGGATGGAGAACGCTGTGCCGAAATGTGTGCGCAGTATATGGAGCAGCTGTGATATAAAAAACACCTGAGCATCATTTCGCTGCTCAGGTGTTTTTGTCGGAATATTTAGGCTTACATCACGTCTTCTATTTTCCAATCTGTAATATTATGTGTAGCGACATCAAAGTTGATGCCTACCTTTACGATTGGCAAGCCACATAGAGCAAAACGTTTAGGATATTCCTTGAGGTCAATCTGTTTCATCGCTGCAGCTGCATCCTTATTGAGTTTCAACTCAAAGAGATAGAGATGCGTAGCAGTTCTCAGTACCATATCCACTCTTCCTGACGGAGTGCGAACTTCTACGTCCACGTAATTATCAAGAATAGAGAATATCACATACATCATCTGCTGATAATGCCCCTCTGAATCCGCATTGTTGCAATACGGAACCGTGGCAAGAAAAGCTTGAAGCATCTGCAAAGCCCCATTCATATCATTACGGCGAATAAGAGCCGACATCTTGGCGATGGTGGTTGCTCCCTTAGGCGTAGTCATACCTATATAATTAGGTAAGAGACTACGATATAATCCAACACGGATTTCTTTGTTTGGGATATCAAGCGTAAAAAGCTCAGTTTCAGGGTCGTATCCTTTGATGGTTATATAACCACTTTGATACAGTAAAGGCATGATGGACACCATCATTTCGGTCGGTGCGTCAAAGTCTGATTTGTCTGCCTCACAACGTCCTATATCAGAAGGCATTACCTGAAATTTCTTAAGCATTTCTATCAGATAGGTAGGTGTGCCTGAAGTAAACCAATAATAATCCAACTTACTTTTAGCCATAGCATTCAGCAGACTATAGGGGTTGAAAATATCTGGTGACTGAGCTGCAAAATGATAACCGTCATAAAACTCTCGCAATGCATCAAGAGTCTGAGTTCGGGTTAGATTCATCTTAACTGCCAAAGCATCAACATCTGCTGACATCTGAGTCTCCAATTCCTCCTTGGTAATACCGCAGATTCCAGCGTACTCATGATCCATGCTGATATTGGTGATATTATTGAGTTCACTGAAGATGCTCATCTGCGAAAATTTAGTGATACCTGTCAGGAAAACAAAGCGAAGCATAGGTTCGCAATCCTTCAAAGGACTATAGAAATTACGCATCACATTGCGCAAATCTTTCAAATGAGAATCTTCATGCACAACATCAAGTAGGGGAGCATCATACTCGTCAATGAGTACAACCACCTGCTTGCCAGTTTGCTGATAAGCTTTAATAATTAAATCTGCCAAACGGGTATTAGGATCCTGACGTGGAGTATCAATACCAAAAAGTTTCTCCAGTTTATTCAATTCGAAATCCAAATATCTTTCCAGCTGGTCCTTCTCCATGTGCTTACCGCCAGCCATGCTGAAATGCAGGACAGGATATTCCGTCCAGTCCTTTTCCAACTTTTCAATAGCGAGTCCTTTGAAGAGTTCCTTCTTTCCCAGAAAATAACTCTTAAAGGTAGAAACCAATAGTGACTTTCCGAAACGGCGTGGACGGCTTAAGAAGAAATGTTTTCCACCGCTATGAGTCATGCGATAGACATATTCCGTCTTATCAACGTACAGCAGATTTCGGGTGATGATTTCCTCGAAAGTCTGGATTCCAACTGGATATAATTTCAATTCTGCCATGATTTGAACTTTTAAGTTTCTGGTGATAATACCTTATCAGCCTATTTGCTTTTGCAAAGCTAATCATTTTATTCGGAATGACAAAGGAAAAAGGCTAAAATCTGCTGCTTATGCAATCGATTGCATTAAAATAAGTGTAGAAATATTGGGTGAAAGTGAACAGGTTTTAGATATTTTTTCTATCTTTGCCCGATAAAAGTTAGTATAATAAAAGTTTCTGACTAAGTAATGGATATTGCTAAAAGCATGTTCATCTTAAAAAAAATAGACAAAGTTAAAAATGACGTATAAGTTCCTAAAAGAAGTGATGATTATCTAACTGAACAGTTTCAAGGTCATCTACCTGCTCATAGAAGCTTAGAACAACATATAAATAATAACTTAACTAAAATAAAAGATGAAAAGATTTTTTACGCTATTTATGGCGGTCTGGGCATTATTGTCCATATCGCAAACGGTAAAGGCAGCCGATGAAGTCTATTTATTGACGGGTGAAAACATCAATGGTGCCGGGGGAAACTACCAAATCCCTAGTAATCATCCAATGGTTTTTGAGTCCGATGATACTTATAAAATTAAAATCGAAAGTAGTAGCCCTGATGATATTTACTTTCGAGTAGGTGTTAACAGCTCGAACAAATATCAGTTAGCCCCTTCAACGGATCAAGAAGTTCTCAGCATTACTGAGGAGGGTGCTTCAATTTCAGCTAAAAGTGCTTCTGAAAAAGACAAAGATGCATGGAAGGTTTCTTTTGATAAAAATACTTATGAGTACATTACTATTCATGTTGTTATTAAAGGCGAAACAAAAGTATGGGTTGATGGTAAGAAAAAAGATAGTGGTACTGTAACTCCTCCTACTCCTTCTGGTGAAAATCCAATTGCTAATCGTAAATACAGCGAGGGTTATTATCTTGTAGGTAACTTCTTCAACTTTGATGGTGATACAATCAACTATAAAGATGCTGTGTTTAAATTCAAGCAGCAAAAAGATGATGAAGAAGGTAATGCCGTTTATATGTTAGAAATTCCTGCAACTCTTACTGCAAGAGCTCAGGTAATGAGTGTGGACGCAACAAGAACTCCTGTTGCTGTTTATGGCCCTGGTGAAGTTTTTGCTATCAATAACTCTACTCTTCCTGTTGGTACAGATAATCAAACCGCAACTACTGGAATTAAGGATTTAAAATCCAATATAAAGATAGAGGATGGTACTAATTACTGGGATATGACAACGCGTAGAACTCAGAATGATGGAGTAGGTCAGGACGGATCATATAAATATTATATAACAGTAGACAAAGCTACGGGTGAGCCAAGTAAGTGGGAGATCAAATATACGGATTTAAAGCGTGTTGCATTTTTATTGTCAACGAATCCTTTGAGTTCGGCTTTAACTGTAGGAAGTACTCGTGCTAAAAATACATTTGAAGGTCAAAATGATAAAAATCAAGCTAATTTTAACTCTGGTAAATATTTTGGTAGTTTATACATGGATAAAGATGACGAATATTATGGAGTTTCTAATGACCTTGCTTCAAATGAGAGCATGAGAAATTATTCTTATGGCTATGGAGCAATTGAGAATGATATTGATCGTCCAACTTATAATAAATTGTTCTTGTTTGGTAATGGCGGATTGGATGTAACTCAAGATAAAAATACAAAGGCAGCTGCAAATTGGGGTACATTTAAGTGCCCTACAGAGAGTGGTGTTTATGTCTTAGAGTTTAATACCAATAAGGGTGATAATACTACGATTTCACCGGCTCACGGAGGTACTGGTGCTGAAATTCAGAAGAAAGATAATAGAAAAGTTATTACTTCCCTCTCAATGGTAGGTCCTGCTATTCCAGGAACGACTACTGGCAATAAGTGGGATTGGGCATCTACTGTTGCTAATATGGATTTTGATGTTTCAGAAAACTGCTATAAGTTGACAATAGCTACTACTGAAGAAAATAGGAATCAGGTGTTCCGATTTGTCGGTAATCATACTCAGGAGATCAACTGGTTTGAAAATAGTAATGTTGATCAGTCAGAGATGGCTGCTAAATATAATGATGACGGCAAATTTGGTAGTATCGGTCATACCGCTTCACCTTCTGATCCTAATGAGGTTTCTTATACTCAGAACGGTTTGGATCCAAAAGATAAAAGTAATGAGGATAATCTCAATATCATATGGAATCGTCCTGCCGGTACTTGGACTGTAAGATTCCATATCTATACTTATCTGATTGGTGATAATCCTTCTTTCAGATATTTCTATACTATCAACAAGAATAGTAATTTGGAACTTCGTGATTTTAAAGATGTAGTTTACATGTCTGAGGATAATGTTCGTAATATTAAGAATAGAGGTGATTATCAATACTTCAGAACATGGAGTGATGATACGGCTTGGAAGCGTCCTAAGAATGTGGATGTCTTTGTTGTATCGGAGGTTACTGCAGCAGATGCAAATAACCACGTAGGATTTAAATTGAAGAATATTAATAATTTTGATTCTTCTGAAGATGTTATTCCTGCAAAAACTGGTGTAATCTTGGCTTTGAAGGAGAACGTTGAAGTTCCTGGTGCTGTGTTCCATAAGAGAAAGTCTCTGATTACTTATAATACTTTGGATATTCAACTGGAACAGGCAAAGAATAAGGAATTGAGCTATACGGGAGAAGGAAAAACCAATCTCTTGATACCATGTACTGAAGCTAAGAATATTCCTACAGCGGATGAAGAAAAGGTTAATTATCTCTTTGGATTCTATCATGCAATTCATGGTTTAGGCTTGGATAACGAAACAGACAAACAAGGTTATAATCAAAAGGATTATCTTTTGGGATTCTGGATTTCCAATGGTAAGGGCTTGACCTATGCAAATAGTAGCTATCTTCCTATAAAGAAAGAAATAGCGGAAAAGCTCAATTTGGGTACACGCAATGATTTTAGTGCACTTCAAAACCAGTCAGGTAGCGCAAAGAAAATCCCTGCACTCTTCTTTGATTTCGGTGCTGTAGATAATGACGTTACTGGAATACAGGGGGTAGTTGAATCTAAAACAGTGCTTGACGGTAAGTATTATACCTTGAGTGGACAGCAAGTGGAACACCCTACGGTAGGTGGCATTTACATCCACAATGGTAAGAAATACGTAATTAAATAATATTGGATAAGTAAAAACTGAAGATATGAAAAAGAAGTATATAATTCCACAGATGACTATGGTTACTTTTGCGGGAGAAACTTTCTGTGAAGGATTCAATGGGGCATCTGGACTTAACAACTCAGATCAAGGCCATTACGGTGGAACTGGTGCCAAGGAAAACGACTTCTCTTCTTGGGATTACGATTTCGATGAGGAGGATGAATCAGAATCTAATTCCAGCAGCAAGTCGCTCTGGGATTAAGTGAAAATTCAGATGAAATGAGTTTGAAACAAAAATATACAGAGTTTATATAACAAACTTTTATTAATCATCTTTTACTAAAGTTAGGCGAGGATTGCAGGGATGCAATCCTCGTTTTTCGTTTAGTAGGTTGTTACAGAGAGGGGATGGGGCGTGGTGTCGAGTGGAGTGATTTTAAATCTTTTTCTTCTCTATTTTGTTAAATTCCCTGTCTTCTAAAAGATTTCTTGAAAAATATTTGGAGAATTCAAATTTAAATAGTAACTTTGCAGCACTAGAATCCGCCACGCTTCCCGTAGAACAGCGTACCAGGGCGGAACTTTTTTGTTTATATGCGTATGGAATATACTAACCCGCCACTTAATACAACAACACTTTTGTCCAATCTTCAAAATGAGGGATTGGTTATCATGGATGAGAGAAAAGCTTTTGCTTTCCTTGAAAATGTCAGCTACTTTAGGTTTGCAGCATATTTGCGCCCTCTCAAATCAACAGGTATGCATGTTTATAAGGAAAATGCTACTTTTGAGAAGGCTGTGAGACTTTATGAGTTTGATGCCAAACTTAGAACCTTGCTGTTTTCCGCTATTCAAAAGATAGAGATATCTTTGCGGGCAAAGGTTATCAATCAGTTTTCTTTAAATTATGGAGCTTTTTGGTTTATCAATCCCGATTTGGCTATTGATAAGCATAAGTATGCTGAGAATCTTTCCTCTTTGGATAGGGAGTTACAGCGTTCCAAGGATGATTTTGTCAAAGAGCATTATGTAAAGTATGGTAAGGAAAACTTTCCTCCAGCTTGGAAAGTTATAGATTTGACTTCGTTTGGCTGCTTGACAAAATTGTATTTTAACTTCGCTAATGGAGCTGTTAAAAAGAAAATAGCTCGTTCCTATGGTGTTCCTCAGCAAGAAATCCTCGAGAGTTGGATGAAATCCATCAATGCACTTCGCAACTGTTGTGCCCATCATGGGCGTGTCTGGAATCGTGTGATGCCTGTTATGCCTCAACTTCCGATGAGATTAAAACAAGCATGGATAACGAATAAACCCGAAGTCGCCAATCGATTGTATTCTGTTCTTTGCTGTTTGTTGTATTGGCTTAATGCCATTGATTCTCAAAATGAGTTATGTACTAACTTCAAAGATTTACTGTCACGGTATCCAGAAGTTGACATGAATGCCATGGGGTTCCTGCAAGGTTGGGAAAACGAACCTTTATGGAGATCGTAGTGAAGATAGTGCGGTTGTGGTCTTGATTTTTTGAAAAATAAGAATAATTCCGAAAAATATTTGGAGAATTCGAATTTAAATTGTATTTTTGCAACAACAAATCCCACCACGCCTCTCAACGATGCGTACCACGGTGGGACTTCGCTTTTTATAACCTTGCATCACATTTCAGTTAAACGTTTTAAAAGGAGATGAATATGAAACGGATAGAAGAACAGCTGAAAGAATATGAGGATAGTTTGAAGGCTTACCGTGATGTCAAAAACTCTATAGATACGGCTTTGGAAAAGGGTCGTGAGGAAGGAATGGCGGAAGGAATGGCTAAAGGAATGGCGGAAGGAATGGAAAAAGAAAAGCAATCCACAGCTCGCCGCCTTCTTTCAATGGGTCTTTCTGAAGAGCAAGTATCAACGGCCACCGAGCTTCCACTGGAGGTAATCCGGAAATTGAGTGAACAAGCCTGAACTGTCTGAACTTTCAGGAACTTAAATGATAAATCCTGTATTACATCATATCTTATCAATTATGGGAGAAACGAATAATAGAATATTACCTGTAGGCATACAGTCTTTTGAGAAAATTCGAAAGGAAGGTCTGCTCTATGTTGACAAGACAGAGATTATCTGGAATCTTGTTAATAGCAATAAAACATATAATTACCTGAGCCGTCCAAGACGTTTCGGTAAATCATTGTTGGTGGATACTTTGCAGGCTTATTTCGAGGGTAGGAAGGAACTGTTCGAAGGACTGAAAATCATGGATTTAGAAAAGGAATGGGTAAAACGTCCTGTTGTCAGACTTGATATGAGCCGGGCTGGATCCACTGCTCATGAACTCAACGCTTATCTCAATCTGGCTTTCAAGGAATATGAACAGAAATATGGAATAGAAGCTTCCGCTTCCGACTCTTTATCCAATCGTTTTGATATTATTATCCAGTCTGCCTATGAACAGACGGGACAGCAGGTTGCTATCCTGATAGATGAATATGATTCTCCTTTGCAGCATTCTTGGAAGACTTCTCATCATGAAGATTGTACCTCTATCTATCGTAGTGTTTTTGCTATTCTCAAAGCTGATGACGTATATGAGAAATTTGTCTTCATCACGGGTATTACTAAGTTTACTCAAATCTCATTGTTCTCAGTCTTGAATAATTTGAGTAATATCAGTTTTGATCCTCCTTATGCTGCGATCTGTGGTATCACGAAAGAGGAAGTGGTGAGCAATTTCATGCCAGAAATTGAGGCTATGGGAGTACATAATGGTTGGACGCCGGAAGAAACGATTTTGCAGTTGAAGGCTTATTATGACGGTTATCACTTCTGTAAGAACAGTCCTGTTAATATTTTCAATCCGTTCAGTCTGCTTAATGCTTTGGCTGACAAAGAACTGAAAAACTACTGGGCTGCTTCTGGGGCAACGTCTTTATTGCCGAAGTTTGTCTGTGATATGGAAATTCAGTTGGAGCATTTCGATCATTGCTACATTGACCGCGATACTTTGGAGACTTCTGATGTTTCTGATGGAGGAGCAGAACTCTTCCTTTATCAATCCGGTTATCTGACCATCAAGGATTATGACGAGGGTGTTTATACTTTAGGTATTCCTAACTTTGAAGTAAGGAAAGCACTCTACAAAATAGTAGTACCAGCTTTGACCTTGAAGACAAAAGCTCAGGCTATTACCACACAGAATATTCTTTTAAAGATGATGCAAGATGGTAATCTTGATGAAGCCAAGAAAGCCCTGAAGGCTTTGATAGCTGATGTGCCGTATAGCAATAAAAAGTTGGCAAGCATGGATATGGAAGAACGTTATCGTCTTATCATTAGTACCATTTTTAATGCTATAGGTTTCAAGGTCGAAGTAGAAAAGCAAATCTCTACAGGAAGAATAGATATGGTGGTTTTTACCCGTCGTATTATTTATGTTCTTGAACTTAAACTTTCTAATAATGGTGGGGTTACTGCTGCTGAACATCAGATAAAAGACAGACAGTATGTTGAACCATTTAAAGCTGATGGGCGAAAGGTTATAGCTTTGGCTGTTGAATTAGATGATATGGGCAAGGGTCTCATAGATTGGAAGGAAGTTAATTAGCATGAATGCTATGTTACAATAGACTTTCGGTTAAAATACTACACCTCTCTTAAACCATTACTTCATGGTCTAAGAGAGGTTTTTAATTATGCAAACTTTTGAGAGGAAATCTTTGAGAGATTCTGTGCAATCGATTGTGCAATCATATTTTGCGTTCTGGTGCAATCGATTGCATATAAAAAGTGGGGGTTAAGTGCTTGTTTATTTGCTGCTTACACCTATTATTATTATATTTGCACACAAATGATAAATAACTAAATATCTTAACTTAACATCACAATTTATGAGAAGGTTTACTAAGAAGCTTTGGGCAGCTTTACTGCTCCTTCTCGTCTCTATGCAGTCGGTAGCGACCGATGTCTTTACATCGAATCGTACGGACTTCCGAGACGAAAGTATCTACTTCATGATGACTACGCGTTTTTATGATGGTGATACTGGTAACAACGTGCTCTGCTGGGATAACCAGTCAGAGCAGATCAAAACAAAAGACCCTTGCTGGCGAGGCGACTTCCAGGGTGTCATCGACAAGCTCGACTACATCAAGGCACTCGGTTTCACTGCCATCTGGATTACACCAGTAGTGCAGAACGCATCCGGTTACGACTACCACGGTTATCATGCCATGGATTTCCAGCATGTTGACTGCCGTTATCAGAGCAGCGATGGCAGCAAGGACGGTGACGCCATGTTCCAGGAACTCATCGACAAGGCTCACGAAAAGGGTATCAAGATTATCCTCGACATCGTGCTCAACCACACCGGTAACTTCGGTGAGCAGACACTCTGCAAGGAGTTTGACCGTAATACCGACTTGGCAACTCAGGCACTCATCAATGCTTGTATGATTCCTAACGAGGAGAAGTTGGGTTCCGACTACCTTACAAGTGTCCCTTATGAGCAGTATCAGCGTCGTCTTGGCTTGTTGAAGAACGTCCGTGGTAAGAACGAGGATGTTCACAACTACTGGCACCACTTTGGTGACTTCAACTGGGACTTTCCTAACCGCTGGTGGGCTCAGATTGCAGGTGACTGCGTTGACCTGAATACCGAGAACGACTACGTAGCAGATTATCTCGTAAAGTGCTATGGCAGCTTCATCAAGATGGGTGTCGATGGATTCCGTATCGATACTTCCGGTCACATCTCACGTCTTACCTTCTGCAAGCAGTTTATTCCTCAGTTTACAGCCCTCGGTAAGAAGTATGAGGACAAGCGATTGAACAAGGCTCCATTCTTCATGTATGGTGAGGTTTGCGCCCGTTACAGTGATGTCACTTACCGTGGTCAGGATAACCTCTCTTGCTATTATTACACATGGCAGGCTCCAAAGGACTTGCTCGACAAATGGGATGGCAGCCAGTCTTACTGGGATACACAGGTACTCTTTGATAAAGCCAATGGCGGTACAGGTGTGGATGACCATCAGATGGCTCTCTGTGAGTCAGACAATGCCCCAACACCAACAAGCGACAATACCTTTATGGTGAATGGTAAGTGGCATGAGCCAGACTATTCTCAGGCAAGTGGTTTCCATGTGATCGACTTCCCATTGCACTACAACTTCGGTAATGCTGCCGCCGCATACGGTTTGGCAAAGTCAGGTGACAAGAGATATAATGATGCTACCTATAATGTAGTATATGTAGATAGCCACGACTACGGTCCTCAGCAAACCAACGACCAATTCCGTTTCTCTGGTGATGATGCTCAGTGGGCAGAGAATCTCTCTCTGATGTTTACCTTCCGTGGTATTCCATGTCTCTATTATGGTTCTGAGGTAGGTTTCCGTCGCGGTGCTCCGATTGACAGAGGTCCTCACGGTCCTCTTTCAGAAACTGGTCGTGCTTACTTCGGTGGTTACCTCACTGGTGATGTAGAAGCCAAGGATTTCGGTGACTACAAGGCAACAGGTAATGTGGCTGCAACTTTGAATCATGATGTAGCTCAGCACCTCATCCGTCTGAACAAGATTCGTCAGGCTGTTCCTGCTTTGCGTAAGGGTCAGTGGACCGACGATGGTTGTACTCCTGCCAAGGGCGGTATCGCCTTCAAGCGTGCTTATAAGAATGACAGCTATGCACTCGTAGCCATCAATGGTGGTGCAACATTCACAGATTGCCCTGATGGTACTTATACCGACGTGGTAACAGGCAAGACTTACACAGGTTCTACTATCACCGTTGATGCTCCTGCTACTCAGGGTCAGCTCCGTGTTCTCGTGAAGGACTGGAAGGGCGGTCAGATAGGTGAGGATGGTCCTTTCATCTATAATGAGACTCCTAAGTCTAAGTCAGAGGCTGATCAGGCTTATGATGGTCATGAGGAAGATGGTACAACATGGGTTGAGCCACAGACTAATGAGTTTGGTTTGAAGTTCTCTCAGAATGGTGGTACTTTCCGCACCAATACTGTTACTGTAGAGGTAAGCCTTAGCGGTAAGGCAACTTCTGGTTGGTTCCAGGTAGAAGGTAAGGACAAGGAAGAGTTGGCTCCTGGCGAGACCAAGACATTCACTATCGGTGAAGACATGAACTTCAAGCAGAGCAAGACTGTAACATGGTATGCTAAGAACGACAAGAGTGAGAAGAATGGTTCTGTATCCTTCACCAAGGTGGATCCTAACGCATCTATCACCGTATATGTAAAGGCAGACAATGCTCCAACTATCTATGCTTGGGTTCCTGGTACTCCAAAAAAGGAGTTGACAGGTGCATGGCACGGTCAGACCATGGATGGTCCTGAAGAGATTGGTGGTGTCAACTACTGGTACAAGACTTTCGATGGAGTAGAGAGCTTCAATGTGGTTCTGAATAATGGTAATGACAAGCAGTCAAGTGACATCACTGGTATCACAGGCGATATCTACTTGGAGTATGACGGTGGTTCAAGTGTCAAGACGCTCGATACTCCTGTCAACACAACAGCCAAGGTTACTTTGAGTCCTAACGGTGGTGACTTCGAGAAGACTATTTCAGTAACAGCAACCCTCAGCGACAATGCCAAGAGCGGTTGGTATAAGATTGGTGATGGCGAGCAGGTGGCTCTTACTCCTGGTAAGCCAGTTACCTTCACTCTCGGTGCTGACATGATGGAAGGCGAGAGCAAGACTGTAACTTGGAGCGCAACTAATGCTGAGGGTAAGGCTAAGACTGGTACTGCTACCTTCAACAAGAAGGCTGAGGTGGTTATTCCTACTCCAACAGGTATCTTCGCTTACTTCCTCGCTCCTTCAGACTGGAGTGATGTTCACGCTTATGTTTGGAATGGTGGTGACGAATATGCTGGTGCATGGCCTGGTGTAGCTTGTACCAAGACTGGTGAGAAGAAGAATGGTTTGGATATTTGGATGTGGAAGTATGATGGTGATAAGACTGGACTTCCTGCTAAGATTATCTTCAACAATAATGGTAATGGTAACAACCAAACTGGTGATTTCGATTTCGTAAACGGTGCAGTTTATAACCGTGACGGTAAGACCAATGAGTCTGTCTCAACAGGTATCAACCAGGTAGGTAGCAAGAAGGCTCCTGCTAAGTTGAAGATTTACTCTATCAACGGTCAGAAGGTAGCTGAGGTAGGTAGCATGGCAGATGCTGAGTACATCCTCGCTCCTGGTGTCTATGTTTGCGGCGGTAAGAAGTACGTCATCAAGTAATAAATCTCTTTTCTCTTTTAGATACGCAAGTTTTCAGATGAAAACTTGCGTATTTTTTTCGTATAATCGTTTGTGTTTGTTTATTTTACTTATTGATGCAATCGATTGCATGGAAAAATGAGCGGAAGTTGTTTTATTTATTTGTTATCATCATTTATTATGATTAAATTTGTAAGTGGAATAAAATTTAACTAAATATCTTAACTTAATTCAAAAATTTTTTATGAGAAAGTTCAAGAAGAAGCTCTTTGCAGCGATGCTGCTGCTTCTTGCCTCGTCTAATGCGATGGCGACTGACAACTTCACGGTTAATCGTACAGATTTCCGAGATGAAAGTATTTACTTCATGATCACCACGCGTTTCTACGATGGAGATCCTAAAAACAATGTACTCTGCTGGGACAATCAGGAAGCACAGATGAGTACCAAGGACCCTTGTTGGCGAGGTGACTTCCAGGGTGTCATCGACAAGCTC
>ERZ1034865.750-NODE-750-length-17590-cov-9.688794_pt1 | contig 17590 bp, 23 predicted proteins | sample MGYA00520632_ERZ1034865 | MGnify/ENA primary metagenome ERZ1034865 (study PRJEB33766, sample SAMN09781738) | gut metagenome | biome: gut microbiome | host: Homo sapiens | place: Madagascar | study: EMG produced TPA metagenomics assembly of the PRJNA485056 data set...
TTGAAGTTGCGGTAGTAACGGATTAATAGAGGTGGAAGTATGAAATTAGAAACAGTTGGACAATTAAAAGAATTTTTATCTAATGTCGATAATGGAAGAAAATTGACACAAGTATTTACGGTAACTGAAGTTGACAGAGACCTTTGGCACAATCAAATCACTCAGTTTAATGCTGATAAAGATAATTTAGAAATCGATTTGTCAATTTATGATGAATAGTGAGAGGAAGCAAAATGACAAAAACAAAGCTGCAAATCATGCGTGAGAAGAAGGGGCTGAGTGAAGCAGAACTATCTATAAAAATATGTGAAATGCTTGAATCAACTAATCCTTTATGGTTGGGATTTGCACTAATTTCTTATGAAATTGGGAAAACAAAAATAACGTTTTCTGATGTGTTTTTTGAAGTCGCAGCCAAAAGCCTCGGATGCTCGGTAGATGAATTGGTGGAGGAATAGATAGATGACAAAATACATCGTTAAAGTGCCTTATGATGTAATGCCAGGACTTTACAGCTATTACATAGTAAATACTAAAGAAGAAGCAGAACATATTGCCAAACAGTGCATAAAGGCTGAAATTGTAGAAGAGGAAGATGATTAAAATAGAGTACGAAATTGTTATATACGAGGATGGAGTCCTTGTTATGCATCAAATTTACGATGACTTTAACGAAGCCTTAGAGCGCTATGCTCACGAGTGGAGTTGCGGTTATCATGTTGAGCTTTTTAGACACACACCGAATGACAAAGGAAATGTACTAAAGACTGAGAAGTTTAAGGAGTGTTGGGAGTGAAAAAGAAATATAAAGATTATACTTTCTTCTTTCCAATTATAGTAGTGGTAGTAATTTGGATTATCATTGCAGCTTTGTTAATATACATAACTGGAAATGGTGGTCTTTCAAGAATATTCCATTTGCTTTGGTTTGGAAATTAAAAAAGGAGAATAAAAGAATGAATATTAAAAAAATTACAGTTATTGCAGGAGTTACATTATTATCATTAGTGACGTTGTCTGGTTGTACAATGTGGGAAGATACCATGAAAGGTTGGGAAAGCGATATGAAAGGCTTGCCTCGAGTCGTTACTGTTTACTCTAAGACGGGAGAAGTGCTGAAGAAGTATGAAGGAAATAATGTTCGTATTTCAGACGCAAAAAATGGCACAATGATTATCAACTTAGAAGGCAAACGTATTCAAATTTAGAATGCGGATGTCATTGTGGAAGAAAAATAATAAAAAGCCCGAACTGGCCAGATTCGAGCAGGGTATTAAATCTTTCATACAAAAGAGACAGAATGTCAACTATACTTGGCCATAAATATTGTAACATTCAGTGAAAATATTGGTCAAGTCATAATAAAAAGCCCATAAGAGGGCTTAGGTTGAAAGTATTGGTTTACTAATATTATAACAATATCGGAGGCAGTTTTCAAATGGCGGATAAGTTGGATTTATTGATTAGTGATTACATGACAGGAATGCTTCAAGTGAAGATAAATTCTCGTGAGTTGTGGATCACTCGTCAGAAAAACGAAGAGCGAATTGGAAGCAGTGGTACAAGTTCCAACACAGCGCCACAAGAACGCCGAATGATGATACTAGAAGAAGATAACAAGCTTCAAAAAATGAAAGACCAGCACAGAGTAATTACAGAATTATTAGGGACTGTTAGTCCTGAAATAAGAACGATTATTACGCTTAGATTTAAAGAGAAAAAGCAGTGGTGGCAAATTGGAGCTAGACTTTACATGAATGAACGGACTGCAAGAAGAAAGTACGAAAATTTGAAGAGTCTCCTCAGAGATTCTCTATGGCGTGATTTAGTATAAATCGGTGTCCGTTTTTTGTCCGTTCTGTGCCGTTTTTAAGTGAGATAATGGTAGCATGAACAATTCGGCAGAACAACAAAATGGTAAGTTTCGGTGTACAAAAATGTGCTGAAATTGTTTAACGTTGCTGGACGGTAAAACCAGCGTTAAAGGTTATTCGTATAGTGGTAGTACAGCAGTCTCCAAAACTGTTAGCGTTGGTTCGATTCCAGCATAATCTGTAGCAGGTACTTACAGGGAGTGCCTGACTCTAGAAAATACTTATAAACACTATCCTGCTCAAGCTGTCAGAAATGGCGGCTTTTTTCAATAAATAATTTCATGTTTTTTCATGTTTTGGAGGAATTCAATGCTGACGACGAATCAAGAAAAAGCCGTCGTTATGCTATTCGACGGAAAAACTGTTAAAAAAATAGCGAAAGAACTGAAAGTTACAGAAAGAACGGTCTATAACTGGAAGAAAGATCCAGAAGTTATATCAGAATTACGGAAGATGTCTGAGGATTATCTTGGAAGTGAAATTTCGAAATTGATAAAGAACCAAATGAAATTGGCGACTAAATCTAAGTCGGAGATAGTCAGATTCTATGCAACGAAAGATTTACTGGATCGTGCTGACTTTGTACCAAAAACGGAAAATAAAGGAGAAACGGACGCTCAAATAGCTTCTGAGAAATATGATGAACTTATTAGGGAAACCGCAAAAGCCCGCCTTGACGTACAAACAAGCGCTGGTGATGAGTGATTATTTTAAGAGTAATTTTAAAATGTTAATTTTATCTGGTGCCGTTCGCTCTGGAAAAACGGTTGTTAATAATCGTCTTTTTTCAATGGAGTTGAAAGAAGTTAAAAAACGGGCTGATAAGTATGGCGTTGACAAACCAATGTATATCTTAGCTGGTGTCTCTTCTAAAACGATTAACAACAATATCTTAAATCCACTATTAAATGAACAACCTTATCTTAATATCAAATGGGATAAGAACGGATCGTTCACATTGTTTGGTGTGACTGTAGTACTCGCGTATACAGGGAATATAGGTGGAGTTGGTGGCATTCGTGGAGGTGAATACTGGGGAGCTTATGTTAACGAAGCTTCTTTGGCTAATGAGAAAGTGTTTAAAGAAATTACGACACGTTTATCAGCTCCTGATGCACGTCTTATTTGTGATACAAACCCAGATAACCCCAGTCATTGGTTAAAAAAGGATTACATTGATAAAGCAAGTGATCCTAAAAAAAGAATAAAGGTTTATAACTTTACTATTGATGATAATGAGTTTCTTGATCCTGATTATGTAAGTACTCTAAAAGCACAATTTTCTGGTGTGTTTTATGATCGAGCAATTAGAGGGCTGTGGGTTTTATCAGATGGAGCCATCTATTCTAACTTTGATAAAAAGAAACATGTTGTTGAGTTGCCTCCAGATACAGTTTATGGTGAATCTTGGGTATCTATCGACTACGGAACTATGAATGCTACTGTGTTTAAGTTGTGGCGGAGACATGCACGGGTTTGGTACTGTACAGATGAGTATTACCATTCAGGACGTGATAATCAAAGGCAAAAAGAGGATATAGAATATGCGGATGACTTGGAGGAATTCTATCGTCGAAATAACATAGTTAAAGTACAGGTTCGAGTGATATTGGACCCGTCTGCTGCATCATTTAGAACCACGTTGAAAAGGCGTGGTTTTTCTGTGAAATCAGCTCGCAACGATGTTCTTGATGGTATTCGTACTATGATGTCCGCAATGAATGCAGGGCTTGTTAAATGGTTTCCGAAATGCAAGCATACTATAAAAGAGTTTGGTTTATATGTTTGGGATGAATCAGCAAGTAGCAAGGGAGAAGATAAACCTGTCAAAATAGATGACCACTGTATGGATGCTGATAGGTATTTTATTTATACGATACTTCGTAAGGCGATACGATAAGGAGCACGCATGGGAATTATTAGAAACTTAATTAATCGACTAAGACAAGGGGGAGCAGCGTTGGGAGTCATTCAAAGTTTAAATAAGGTCACAGATCATCCAAAAATTGCAATTAATTCAAAAGAATATGATCGTATTGCGGACAACCTAGTTTATTATGAGGGGGAATTCCCAAAAGTGAAGTATAGAAATACTTATGGGCAGAAATGCACACGCCCTTTCAATTCATTGAACGTTGCCAAAGTATCTGTACGACGTCTTGCCTCAATTATTTTTAATGAGCGAATGAGGCAGCTAATGATTTTGTACATGATACTTTAACAAATAATGGGTTCTTTAAAAATTTTGAGGAATATTTAGAAAGTTGCTTAGCTTTAGGTGGTTTAGCTATGCGCCCATATTATGATGGGGAAAAGATTGATATTTCATATATTCAAGCACCTGTTTTTTATCCTTTACAGTCAAATACAAATGATGTAAGTGAAGCGGCGATTGTTAGTGTAACAACTCACGCAAAGGGTGATAAGCAGTATTATTATACTTTAATTGAATTTCATGAATGGGAAGGCGACACCTATGTTATTACGAATGAACTTTATGAATCAACAGAAAAAAATGTAGTTGGAACTAAAGTAGCTCTTGGTACGATTTATGAAGATTTACAAGAACGTGTTTCAATAACTGGTTTAAGTCGTCCTTTGTTTATTTATTTGAAACCATTTAGTAAAAATAATAAGGATATTACGAGTCCTTTAGGTTTATCTATTTATGATAATGCCAAGAATACTATGAATTTACTTAATGAAATTTATGATAAATTCAAGTGGGAGTTCAAGATTGGGCAAGCACGTATTGGTGTTACTGACGATATGTTAACTACTAAACTTGATGAAAATGACAATGTTATTCAGTATTTTGATACCGATCAGAATATTTTTGTGAATATGGGAGATAAGCAAGATGGTGGAGCAGTGGGAAATTTGACTGTCCCGATTCGTGCAGAGGATTTTATTGCTGGTATGACTAGTTCTCTTAAAGTTTTTGAAATGGAAATAGGTTTGTCAAGTGGTACTTTTTCTTTTGATAGTCAGGGATTAAAAACTGCGACAGAAATTGTTAGTGAGAACTCAATGACGTATCAGACTCGAAATAGTCATTTATCAAATGTCGAGCGTGCAATTAAAGAACTAATTATATCTATCTTAGAACTTGCAAAAGGAATTGTAGTTGAAAGTGGAAAAAATCTTTATTCGGGTGAAATTCCAGATTTTGAGGATATTATTCTTAATTTTGATGATGGTGTCTTTCTAGATAAGACAGCTCAGTTAGATTATTGGACTAAGGCAGCTGCCGCAGGTTTTGTATCTAAGCAATATGTTATGAAAGAGGCGCTAGATTTATCTGATGAGCAGATTGAAACCATTCTTGAACAAATTAGAGAGGAACAACGACCACAATTTAATGGATTAGATGCTCAAATATATGGTGGTGAGTAAGTATGTCTAAAAAGCCAATAATTGCAAATGATGATCAAATGACCTTGATGTCTAGTAAGGTTGCTGATATCTATCAAAAAATGGCTCAAGAGTTAATGTTGCAGCTTATTAAGAGAATTAAGGAGCGAGGAACAGCAGACCTTGAGAGAGAACCGTGGCTTTGGCATTTGGAGAAATTAAATTCAATGCATATGATTAACGAGCAGAATATTAAATATATTCAAAAACAAACTGGAATAGCTCGAAGCTTACTGGATAAAATCATTAGAAATGAAGGTTTAAAAGTTTATCAGAATACATATCAACAATTAGCGGAACAATTGGAATTTGACACTTCTCCTAGCGATGTTAAGCAAGTGCTTGAGAGTTATGTCAATCAAGTATTTTTAGAGCTTGATAATTATGTGAATCAAACATTACTTTCTTCTAATTTCATGAATAATGCTGTGATGAAAGTATATAAATCTATTCTTGAAGAAGTGGTGGCTAAAGTTTCTGTTGGGATATTGACACCGGAACAAGCAGTTATTGAAACAGTAATGCAATGGGTTGATAGAGGAATTCCTTCATTTTTTGTAGATTCAGCAGGGAGAAGGTGGAACATTGATACTTATGCTCGTATGGTTATCAATTCTACAACTTTTCGTGTTTATAATGACATGCGAACTAGAGCAAGCGAGGAGTTAGGAGTGGATACTTTTTATTATTCTATTCATGCAGCCAGTCGTCCAGCTTGTGCGCCAATTCAAGCGAAAGTAATTACTAAAGGTTCAGGTTTTTATTCAGAAGAGTTAGGGTATCATGTAGATTCTTTATCTGATCATGGTTGGGGAAAGCCTGCAGGAGCTTTGGGCATAAATTGTAAGCACTACCTCACTCCTTTTATTATTGGTGTGAATGAGTTACCAGAACTTCCAAATCAACTTAAGAACTTAACAGAAGAACAGGCAATTGAGAACGGTAAAAAGCAAGCACGTCAGCGTGCTTATGAGCGTTCAATTAGAGATAACAAGTTTAAGCTTGAAGCAGCAAAAACTTTAGAAAATGATGTATTGATTGAGAAATACAGAAATCTTCTTGCTAATAACTATGTGGGATTAAGAATCTTACTTAAAGAAAATGATTTCTTGTATCGTGATTATGCAAGAGAACGAGTATATAAAGTCGGTTAATTAGTCGGCTTTTCTTATAGGGATTTAGCTCAGTTGGTAGAGCAACGGTTTCCAAAACTGTGTGTCGCAGGTTCGAGTCCTGCAATCTCTGTTCGCATGAGTACGGCGTTATAGGCTCAAATCCATCGAGTTCGTAACTCGTAAAAGAAACGTAGGAGGAATACTATGCAAAGAGAATTCTTAAAAGGTCTAGGACTTAGTGATGAAGTTGTTGACAAAGTTATGGCAGAAAACGGTAAAGATGTCAATGAGGTGAAGTCACAGCTCAACATTGCAACGAGCGAGCGTGATAGCTATAAATCTCAAGTTGAAGAACGTGACATGCAAATTTCTCAGTTGAAAGCTAGCAACGCTGAGAATGAAGATTTGCAAAAACAACTTACCGATTTACAAACGCAAATACAAACAAAGGATGCTACTGCAGCTAGTCAACTGACTGAAGCCAAAAAAGAATTCGCTGTAAAACTTGCTTTGAAAGACTCAGGCACAGTTAATAGTGATTTGCTGTTTGGTCAAGTAAATCTTGAAAATGTCATTCTTCAGGATGATGGCAAACTTTCAGGACTCGATGATCAAGTAGCAACTTTCAAAGAAACTATGCCTTATTTATTTCAAAAAAGTGAGCCACCAGCACCAACGGGGAAAATCACAGTGGGAGGCAATCCTGACCCAATGGGTGCAGGTGGTGAAAAATCAATTATTCAAAAAATTCAAGAAAGATTAGGAGATTAATTATGGCATTAGTATTAGATTCAAAAGATTTAGAAACAATTGACAAAAAGTTTAAAGCAGAATCTCAAGTTTGGGATGTACTGACTCAAGGGGCAAAATCTGTTACCGCTGCCGACTTTGTCGGAGCAAATGAAGTGCGTATCAATAAAATGTCTGGATTTGCGGAAGCAACAAAATATAACCGTAATGGTGATAATGCTCGCAATAAGATTAACATTGAGAAAGAAACAGTTAAATTGACTCATGAAGATTGGTTTGGTTATGATGTAGATCAATTAGACCAATCAGAATCTGCAGCTTTAACAATTAATAATATTGTTGAAGAACACAAGCGTTTGATTACTGTGCCACATCGAGACAAAGTGGCTATTCAAGCGCTTTATGACAATTCAAATAAAATAGTCAAAGAAACTTTAACTAAAGATAATATTCTTGATGCTTATGATGCTGCGGAAGAATATATGACAGACAATGAAATCCCTGGCGGATATGTTATGTTTGTATCTGCAGCAACTTATCGAATGTTAAAAAATGCTTCTGGTGTTTCAAAAACATTTACAACTAATGAAGCATCAATCACCGGTATCAATCGTACTGTTGCACAGATTGACGGTGGCGTTCCAATTTTAAAAGTTGCAAAAGATCGCTTTGCTGGAACTGGTGTGGCTCTTTCTCTTAATTTTATTGTTACTCCTTTAACAGCTCTTGCGCCAGTGGTGAAATTTGGTACAGTTGATACAGTGCCAGCTTCACAAGACCGTAGCGGCTATCGTGATACAATCAAAGGCTTGGATTATTATGATGCAATTGTCTTTGAAAATGCAAAAGACGCTATTTATGTATCAGAAAGCCCAAAAATGTGACCCCTACAAGAGTAACGGTAAATAAAAGAGCGTTATCTCTTGGGGTAGGGGAAACAGAAACTTTGATAGCATCTGTCACATCTAATGATGTGATAGGTAAAACTGTTAAATTCTCAACAAGTGATCCAGCAATAGCCACTGTGACGCCAGTTCAAGGGAAAGTAACAGGAATTGCTGCGGGTACAGCTACAATTTCTGCAACTGCTGCAAATGGTAAAACAGCAACTTGTGTAGTTACTGTAGTAGAGACTGAAGGAGGTTAAACTCCTTTTTAATTTAGGAGAAAGCTTATGGCTTATCTAACTTTTAAAGAATGGAAAGAAATTGGTTTTGCTGATATTGAGGAAAAGGAGTTTGATAACCTCGAAAAAAAGGCTGGTATTGCACTTGATAATGAAACTCGATACTTTTATCGAAAACATAATTTAGATAGTGACAGCGCCATAAGACGGCTTACATTTAAGCGTGCAATGGCACTCACTATTGAACAGATGTTTAATACAGGCATCACTTCTTTTGCAGATAAGTTAGCATTATCAAATATAAGTCTTGGACGAACTAGCATATCAGTATCAAAAGATAGTCTTGCAAAGTTTAGTTTGGTTCCAGTTGAAGCTATACATTTGCTTTCAAGTGTAGGATTACTATACAAGGGGGTGCCGTATGTTTGAAGTTCCAAAACTTTTGCTGCAACAATCAGTTACAATCTACAAAAAAATTGGCACGGATAAATGGGGAGAATCTATTTATGATGATGGAATTAAAGTAGGTAATGTCAGGGTTGATACAGAGACGACTTTTATTGGTAGTCGCAATGATAGAAAAATTGTGAAAACAGATATTTTATTTATATATCGCTCGACACAGCCAAAAGGATTAAAATTTGATGATTCATTTTTGGAAGCAAAAGTTGTTGATCAATGGAGTAATGAAAGTCTAGTGAAAAAGATAATACCAGTTCATGAGCCAAATAACACCAGAATTTATGGATATGAATTGGAGTTGGGATAATGGCAGATGTAAAAGTAAAAGTAAACTTGAGTGGTCTAGAGAGAAAACTAAGCAAGGAGAACATTAAAAAAGGTAAACTTGCTATGGCTAATCAAATGTTATTGGATATGGACAGATATATTCCTATGAAACATGGCGACCTTCGAGCTAGCGGGTATGTTACCCCTGTTAGAGCGTGGATACGTTACAATACCCCTTATGCCCGAACTCAGTTCTATGGAATAGTGAGTCATCCATGGGGAAGATCTGGCCCGTCTGTACCAATCAAAAAATACACAACACCAGGTACCGGGAAACGCTGGGATTTAAAAGCAAAAGCTAAGCATGCGGATAGTTGGGGAAAAGTGTTCTTGAGAGGAGCAGGACTAAACAAATGACAAATGATTTTATTGAACGTCTTGTGGACACAATTAATAGCATTGAAGATCTCGGTATAGTTGCAAAAGCTGATTATCTCGCTGAAAAAGAAAGTCTTGGTGTTTATGCTTTACCGGGCGGAAGTACAATACAAGAATTTATGGACGGTGAGAAAGAAGTTCAGCTTAACTATGAGATTGCAATTAAAACTAAAAAACAACAATTAGCTCATAACACGATGTGGTTGATTGGAAATAAACTTGGGGAGTTTGGCTTAAGAATTGATTCTGAAAATTGTTCGTATGAATTTGAATCAGTCACAGCAGAGGCTCCATCTCTGAATGACCGAGATGATCAAGGGTGGTATATCTATCTTTTAGACATCAAGGCAAATATTATTACAAAATAAGGAGATTTAATTATGGTACGTCAAAAAAATGCATTGCGAAAACACTTTATTGCAGATTACACTTCAGGTCAAAACACACCACCAACTGAAGATTCTAGTTGGTTGCGTTTGGCTAAAAAAATTACAACTATATCTGATAATTCAGAAGAACAAACTGAATCAGAAGGCGACTATGCAGGAGATGGTACAGAAGTTGAAGTTTTAACAGGACGTTCTGAATCATGGTCTGCGGAAGGTACATACGATCCAGGAGATGCAGCTCAGAAACTTATTGCAAGTAAAAAGCGTAAAGTTACTGATGATGAACGTTTAGTATGGCATAAGATTGAAGAAACGAATGGTGACGTTGTTATTGGTCTTGCTAAAGTTCTCAATATTATTGCAGGTAGTGGTGATGCGACTGCTTATGAAGAATTTAAATGTGATATTAACTTTACGGAACAACCAGAAGTGAAAACGGCGTCCTCTACTCCCTCTCAGAAAATAACAGAAAAGGTTAATAAAAAGTAGAGGAATCGTAAAAGATATTTATTGGTTTGACTGAGAGAAATATTGAATGCAAAAGACTAGGTTACCCTAGTCTTTATTTTTATAAGTATAAGGAGAAAAAATGCAAGAAGTAAAAGTTCAAAAGCGCAATGGATTTACGATGAATATTGAAGAGGTGCCGCTTTTCTTTGCGACATCACAGGAAAACATTGAACGATTGCTTTCACTTGAAGATAATGTTGATGGTTTTATTGGTGAGTTAAAGAGTAAATACGGTAAAAAAGCAGAAGAATTTGATAATAAGCTAAAAAATAGCGAAGAAGTTGATCGTGAAGCTTTCTCAGGACGTTTAAATTTAATGCAAGAAGTTACTCGTGAAGCTTTTGATTACATCTATGGCGAAGGAACTTTTGCGCGACTTTATGCTCAAATTTATGATGTTGAATTTTGGTTTGAAAATTTTGAAGCAATCATTGAAGCGACTGTTCTAGGTATTGAAAATGACGGACAAATTCGAAAGAAACGTGCTCAAGAAAAACGTTCGAAATATTTGAAAAAGAAAAATAAAAAGCGCAAAAAACGCTAAGAGGTAGCTTATGTTCAAATTAAACGAACCACTTCTGGATTCGATTGAATTTGACGGAAAAATTTTTAATCTTGATATGAGCTTTGATAATATTCTGGATGTTTTTGATGTAGTCCGAGATGATGAATTGGAGCCAGAAGAAAAGATTTATACCTCTCTTTCTCTTCTAATTGGTGAAGAACAAACTGAAAATCTTAATATTTATGAAATGACTTCTTTATTTTCACAAATAAAAGAGAAGTACATTCAAATGGAGAGTTCCAATCAAGTATATGACTTGGAAGGAAATCCTATGGAGCTACCTGGTCAAAGCAAAAAGCCAGATTTTTCTTTAATTCATGATGCAGAGATGATTTTTACAAGTTTTATGCAAGCATATGGTATTGATTTGCACGAGGAATATGGGAGAATGCATTGGCATAAATTTAGAATTCTTTTGCGTGACTTGCCTGATGATACTAAATTTAAACGTGTCATTGAGATTCGAAATTGGGTGCCTACAAAAGGAACGACTAGCGAAGAAAGAGCCAAAATGCGTGAACTTCAAAAAATTTATGAATTGCCTGATGAGGAAGGAGGAAGCGATTAATGGCAGATGGTACAGTTACAATAGACATCTTAATGAATGACGGTTCTGTGGTTAAAGGTACAGCTAATGTAAAAGATGCATTCGATGCTTTGAAAGGAAAAGCAGAGGGAACAGGCAGTGGAATAAAAAAAGCATTCACTTTTGGGGCTGCTTTTTCTTTAGCTCAAAAAGGAATTTCTGCTATTGGTGATGGTATAAAGGTATTTGGGAAGGCTTCTATTGGTGCTGCAGCAGATTTCGAGCAAACGATGAGTCTGGTACAAGCGAATTCTAATGCTTCATCAAAAGAAATGGAAAAATTAAACCAATTAGCAAAACAATTGGGGGCAGATACAAAGTTTTCTGCTGGTGAAGCTGCAGGAGCAATTCTTGAGTTAAGTAAGGCTGGGATTACTCCTGCACAAATAGAAGCAGGTGCTTTGAAAGCTACCATGGATTTAGCTGCGGCTTCTGGGATGAATCTTGGAGATGCAGCGAATGTTACAGCAAATGCTTTGAATACTTTCCATATGGATGCAAGTGAAGCGGTGCGAGTAGCGGATGCTTTAGCTGGTGCAGCAAATGCTTCTAGTGCGGATGTAAGTGATTTGGCACAAGGTTTGGCACAAGTAGGTCCAGTTGCTGCACAAATGGGATTAGACATTAACGATACTGCTGGTGCACTTGCTATGTTTTCTCAAAATGGTATGAAGGGCTCTGATGCAGGTACGTCTTTGAAAACTATGCTGATGAATCTTCAACCCACCTCTAAACAGCAAATTGCCTTGTTTAAACGATTAGGTTTATCTTCAGCGGATCTTGTGACAGAACAAAACGAGCTAGGAAATGCGTTCATTAATTCCGATGGTTCGTTCAAGTCATTTTCTGAAATATCAGGAGTTTTAAATGATAAGCTAAAAGATCTTTCGGCAGCTCAAAAAGCGCAAGCACTTGAAACTATTTTCGGTTCAGATGCTGTACGTGCTGCAACTATTGCAACTACAGAAGGAGCTAAGGGATTCGATAAGTATAGGAAAGCTACTGAAGAACAAGGTGCAGCTCAAAAGATGGCTGATGCTTATATGAAAGGATTTAAGGGTACGCTGGAACAACTTCAGGGGGCTCTTGAAACTTTAGGAATGAGTATTGGTGAAAGAGTGCTTCCATTTTTAACGCAAATGATGGCAAAATCCTCTGAAGTTGTTGATTGCTTAGCTAATAATATCGATGTTGTTATATCTTTTGGAGTAGCGCTTGCTGCGGGTGCAGCAGCTCTCACAGCTTATTCTATTGTTTCTATGGTAACAGCTTCTATTGCTGCATTTAAAGAAGCGAATGAAGGAGCTACTGTTGCACAATGGGCATTAAACGTGGCAATGTCAGCTAATCCTGTAGCTATTCTTGTTTTTGCTTTATCTGCATTAACAGCTGGTTTGGTTTTCTTTTTCACACAAACAGAAACGGGAAAAAAGGCTTGGGAAGAATTAAGTACGAATTTTATGAATTTTGCTTCTAAAATTCTACCAACTGTAAAAACTGCATGGTCTAGTGTAACTCAAGCTATGCAACCATTTATAAGCATGATAAGTGGTGGAATAAGTAGTGCTATTTCACTATTTATTAGTCTGTTTAATCAAGCTAAAGGTTCTATAAGTGGTTTTAAAATAGATGTAATGACTGTTGTTGGAGTTATCACGAGTATTGCTACTATATTACTTGGGGTTACAGGACCGATTGGTATTGCTATTGGTTTATTGGCAAAATTCGCGGTAGCATTTGCTCAAACAGGTAATGCAAGTAAAGCTATCCAAATGGTTGCTGATAATATTACAAATACAATTAATGCAGTGGGAACTTTGTTGCCAGAATTTATTCAAATGGGAACAAATCTTATAACTAATTTGATAAAGGGCATGTTATCAGCATTGCCAAATATTATTACCACAATTACTCAGGTTATTACCACTTTAACACAAAGTATAGTGCAACATCTTCCACAGATAACTCAAACAATTATTCGGTTAATCAATATGGTGAGTACAACTTTGAATACCTATATCCCAGTGTTTGTAAAAGCAGGAATTGAAATATTAAACTCTCTAATTACGGGAATACTTCAGGCTTTGCCACAATTTGTAACTGCAATTACACAAATAATTTCAAATCTTACAACTGCATTTTCTAATGCTATTCCTCAGTTACTTGAAGTTGGTACGCAAATTATTGATGGATTGGTGCAAGTATTACCTCAAATTGTAAATGCAATGACTCAAATTATTGAGGCATTGATTTCAGCTATTGTTCCACTTTTACCTTCTCTCATAGAGGCAGGTATTCAAATAATTACCGCTTTAATAAATGGTTTAATTGCCGCTTTGCCTCAAATTATTCAAGCGGGTATCCAACTTTTAATGGCTTTAATTCAAGGTATTATACAAGTATTGCCTTTATTAATAAAGGCTGCATTGCAGATCATAATGGCACTTGTTAATGCCATCGTTCCTTTAATTCCAACATTAATCAGAGCAGGTATTCAAATTCTGATGGCTTTAATTCAAGGCATAATTTCAATTTTGCCAGCACTTATTGACGCAGCAATAAAAATAATTGTTGCCTTAGTAAATGGTTTGATTCAAGCATTACCACAATTACTTGCAGCAGGTGTTCAACTTATTATTGCTTTAGTTAAAGCCATTGTACAGTTAGCACCACAACTTTTAGCGGCAGGTGTCACTATTTTTGCGGCATTAATTCGAGGTATAGGCAGTTTGCTAGGTCAATTGCTTGCAATGGGCGTGAGGTTACTTGGACGATTAATTAGAACGATAGGTGGATTTGCTGGTCAAATGTTAGCAAAAGGAGTACAACTCATTACTAGTATCATAGCAGGTATAGGAAGTATGGTGGGCTCTGCCGTGGCTAAAATTGCAAGTTTAGGAATTCAAATAGTTGGGAAAATCGGTAGCTTCGTAGGGCAAATGCTTTCTAAAGGAGCGCAGTTAATATCAAATGTTGCCAACGGTATCGGAAATGGTATTGGGGGAGCAGTTGGAAAAGTAGCAGATTTAGGACATCAACTTGTTGATAAAGTTAGCGGTTTTGCTGGAGAGATGTTATCAGCTGGTGGGAATCTAATCGCAGGTTTTGCAGATGGTATAGCAAACGGAGCGTCAAAGGCTATTCAAGCCGCTGCGAATGCTGCAAAAGGAGCGGTAGATAAAGTGAAAAGTTTACTTGGAATTCATTCACCTTCTCGTGTTTTTCGAGATGAAGTAGGTAAATTTATTCCAGCAGGTATTGCTGTAGGTATTGATGCAAATTCTCGTGAAATTACTAAATCTCTTACTGATATGCAGAAAGAGATGCTTTTGACAATGAATCCTGAATCTTCGCTTAATATTGGTAATGCTAGAGGACTTAGACAAGCTGGCCAAGTTATTTCTAATACATTTATGCCTCAATTTGTTCCAGTCAGCAGTACTTCAAATACTTTTAAAACAACTATTATTGCACCAGAAAAACCATCGGAACGTGAATATGTTCGATTACAGAAGAATACATGGCGTGACATGGCCAGACAAATACCTTAAGGAGTGTGTATGAATAAACAAGTACAGGTGACGTATACCAATATTAAAGGAGAGTCTTTAATTTTAGGAAAATTTCCACCTTTTCGTTTGCTAAATTATTCAGGATTTGGAGCTTTAGAAAACGATATAAAAAGTGAAAAAATGTATGCAGTGGATGGTGAAAGGAAAATATCTTCATCTTTAGAGGTTAGAGATATAGAACTTGAAATTCTTTTACAAGCCAAAGATTTTGAAGAAGAGCGTCTATTAAAAAAAACTTTAATATCTACAATGAATCCAAAACTTACAGGTACGATTGAGTATAAAGTTCTTAATGAAGTGTATGAAGTGGATGTTGAAATTGTAAAGGGATTTAATCCGTCTTATAAAAAAGATACGGTGCAATTCAAGGCTTTAGATCCATTTTGGAAAGACACAAGTACTTTGGAGAACACTGTTTCTCTAGGACAAACAATAAATATGTTTAATTTTCCTTTTGAAATAATTCCAGAGTTTCAATTTGCAAGTATTGAATCTGGAAAGGTGGTCGAAATCAATAATCCAGGTCATGCTCCTGTGGGATTTGAACTTTTAATTGAATGTACAGGAAAAGTTGTGAATCCATCACTTTTGAATATTTATACTGAAAAACATTTTACTTTCAAACATACATTTGAATTTAGCGACAGGATATATATTAATACCAAACGAGGTCAAAAGAAAGTGCTAGTTAATGATGAAAACGGTATGAGTCTTAGGAAACTTCCTGCAACATTTTTACAACTTGATAATGAAACTACAAATTATTTAATTTTACAGGCAGAAAGTGGAGTGGAAAATATGAAGGCTGAGATTAAATTTTATCCAGTATTAGTAGGTGTATGATATGAGAGATATTTCAATTGAAACCTTTTCTTTTGTGGAAAGCTTTACCTATGAATCATCCGGAATATTAGATGAGTTTAAAAGTCTAATCGTCAATTGGCGTGCTCGTAGTTATAATGAGTTTACTTTGACAGTGTTACTTGAAAATTACACTATTGATTTATTAAAAAATAACAGCATCTTATTGATCGATGACTGTTTTTTTTATGTGGATTCCGTACTAGTAGACAGTAACACAGCAGGTTTAGTCAATGTAAGAGGAAAGAGTTTACTAGGTAAAGCTACAAAGAGAATTGTCATTCCGCCTTATAGTACAAACTCAAAGAGACCAGAACTCATTGCTCATGAACTGCTTGATAAAAATATGATTACACCAACACTATCTGATCGTAGACTAGATTATTTGAGTTTAGCTAAAGCTCCGAATTTTGGAAGTGATCCAATTTCTTTTCAAAATAGTTATGGTGTGCTTGCAGAGGAAGTTGAACAACTTTGTGTCGCTTATGATTTTTGTGTTCGAGAAAACGCTAAAAACATTGTAACTCCCGAATCTGAAATTGAATTTTACAAAGGGCGAGACTTAAGTGGAGATGGCGGTGTCGAATTCCGGTCAAATTTCGATAATTTAAAATCAGAAGGATTTGAACACAGTATTTCCGATTGGGCGACTGTTGCTTATGTTTTTGGTGAGGGAGAAGGAGCAAAACGTAAGCAAGTTATCGTTATTCAGGATATGTCAACAGGGAAACCCACTGGTCTTGATGTAAATGAAATTTATGTCGATGCTAGGGATTTGCAGCAAAGCTACCAAAATGAAGCGGGGCAACAGGTAACACTTACGGATGAGCAATACAAAGCACAGCTTATACAACGTGGAGAGCAAGCTCTCTCTCAGCGTTTAGAAATTCTCAATGTTAGTGGCGAAATTGATTTAACTAATCAAATGTTCGAGTATAAGGTTGACTATGACCTAGGGGATCGTGTCCGAGTAACTAGTGACTTATTCGGGTTGACAAAGACATCTGTTCTAACAGAAATGGAAGAGGTATGGGATACAGAAGGTTATCATTTAACACCAACCTTTGATCAAGAAAGCCCAACAATATTTGATAAATTAAGAAGAAAGTGAGTAATAAAAATGGCAGAATGGAGTTTTCCTTTTAAAAGCAGTAATGGTGACCGCATGTATAGTGATGCGGACTTTGCACAATACTATGCAAATTTCTTTACTACAGGAATTATTGCGACAGTGGGTTCAGGGTTACAAGTTAAACAAACGGCGAAACCCTCTCTGAACATTGTTTTGAGCATGGGAGCAGCAAATATTAAAGGGAGACATTACTTTAATACTTCTGATAAGAATTTTGTTATACCTGCACCATCTACAACTCAAGCACGTACAGATTCACTTGTTATTCGGTTGAATTTGAGTAATCGTTCAATTTTATCTGTGTATAAAACCAATAGTACACAAGTTGTTCAGTCAGAAGATGTGTTTGAATTGCAGCTCTGCACTATAAAGGTTCCGGCAAATGCAACAAGCATTTCACAGGCTAATATCACTGACAAGCGAAGTGACAATAAAGTATGTGGTTTCTCTACACCATTTGAAAAGTTGGCTGTCGGAGATTTAATGGCTCAATATGAAACGCAAGTTCAGGAGTGGTTTAACCAAGCTA
>ERZ1034865.751-NODE-751-length-17569-cov-4.426516_pt1 | contig 17569 bp, 10 predicted proteins | sample MGYA00520632_ERZ1034865 | MGnify/ENA primary metagenome ERZ1034865 (study PRJEB33766, sample SAMN09781738) | gut metagenome | biome: gut microbiome | host: Homo sapiens | place: Madagascar | study: EMG produced TPA metagenomics assembly of the PRJNA485056 data set...
GATGTTCTCCACGTCCTCGCCCACGTAGCCGGCCTCGGTCAGCGTGGTGGCGTCGGCGATGGCGAAGGGCACCTCGAGGAAGCGCGCCAGGGTCTGGGCAAGGAGGGTCTTGCCCGTACCGGTGGGTCCGAGCAGCAGGATGTTGCTCTTGGCGATCTCAACCTGCTCCTCGCCCTCCTCGACCTCGTCGTTGCCGGAGAGGATGCGGCGGTAGTGGTTGTAGACGGCCACGCTCATGGCGCGCTTGGCCTGCTCCTGGCCCATGACGTACTGGGAGAGCTCGTCGTAGATCTCGTGCGGGGTGGGAAGCTCCTTGATGGGGGCCTCCTCGGGAACCTCCACGATGTCGTCCACGTCAAGCTCGTCCACGGGCTGGCCGATCATGTCGGCGCAGGCGCGGATGCACTCGTCGCAGATGAAGACGCCGTTGGGGCCCTGGACCAGCTTGCTCACCTGGCTGCGGCTCTTGTGGCAGAAGGAGCAGTGCATCTCCTGGTGGCCGAGGTCGCCGTTGTTGTCCATGGATGCCATTAGCGCTCCTGGCCGTCGTTGCGGGAGGAGATGACCTTGTCCACCAGGCCGTAGGCGCAGGCTTCCTCGGCGCGCATGTAGTTGTCGCGCTCGGTGTCGGCGTTGATGCGCTCGATGGGCTGGCTCGTGGCCTCGGCGAGAAGCTCGTTCAGGTGCTGGCGGATCCAGCGGGTCTCGTCGGCAACGATCTGGATGTCGGTCTGCTGGCCGGAGACGCCGGAGCTCGGCTGGTGGATGAGCACCATGGAGTTGGGCAGCGCCAGGCGCTTGCCCTTGGCGCCGCTGGCCAGGATGGCGGCGCCCATGGAGGCGGCCATGCCGACGCAGATGGTGGAGACGTCGGGCTTGATGAAGTTCATCGTGTCGATGATGCCCAGGCCGGCGTAGACGTCGCCGCCCGGGGAGTTGACGTAGAGCGAGATGTCCTTGTCGGGGTCTGCGCTCTCGAGCTGCAGGAGCTGGGCGATGACCAGGTTGGCGGAGTCGCGCGTGACCTCCTCGCCCAGAAAGACGATGCGGTCGTTGAGCAGCCTCGAGTAGATGTCGAAGCTGCGCTCGCCGCGCGGGGTCTGCTCGACCACGTACGGGATGAGCGGGGTGTTGGTGGGATGGTGCATTGGTCCTCCTGTTCATTGAAGCATGCCCCGGGAGAGACGGGCTCCCGGGGCATGCGAGAGGTGCAGGTGAGGAGACGAGCCTACTCGGCGGACTCGGCCTTCTGGGCCTCAGCACGCTCGGCGACCTCGTCCTTGACGGTCACCTTGGCGTTCTCGACCAGGTAGTCGAGGGCCTTGGTGCGCTTGATGGAGTCGCGGATGGCGGGCAGGCGGCCCTGGTCCTTCCACTGCTTGACGGCAGCCTTGACGTCCTCGATGCCGGCGCGCTCGAACTCGGCCTCGACGTCGGCCTCAGTGGCCTCGAAGCCCATCTTCTTGGCGACGGCGTCCAGGGCCAGAGACTGGCGGGCGCGCTCGTCGGCCTGGGCGTGGAGGTCGGCGATGAAGTCATCGGCCTTGACGCCACGGGCGGCAAGGTACATGTCAAGGGAGATATTCTGGCGCTGGAGCTGGGCCAGGAACTCCTGGGCGAGCTCGTTGAAGATCTCGTTCTTGTAGTTCTCGGGGACCTCGTCGAGCTGCAGGCGCTTGCCCATCTCCTCGACGACGCGGTCCTCCTTGAGCTGCGGCAGAGAGGTCTTCTTGTCGGCCTCGATCTCCTCCTTGACGGCCTCGCGGAGCTTCTCGACGGTCTCGTAGCCAAAGTTCTTCTTGGCAAGCTCGTCGGTGAGCTCGGGGGTGACGGCCTTCTTGATGGCCTTGACGGTCACCTTGACGGAGAACTTGTGCTCGTGGACCTCGCCCTCGTGCTCGTGGGACTTGACCCACTCGACGTCCTTGGTCTCGCCCGGCTTCATGCCGACGATGGCCTCCTGGAGCTCGGCGGGGAGCTGCATGCCGTTCAGGGTGACGGTGCGGTTCTCGGCGGCGAGGTGGCCGGCGCCCTCGACGTTCTGGATGTCAACGCCGATGACGTCACCCTCGGCGACCTCGCGGTCCTCGTCGGTGTCCTCGTAGGTCATCTGGTAGGAGAGGAGCTGGTTGAGCTGCCAGTCGATCTCTGCCTCGGTGACCTCCTCGGGGGGCATGTTGACCTCGGGGGCGTCATAGCTCTCGAGCTCGGCCTCGGGGCGGACGTCGATGGTGACGGTGGCCTCGTAGTCGGAGTGCTCCACGACGAGGGCGGGCTCGTCGCCGAAGGAGATCTGGCCCAGCGGGGTGACGTCGAGCTCCTCGACGATGGCGGGGTCGGCGGCGTTGAGCAGGTCGTTGGTGGCCTGGGCGAGGATGGACTCGAGGCCCATCATGTTGTTGATGATGGGACGGGGAACGTGGCCGCGACGGAAGCCCTGGAAGGCGTACTTGTTGGCGATCTCCGCGTAGGTCTTCTTGATGGCCGCGTCGACGTCGGCGGCAGAGATGGTGACCTTGGCGGTCAGCTTGTTGTCCTGAGGCTGCTCAGGGGTGACGGTGATGTTCAACGTTCCTCCAGTGTCTCGTACCTCGGCGGGCTTCTCCCGTCGAATGAATGCCCTGTTGAACGTGCGCATTGGTGCGGGCGAAAGGACTCGAACCTTCACGGGGTCTCCCCCACTGGAACCTAAATCCAGCGTGTCTACCAGTTCCACCACGCCCGCATTACGGCGCACAGCCTTTGAATGATACCAAACTTCAGGGTCTGGTATACCCTCGCGCACCACTCCCACAAGATAAGGGCCGCGCAGGCGAGAAGCCCGCGCGGCCCCAGGGGTCAAGCCAGAGCGCAGCTCCCTACTTGGGGAGGTCCTGCAGGGCGTAGACGTCAAGCGGGCCCCTGCGCGTGGCGGAGATGGCCTGCACTAGGGCGGTGGCGCCGCTGATGGTGGTTGCCATGTCGATGCCGCGCGAGACGGCCTCGCTGCGAAGGACCGAGCCGTCACCGCGGGAGCTGTGGCCGTGGGGCGTGTTGATGAGGAAGCTCACCTTGCCCTCTGCCATGAGGTCGGCGATGTTGGGGTGCCCCTCGGAGACGCGCTTGACCACCTCGCACGGAATGCCGGCGGCGTGCAGCGTCTTGGCCGTGCCGCGGGTGGCCACCAGGTCGTAGCCCAGGTGCACCAGCGAGAGGGCCACGGGCGCCACGGAGCGCTTGTCGCGGTCGCAGACAGAGATGAAGACGGTGCCTGCCTGGGGCACGTCGTAGTCGATGGCCTCGCGGGTCTTGGCGTAGGCCTTGGGGAAGGTCACGTCCAGGCCCATGACCTCGCCGGTGGACTTCATCTCGGGCCCCAGGGTGACGTCGGCGCCCGGGAAGCGGCTCCAGGGCATGACGGCCTCCTTGACGGCATAGTAGCCGCGCTCGGCGTCCTCGGCGGGCAGGCCCAGGTCGCAGATCTTCTCGCCGCTCATGATGCGGGCCGCATACTTGGCCAAGGGCACGCCCGTGGCCTTGGACGAGAAGGGCACGGTGCGGCTGGCACGGGGGTTGAGCTCGATGACGAAGACCTGCTCGTCGCGGACGGCGTACTGCACGTTGAGGAGGCCCTGGATGTGGCAGGAGAGGGCCAGGCGGCGGGTGGTCTCGCGAATCTTGGCCACAATCTTGTCGGACAGCGAGAAGGGCGGGAAGCAGCAGGCGGAGTCGCCGGAGTGGATGCCGCACTCCTCGATGTGCTCCAGGACGGCGCCCACGTAGCACTGCTCGATGTCGCAGAGTGCGTCCACGTCGAGCTCGATGGCGTCCTCAAGGAAGGCGTCGAGGTAGACGGGGTGGTCCGGCGAGACCTGGGTGGCGGCGGCCATGTACTTCACGAGGTCGTCGTCATCGTAGACGATGGCCATGCCGCGGCCTCCCAGCACGTAGCTCGGGCGGACGAGCAGCGGGTAGCCCACGCGGCGGGCGACGCCCTTGGCCTCCTCCACGGTCTCGGCCGTGGAGCTGGGCGGGTAGGCAATGTCCAGGCGGTCGAGCAGGCTCGCGAAGCGGTCGCGGTCCTCGGCCAGGTCGATGGCCTCGGGCTGGGTCCCCATGATGGGGACGCCCGCCTCCTTGAGGCGCTTGGCCAGGTTGATGGGGGTCTGGCCGCCAAGGGTCACGATGACGCCCACGGGCTTCTCGACCTCGATGACGTTCATGACGTCCTCGAAGGTGAGCGGCTCGAAGTAGAGACGGTCGGAGGTGTCGTAGTCGGTGGAGACGGTCTCGGGGTTGCAGTTGACCATGACGGTCTCGTAGCCCTTGGCCTCCAGCGCGTAGGCCGCGTGGCAGCAGCAGTAGTCGAACTCGATGCCCTGGCCGATGCGGTTGGGGCCCGCGGAGAGGATGACCACGCGCGGGCGGGCGGCCTCGTGGAACTCGGAGGCGCCGCCGCGCTCGTAGGTGAAGTAGTGGTAGCTCGTGCGACTGGCAAACTCGCCGGCGCAGGTGTCCACGGTCTTGACCAGCGGGCGCACGCCCAGGACCTCGCGGACGGCACGGACGGTGTCGTCGCGCTGGCCGGTGAGGTGGCCGATCTGCGCGTCGGAGAAGCCCATCTGCTTTGCGGCCAGCATGTGGGCGGTGTCCATGCCGGAAAGGCCCAGCTCGCGGATGCGGCCCTCGGCGGTGACGATGTCCTGGATGCGGTGGAGGAACCACTGGTCGATGCGGGTGAGCTCGAAGACGCGCTCCACGCCCCAACCGCGGCGCAGGGCCTCGGCCACGTACAGGATGCGCTCGGGCGTGGGCGTGGCGACCTTCTCCTCGAAGGCCTCCTCGTCAAAGTCGTCGTGGCCGTCGGCGCCCAGCCCCGCGTGTCCCTGCTCCAGCGACCTCATGGCCTTCTGCATGGCCTCCTCGAAGGTGGAGCCGATGGCCATGACCTCGCCCACGGCCTTCATGCGCGTGGAGAGGCGGTCGGAGGCGCCCTTGAACTTCTCGAAAGCAAAGCGCGGGATCTTTACCACGCAGTAGTCGATGGACGGCTCGAAGCAGGCCGGCGTGGAGTGCGTGATGTCGTTCTGGATCTCGTCCAGGGTGTAGCCCACGGAGAGAAGGGCGGCCATCTTGGCGATGGGGAAGCCCGTGGCCTTGGAGGCCAGGGCCGAGGAGCGACTGACGCGCGGGTTCATCTCGATGACGATGACGCGGCCGTCCTCGGGGTTGACGGCAAACTGCACGTTGGAGCCGCCGCAGGCAACGCCGACGCGCTCCAGGATGGCGATGGAGTAGTCGCGCAGGCGCTGGAGCTCGTAGTCGTTGAGGGTCTGGCAGGGGGCCACGGTGATGGAGTCGCCGGTGTGGACGCCCATGGGGTCGAGGTTCTCGATGGAGCAGACGATGACGCCGTTGCCGGCGACGTCGCGCATGACCTCCATCTCGATCTCCTTCCAGCCCTCGATGGACTGCTCGACCAGGACCTCGGTCTCCGGAGAGAGGGCCAGGCCCTGCTCGCAGATGCGCAGCAGGTCGTCGTGGTCGTAGGCAATGCCGCCGCCGGCGCCGCCCAGGGTGAAGGACGGGCGGATGACGGCCGGGTAGCCCAGCTCGTCGACGATGGCCTCGCACTCCTCGAGGGTGTGGGCGATGCCGGACTTGGCAACCTCCAGGCCGATGTCCTTCATGGCCGCGGCAAACAGCTCGCGGTCCTCGCCCGTCTCGATGGAGTCGATGTCGCAGCCGATGACCTCCACGCCGTACTTGTCCAGCACGCCGGCATGGGCCAGGGCCACGGCGCAGTTGAGGCCGGTCTGACCGCCCATGTTGGGCAGCAGGGCGTCGGGGCGCTCCTTGGCGATGACCTTTGCCACGGAGTTGGCCGTGATGGGCTCGATGTAGGTGCGGTCTGCGGTCTCCGGGTCGGTCATGATAGTGGCCGGGTTGGAGTTGACCAGCACGACCTCGTAGCCCTGCTCGCGCAGGGCCTTGCAGGCCTGGGTGCCGGAGTAGTCGAACTCGCAGGCCTGGCCGATGACGATGGGGCCGGAGCCGATGATGAGGATCTTCTTGATGTCGGTGCGCTTGGGCATTAGAAGCGCCTCCCCTCGCGGACGTCGATGGCAAGGTAGTCCTCGACCCCGTCCATGAGGCGCGCGAAGGCGGCGAAGGCGTACGTCGAGTCGTTGGGGCCGGGCTTGGCCTCGGGGTGGTACTGCATGGAGAACGCGGGCAGGTCGAGGAACTGGATGCCCTCGGGCGTGCCGTCGTTGAGGTTGACGTGCGTGAGGCGGATGCGGCCGTAGCGCTCGCTCATGACCACCGGCGCCACGTGCCTGGAGGACCAGAAGCGCAGGTCGGACGGGTGCTCGGTCACGCCGTCGGAGAGCTCGGGCACAAGCGGGCCGAAGGTCGGGAAGACCGGGCCGTAGTTGTGGTTCTGGGCCGTGATCTCAACCTTGCCGGTGAGCAGGTTCATCACCGGCTCGTTGCCGCCGTGGTGGCCGTATGGGAGCTTCTCCACCTGGCCGCCGGCGGCAAGGGAGATGACCTGGTTGCCCAGGCAGATGCCAAAGACCGGGAGCTTGCCCAGGCAGGCGCGGACAGCCTCGACCACGGGCGGGACGGTCTCGGGGTCTCCGGGGCCGTTGGAGAAGAACACGCCGTCGGGGTCGAGGGCCAGGGCCTTCTCGGCGGGGGTGTCCCAGGGCACGACCGTGACCTCGCAGCCAACGGCGGCAAGGCGCTTGGCGATGCCGGCCTTCTCGCCGCAGTCGTAGGCCACCACCTTGTGGCGGCACTCCCCCTTTGCCGGGATGGCGTAGGGCTCCTTGCAGGAGACGTCGGCCACGTAGTTGTGGTCCGCGATTGCCGCGGAGGCCCGGACGCGGGCCACGAGGCTCGCGGGGTCGAGGTCGGTGGTGGAGATGGCCGCCTTCATGGCGCCGCCCTCGCGGATGCGCAGGGTGAGGGCGCGCGTGTCCACGTCCTCGATGGCCACTATGCCGCGCTCGACGAGGAAGTCCGGCAGGGACTTCACGGACTGCCAGTTGCTGGGCTGGTAGCACATGTCATGGACGATGAGGCCAGCAAGCGCGAGCTCGCGCGACTGCATGTCGACCTCGTTGATGCCGTAGTTGCCCACCTGCGGGTAGGTCAGGGTGACGAGCTGGCCGGCGTAGGAGGGATCGCTCACGATCTCCTGATAGCCCACCATAGAGGTATTGAAGACGACCTCACCGAAGGTCTCTCCCTCGGCACCTGCAGAGCGACCGAAGAAGTAGCTCCCGTCCTCCAAGGCGAGAAGCGCCTCGGGGTGCCTGCCGCCATCGACGAGCAGATTCACAGCAACACCGTCCTTTCCATGCGTGCGCCCGTAGGGCCGCCGGAGCTGAGAGCCCATAAAAAACGGAGCACCGTTGCAACGACACTCCGAAAGGCTCTGTCAGGTTCTGACGCTATGGACGCCTTTTCGGTATCTCGTACCGCGTTTAAAGGTCTTTGCAAGTATAGCGACATGTCTCGCAATGCAAGCCGCAATCAATCAGACTGCAACATTACTCACTCTACCTGCGCATTTACAAATGGTATGTTAGCCTGACTAACATTTAGTTAGTATCAATTTAGCAAGCTCTACTCAGCAAGGAAAAAGGACCCGGGAAGAAGGTCTCCCCGGGTCCTTTGGACGTGCTCTGCGGCTGCGGCTGCGGCCGGATGGCGCTAGCAGACGCCCTGGGCCATCATGGCGTCGGCGACCTTAAGGAAGCCGGCGATGTTGGCGCCCATGACGAAGTTGCCCTCGTGGCCGTACTCGCGGGCGGTGTCGTCCACGTTGTGGAACATGCCGCGCATGAGCTGCTCGAGCTTGCCATCGACCTCCTCGAAGGTCCAGGAGAGGTGCTCGGCGTTCTGGGACATCTCCAGACCGGAGACAAGCACGCCGCCGGCGTTGGCAGCCTTGCCAGGCATGAAGGCGACGCCGTTCTTCTGGAAGTACTCGGTAGCCTCGATGGTGGTCGGCATGTTGGCGCCCTCGCCCACGACCTTCACGCCGTTGGCGACGAGGGCCTCGGCGTCCTCGAGGTGCAGGGTGTTCTCGCGGGCGCAGGGAAGCGCGATGTCGCAGGGAACCTTCCAGACGCCGCGGCCGTCCTCGGCGTGCCAGGTGGCACCGGGACGCTCCTCCACGTAGAGGGCGAGGGAGACGCCCTTGTCGTGGCCGGAGCGCTTCTTGTTGTAGATGCCCTCCAGGACCTTGTAGTCAATGCCGTCGGGGTCCTCGACCCAGCCCTTGGTGTCGGAGCAGGCCAGGACCTTGCCGCCGAGCTGGGAGACCTTCTGGATGGCGTAGATTGCAACGTTGCCGGAGCCGTGGACGACGACGTTCTTGCCCTCGAAGGAATCGCCCTTGCTCTTGAGGTACTCGTCCACGAAGTAGACCAGGCCGTAGCCGGTGGCCTCGGTGCGAGCCAGGGAGCCGCCGAAGGAGAGGCCCTTGCCGGTCAGGACGCCGGTCCACTCGTTGCGGATGCGCTTGTACTGGCCAAACATGTAGGCAACCTCGCGGCCGCCGACGCCCAGGTCACCGGCGGGGACGTCGGTGTTGGGGCCGATGTGGCGGCAGAGCTCGGTCATGAAGGACTGGCAGAAGTGCATGATCTCGTTGTTGGACTTGCCCTTGGGGTCAAAGTCGGAGCCGCCCTTGCCGCCGCCCATGGGAAGGGTGGTGAGGGAGTTCTTGAGGATCTGCTCGAGACCCAGGAACTTCAGCATGCCGAGGGTGACCGTGGGGTTGAAGCGCAGGCCGCCCTTGTAGGGTCCAATGGCGGAGTTGAACTCGACGCGGTAGCCGCGGTTGACCTGGACCTTGCCCTCGTCGTCGACCCAGGGCACGCGGAACATGATGACGCGCTCGGGCTCGACGAAGCGCTCCAGCAGGGATGCCTCCTCATACTCGGGGTGGGCGTCCAGCGCGGGCTGGATGGTGCCGAGGATCTCGGTCGCGGCCTGGAGGAACTCGGTCTGCTCGGGGTAGCGCTGCTTGAGCTCCGCCAGGACCTTCTCGGTGTAGGACATGCCATGCTCCAATCATTGAGCCAAAAACGTCATTGAGAAGAATACGTTTGTCCGACTTCTTGAAAGGCAAAGTGACCCGACGCGTAACTTTTTGTTGTGACGGGCGAAACATTCCATACATACGCCCAGCTAGACAACAAAAAAGCCCGCTTGCGCGGGCCCTTAGGATCTATGGAGCGGGTGACGGGAGTCGAACCCGCGTCATCAGCTTGGAAGGCTGAGGTTCTACCGTTGAACCACACCCGCGAAGGTGGTCGGGGCGACTGGATTCGAACCAGCGGCCCTCTGCTCCCAAAGCAGATGCGCTACCAAGCTGCGCCACGCCCCGGAACCGAGGGTTAAGTATAGAAGAGGCGGGCCGCGAGGGCAAGCGAGGAAGTCGCGAACCCAATTCAAGATGCGATTTGGGTTCGCGCCCGGGGCATAGGCGACGGCCTTTTGGCATCCGACTCCCAGCGACCTGCGGTTTTCTCGCCGCGTATACTCAGGGGATCGGAAGTCGCGAACCCAAAACGTCAGGAAGAGGCCCTCAAGGTGCCTGGGCTCGCACGTTTTGGGTTCGGGAAAGGGGCAAAACATGCCTGGCTCGCCGCTTGGGCGCACGCTCGTCATCGCAAATCCCACAGCCCACAGCGGCCGCGGCGAGGACGGCGCCCGATTTGCCCAGGAGTTCCTCCAGAGCTACGCCTCGGCCACCCGAGGCTTCGAGGTCGTGCGGACGCAGGGACCCGCAGACGCCACGCGCATAGCCAGGGGCGCCCGCGGATTTGACACCATCCTTGCCCTCGGCGGGGACGGCGTGATCCACGAGGTAGTCTGCGGCCTCATGGCCCTTCCGCGCGAGGCCCGCCCCCAGCTGGGGGTCATCCCCCTCGGCTCCGGCAACGACTACGCCCGCACGCTGGGCATGGCAAGAAACGACGTCGAGGCCGCGCTGGCCCAGCTCGTGCGCGGCCGCGCCCGTCACGTGGAGGTGGGCCGCGTCAACGGCATGCCCTTCATGCAGACCCTCTCGTTTGGCCTGGACGCCGCCATCGCGCTGGACACCACGAACCGCCGGGCCGCAGGGACCTCCCAGGAGGGCGAGGCGCTCTTTGTCACGTCGGCCCTGCGCATCCTCTCCAACGCCCGCGAGGGCTTCCCGGTCCGCGCCTCCTTTGACGGAGAGAAGACGCAGGACCTCTCCACCATCATCTTTGCGGTGCAGGTGGGCCCCTCCTACGGCGGCGGCTTCAAGATCTGCCCCAATGCAGACCCCACCGACGGCCTCCTCGACGTCTGCTACAACGTCAAGCTGCCCGCACTCCCCCGCCTCATGGCACTGCTGGGACTTGCAAGGCTCGGCCGCCACACGGGCTCCTCGGTGGTGAGGCTCAGGCGCTGCCGCTCCCTCACGCTGGACTTTGAGCGCGAGACGCCCTGCCAGGCAGACGGCGAGAAGGTCTGCGGCACGCACTTTGGCGTCTCCGTAGTACCCGACGCACTCGACGTCATCTTCCCAAGCTAGGCCCGCCCCCGAGGTCACGCGCAAACAGAGAGGCGCCCCAGGCCACGTGACCTGGGGCGCCTCGTTTGGTTCAAAGCAACTCGCCAGAGAATGTCCTAGCGGGCAGCGGCCTGCAGCATTGCCTTGACCTCAGTGGCGGTCTTGAGCTGCATGACCTTCTCGGTGAGGGCGTCGGCGTCGGCCTTGCTCCACTCGGAGATGATGCGACGGGTGCGCAGGATGGACGGCGCGGAGACGGAGAACTCGCCCAGGCCGAAGGAGAGCAGCACCGGGATGAGCAGCGGATCGGCCGCGGCCTCGCCGCACATACCGACCATGATGCCAGCCTTGTTGCCCTCCTCGATGATGCGCTTGAGGGAGCGCAGGACGGCCGGCTGGTAGACCTCGTAGAGGTAGCCCACCTTGTCGTTGCCGCGGTCGGCGCACATGGTGTAGCCGATGAGGTCGTTGGTGCCGATGGAGAAGAAGTCGCACTCGGCGGCGAGGTCGTCGGCGATGAGGGAGGCCGCGGGGGTCTCGATCATGGTGCCAACCTCGATGTCCTTGTTGTAGGACACGCCACGGGCGTCAAGCTCGGCCATGCACTCCTTGACGAGGGCCTTGACCTGGCGAATCTCGTCGATGTTGGTCACGAGCGGCACCATGATCTTGATGTCGCCGAAGGCGGACGCGCGCAGAAGGGCCGTGAGCTGGACCTTGTACTGGTCCGGGTTGTTCAGGCAGTAGCGGACGGCGCGGAAGCCCATGAAGGGGTTCTCCTCCTTGACGAGGTGGAGATACGGAATCTCCTTGTCGCCGCCCACGTCGAGGGTGCGGATGATGACCGGCTGGTCCTTCATGCGCAGCGCGACCTTCTGGTAGGCCGCGAACTGCTCGTCCTCGGAGGGGAGCTCCTTGGCGTCCATGAAGAGGAACTCGGAGCGGAAGAGGCCGACGCCCTCGCAGTCATGCTCGGAGGCGACGTTGGCGTCGTCCGGGTTGCCGATGTTGGCGACGAGCAGCTTCTTCTCGCCGTCGGCGGTCACGGTCTCCTTGCCGCGGTAGGCCTCGAGGGCGAGCTTCTCCTCGGCGTACTGCTTGGCCTTGGCGCGGTAGTGCTCGAGGTCGTGGTCGGACGGGGTGGGGATGACCTTGCCGTTGGTGCCGTCGACGACGACCATGTCGCCGTTCTTGATGTTGGAGGTGGCGTCGGCCACGGAGAGGACGGCCGGGATCTCCAGCGCGCGGGCGATGATGGCGGAGTGGGAGGTGCGGCCGCCGGTCTCGGTCACGATGCCAGCCACGTTGTCCTTGTCGATGTCGGCGGTCATGGACGGGGTGAGCTCGCGCACCACGACGATGGAGTTCTCGGGCAGCGTGGAGAGGTCCACGAGCTCCTGGCCCAGCAGGTCGGCGAGAAGGCCGGTCTTGACGTCGGCGACGTCGGCGGCGCGCTCGCGGAAGAGCTCGTCCTCCATGTTGGAGAACATGTTGTAGTACATGTCGTAGGCCTCGGAGACGGCCTGCTCGGCGCACATGCCGCTCTCGATGGAACCGTTGACCATGTCACGGATGCCCTCGTCCTCGGCGAACTCGATGTGGGCGCCCATGATGGCGGCGGCCTCCTCGCCGACGGTCTTGGTCATGCGCTCGATCTGGGCGTTGGTCTGCTCGATGAACTTGGCGACCGCGGCCTGGTAGCGCTCCTCCTCGGCCTTGGCGTCCTCAGGCGCGTGCGGCGTGAAGGACAGGTCAGGCTCCACGGCGACGCGAGCGACGCCGATGCCAATGCCGTCAGATGCGTTGACTCCCTCGTACATTAATGCCCCCTACGTTCCGGCCGCGGTGCGGCCACTTCCCTAGAAAATGACTCGCCGCATACCACTGGTATGCGGCGTGTGAGCCAGGTTTTATAGTAACCGCACTCGCGGATTGTTTCCACCAGATGTTGCGGCAGTCCCGCAGCACTCCACCCTTGCCCGAGGGCGCTACTCGGACTTGACGGTGATGCCCTCGTTGGCCTCGGCGCGGGCGCGGTTCTCCTCGATGTCGCGGGCGATGGTGCCGGGCATGGCGCGGCCCATCTTCTTGTAGAGGGCCGTGACCACGCGGTCGATCTTGGCGCGCTTGGCGATGCCGTTGCTGGCCGCCGTGGCAGTGCCGCAGGCGGAGGCGAAGATCAGGGCAGTCTCGTAGTCCTCGCCGCTCGTGACCTTGGCCAGGAAGCCGGCAACCATGGAGTCGCCGGCGCCGGTGGCGTTGACGAGCTTGACCTTGGCCGTGGGGACAATGTGCTCCACGCCGTTCTCGTCAAGCAGCAGCGAGCCGTGGCCGCCGCAGGAGATGATGACGTTGCGCGCGCCCTCCTCGTGCAGCTTGTGCGCGTAGGGCATGCACTCCTCGGGGGACTCGATGCTGACGCCGTAGATGCGGCCGACCTCGTGGTTGTTGGGCTTGATGAGGAAGGGGCGGGCCTTGAGGGACTCCATGAGGAGCTGTCCGGGGGCGTCCACGACGAACTGGATGCCGCGGCCGGCGAGCTTGCCCATGATCTGGGTGTAGATGTCCTCGGGAAGCGAGTTGGGGATGGAGCCGGTGAGGACGAGCGTGTCTCCGGCGCGGACAACGTCCATGCGCTCCAGGAGCTCGTCGACCTTCTTCTCGGGGATCTTGGGGCCCATGCCGTTGACCATGGTCATGACGATGCCGTTTAGCTTGATGTTGATGCGGGTGTTGCCGCGGTCGAGGCGCACGAAGTTGGACGCGATGCCCTTGTCCTGCAGCTCGGTGAGCAGGTAGTCACCCGTGAAGCCGCCGGCTATGCCCATGGCGATGCTGGGGACGTCGAGCTCCTTGAGGAGGGTGGAGATGTTGATGCCGTTTCCTCCGCAGTACAGCTCCTCGGAGCTGGAGCGGTTGGTGAAGCCCATGTCGAGGGTGAGGGGGTGCATAACGTAGTCAAGTGCCGGGTTCAACGTCATCGTGTAAATCAACGCGATCTCCTTCCGACCGTCTGCTCTCAAGCTTTCAGTATGCAACATCCCGAAGTTCGTTCGCGCGTAAAAATCGACCGTTTACGGCTCTTGGCAAAGAATTTTTAGCCAACTCGTCACAAAAAATAGATACAAGTGACAAAAAGGGCCAGGCGAGAAACCCGCCCGGCCCGCAGATGCGATGGTGCGCCCTGAGGGATTCGAACCCCCGACCTTGAGATTAGAAGTCTCCTGCTCTATCCAACTGAGCTAAGGGCGCAAGCGTTGCCTATTCTAGCACCCCGGCGGCCCGGGCCGCCAGCACGCCACAGACCGTCTTGGAGTCCTGGATGGCGCCGGCAAGGACGGCCCGCACCACGTCGGCGGCAGGCAGCCACGCCACGCGCAGGAACTCCCCCTCGTCCGGGCAGGCTGGGCCCTGGGCAAGCCCCGTGGCCAGAAAGACGTCGGTCTTCTCGTCGGTGAATCCGGGAGAGCCGTAGACGCGCACGAGGTGGCGCAGGTCGGATGCCACAAGGCCGGTCTCCTCGGCAAGCTCGCGAGCGGCGGCCGCGCGGGGCTCCTCGCCGGGCTCCAGGCGGCCGGCGGGAATCTCCAGCGTCACGCGGCCGAGCGCGCAGCGGTACTGGCGGACCAGGCAGACCCTCCCCTCCCGCACGGCAACCACGCCGACGCCGCCATGGTGGCGGGCTATGAAGCGCGGGGCGCGGGCGCCGTCTGCGGTCTGGACCTCAAGGCGCTCGGCGGCAAAGACCGGCGTCTGCGCCAGCGACTGGGCACCGATGACCTTCTCGGCAAGTGCGGGGTCTGGGGCAAGGGCGTCCCGCACGCTAGCGGGGACCTCAGGGCAATCCATGGCGCCTCCTAGTAGGCGGAATACTCGCCGGTTGCGTAGTCAATGGTAAAGCCGTAGGCCGTGTTGAAGACCTCGACCTCCTGGTCAAGGGTACCGTCCGAGCTCCTCACGTCCACGATGACGCTCCTGGGCAGAAGCTCGGAGCCCTCGTAGACGGGCGTGGCGCAGTACCAGACGGTGCCGCCGGGGTGGGCGTCCAGCCAGTCGCGCGCCAGGACCTCGGTGTGGGCCATGCCGCCGTCCTGGCCGGTGTTGTCTCCCACGTTCTGGGTTCGCGTGCCGCAGACGAGGTTCTCCATGCGGTTCTGCCCGCCCAGGGACTTTGCCACCAGGTGGCTGCGGTTGAAGAGGTAGCCGTTGTAGACCGAGCCGTCCGGATTGGTGATGGTCACCTTGGCGTTGTGCCCCCAGCCGGAGGGGTGCAGGTCGGAGAGGCCGTCCCTGTCTGCGGCCTCTCCCTGGAGCATGAGGTCGTAGGTGACGTTGGCCACGCAGCGGCCCGCGCGGTCCAGGCCGTCAAGCGGCGCGTAGCGGACCTCGCCTGCGGGCACGTCCTCGTCCACCACGGCGGGCCCGATGACGCGGTAGTAGTCCGGAAAGGCAACTGGGTCCCAGCCGGTCCACCAGGTCTGGCGGCTTGCAGACTCGGTTTGCGTCTGGGAGGAGGCCTGGTATCCGGCCTGCTGAACCGGCTGGTTGGAGGCGGCCGGCTGGGAGAGGTCCACTCCCAGGTACGCCGCAAATCCGACGACAAGGGCGAGCGCGGCCGAGACGGCCCTTCTCTGCAGGCGAGAGACCCTCCCGCGTCTGGCCATGCGCTTCTCCCCTCTCTGACGTGCCGAGATAGCAAAAGACCGGACATCCGAAGATGCCCGGTCATTCAGTTCGTGGTGGATCGTCAGGGGTTCGAACCCTGGACCTTGGGATTAAGAGTCCCCTGCTCTACCAGCTGAGCTAACGATCCGTAATGAAATGGTGGATCGTCAGGGGCTCGAACCCTGGACCTTGGGATTAAGAGTCCCCTGCTCTACCAGCTGAGCTAACGATCCATATTCCATTAAATGGGGTGGGTGAAGGGTCTCGAACCCTCGACCTACGGAGCCACGGTCCGTCGCTCTACCAACTGAGCTACACCCACCATTTGCTTCCCTCACAGGCAGCTCGTTTATTATGCAAACTCCCAGTCGCCAATGCAAGCACTTTTTTGCGGCTAATCGAAAAAAGTTTCTGACGGGCGCCGGAACCGCAGCGATACCTGCGGCGGAAGCTGCCGCAGGCTGCCAGCGCTAGCCCTGCGCCAGGGACGCCTGGCCCAAGAGGGCCAGCACGTCGTCGCGCGTGAGCGTGGCGGAGCGCACGGCCTCCGCGCCCAGCACGCTCTCGGCAAGGCCGCGCTTGGACTCCTGCATCTTGAGGATGCGCTCCTCGACGGTGCCCTCGCAGATGAGCTTGAAGACCGTGACGTCACGGCGCTGACCGATGCGGTAGGCACGGTCGGTTGCCTGGTCCTGCGCGGCCACGTTCCACCACGGGTCGTAGTGGATGACCACGTCAGCCGCGGTGAGGTTGAGGCCCACGCCACCGGCCTTGAGGCTCACCAGGAAGACGTCGGCCTCCCCCTCCTGAAAGCGGCGCACCAGCCGCTCGCGGGCCTCCTTGCTCGTCTGGCCCGTGAGCTGGAAGTACGAGAGGTGCGCCTCCGAGAGCCGGGAGGCCAGGAGGTCGAGCATGCTCGCGAACTGCGAGAAGACCAGTACCTTGTGGCCGGCGTCTACCGCCTGCGAGACCAGCTCCAGGCAGGTCTCGAGCTTGGCGCTGCCGTCCTGGTAGCCCTCTATGCACAGGCGTGGGTCGCAGCAGATCTGCCGCAGGCGCGTGAGCTCCGCCAGCACCTTGAGCTTCTCGCGGCCGAGTCCGCTCGGGTCCCCCGCGCGCACCATGTGCTGGACCTGCAGGGCTATGCGGTCCTGGTGGGCAAGGTAGAGCTTCTTCTGCTTGGGGCCCATCTGGGCCATGACCACGCTCTCGGTCTTCTCGGGAAGGTCTGCCAGGACCTCGGACTTGAGGCGCCTGAGCACGAAGGGGCCAACGGCGCACTGCAGGAGCCTCTGGCCCTCGGCCTCCCCCGCCTCCACGGGACCCTCGTAGCGCTTGGCAAACTGGTCGCGGGTGCCCAGGTAGCCGGGCATGAGGAAGTCGAAGATGCTCCAGAGCTCCGCCAGGCGGTTCTCTATGGGCGTGCCCGTGAGGGCCAGGCGGACGTCGGCGTCAAGGCACTTGACGGCCCGCGTGACCTGGGCCTTGGGGTTCTTGATGTACTGCGCCTCGTCGAGCACCACGCGCGAGAGGTGCAGCGGCGCGTACTCCTCAACGTCTCGGCGCAGGAGGTCGTAGGAGGTCACCAGGACGTCCGCGCCCTCGTGCCCGCCGATGAGGACGCGCCGGGCGGCCTTGGTGCCCAGCACGGCCACGGCGGCAAGGCCCGGCGCGAAGCGGGAGATCTCGCTCATCCAGTTGTAGACCAGGGAGGCCGGGCAGACCACCAGCGTGCACCCGCCGCGACCGGCCTCCTTCTGCGCCAGCACGTGGGCTATGACCTGCAGCGTCTTGCCCAGGCCCATGTCGTCTGCCAGGATGCCGCCAAAGCCCAGGCGCTCGAGGGTGCCCAGCCACCTGAAGCCGTCCTCCTGGTAGCCGCGAAGCGTGGCCTCAAGCCCCGCCGGGACGTCTATGTCGGCGTCGCCGTAGGACTCGAAGTCCCGCACGATCCGGCGGAAGCCGGCGTCGCGCTCCAGGCGAACTCCGTCGGCCCGCTCCAGGAGCGCGTCTATGAGCAGGGAGCGCGCCGAGGCAAGGCCCGTCCTTCCCACGGCGAGCTCCTCCACCGAGACGCCCAGGCCGTCCGCAAGCTCCTGGGCAACCTTGAGGTTATCGCCAATGCGCACCAGGTCACCGCTGGTGAGCCGCACGTAGCGCTGCTGGCGAGAAAAGCCGTCCAGGTACTCGACGAGCTCCTCCTTGGTGAGGCCGGAGGCGCCCAGCTCCACGTTAAGCAGGTCGCTCTTTACCGTCGTGCGCACCGAGAGGCTCGGCGCCGGGCGCACGCGGATGCCCCGCAGGCGCTCCGAGAGGAGCACCTCCCCCAAGCCGTCGAGCTCCGAGAGGCCGTCGGTGAGC
>ERZ1034865.752-NODE-752-length-17502-cov-26.562504_pt1 | contig 17502 bp, 16 predicted proteins | sample MGYA00520632_ERZ1034865 | MGnify/ENA primary metagenome ERZ1034865 (study PRJEB33766, sample SAMN09781738) | gut metagenome | biome: gut microbiome | host: Homo sapiens | place: Madagascar | study: EMG produced TPA metagenomics assembly of the PRJNA485056 data...
CATAAGCATAAGCAGCTCTTAACTGACGGTTCGTTTCTTCACGAATCTTAATGTAATATTGAAGCTTCTGGTTTTCAATGTTTTTGTATTGAGTAAGATCAATCTTTCCAGCATCTTCGGCACTGTCGATTCTGGACTTTTCAATTTCTTCTCTTTGCTCTAATAAATAGATTTCATGTTCAATATCAGAAATGCGTTTCTTTGCAATCTCTCTATCTAAATCAAAAAGTTCTTCCTGAAGACCACGATCCTTGTCGATGTATTTCTTTCTGCCAACAAAGTATTTTTGTCTTAATTTTTCAATGCCGTTATAGTATTCTTGGGCATCGATAAGCTCCATCTTGTAAAGATGATCAAGAGCGGCACGTTCTTTTTCATAAGCCTTAAGCCAGCGATCTTCACCACTGCCAGTTCTAAAACTATTAAAGTTTCCGGATTCAACTTGTTTTGCTTGATTTTCTGTGGATTTTTTAATCCAATCAATTTGGGCTTTAATGGATGCTTTTTGATCGTCAGTAAGGGTCTCATTGGCTTCAATTAAAGCAAGTTTGGCATAAACGTTAGACCAAATTGCACTAGTGTTTTCGGTAAATGAGTTAGTTAAACCATCAAGAGATTTTCCCTGATTAGCATACTCTGTAGCAGTGTCAAGCAACAATTCAGCCGATTTAGCTCCGGCCTCCATAATTCTTGCAGCAGCTACTTTTTTCAATGACTCTTGGGTAAGATTCAGCTGTCCATTTTCGTCAACCAGATACCCCAGATAGGTTCCCGCCAGACTTATAATGGACTGCCAAGTGTCAACTGACATCTCACCAGTTTCATTATAGTTATAGAGAGCATCACTTACCGTTGTATAAGCCGACTGAAGATCATCCAATTTCTTAGTGGCTTTAGAGGCTTCTTCAGATGCAAGAGAAATAATGTTTTCGCCATGTACGGCTTTAAGATATTGCTTCTTCTGATTTAGGGCATCGATTTGGTTTTCATATTCAGCAGTTTCCGCTTTGAGAGAATTGATATAATTATCATCATAAAGATCAGAACCACCATTTTTATAAACCAGTGCTAAATCAGCTTGCTTCTTTGCCAAATCCTCTTGTGCGGCTGCAATTGCATCATCAATACCCTGAATCGCATCCTTATAAGAACTCTCTGTAATTTCATCAAGAACTTTTTTGAGCTTTTCAAATTTTCCAGTGACAAAATCAACTTGCGACCAATCATAGGTGGAATTTTCATCCATAAACTTCTTGGCTTCATCAGCTGTCAAAGTGCCGCTGGCAATCTTATCACGAACAGAACTGGCCATAGTCGATTTGGTTTGATAATCAGAAATCAAACTTTCGGCTCGTTTTGCTGCATTCGCTTTTTTCTGTTCTTCAATAAATTTGTCAATCTGAGCCTGAAGCTTCTCGCCGCTATTTTTGTCAAATACAAAATCAGGGTTTAAGATGATTTGAATATCACTGATAGACAGCTTATTGAACTCATCTTCTGTTAAGGCATATCCGATTTTTTCTTCAATTTGGGATTTGGAATCTTCTAAGGAAAATTCAGGAGTGATATAAACCTTAATTTTTTCCCAAAGGTCTTCTGGTAAGACTTTTTGAATGGCTTTTATTTGATTTTGATAATCCGAAACAGAAAGATTTGCCCAGGCATCCCCATTCATAAAATTGAGAGCAGAAGACAGGGCATCCTTCATTTGCTGGGAAGTATTAGGATCGGTTAGGGGAGCAATAAGGTTGTCTCTAAGCCATGTTTCCATATCTTCCTTAGTCTTAAACTGGCTAAAGAATTGATAGTCAAAGTTAGAAACAATCTGTTTGATGCCATCTTGTGTTTCTTGATCAAGTTTTTGGAAGTCAAAACCTAAATAATCCTCATCTTCAAGAAGGGCGGAGAGAATGGGCTTGATCTGATTGGTGGAAGTGTTGAGGTCTTTAACAAGGGAATTGTATGCGAATTGGACTTTTGAAAAAATCTTTTCGATTTGATCAGTGTCACTAGGATCAATGTTAAGAAAATCAGAAAAACTTAATCCATCAATATTGGCCATTGCAGATATAATATGGTTATATCTTTTGGAATACTCTTTTAAAGTGTCTATTCCAAATTGAGAGGCATATTTTTTGTTATATTTATCTTCGCTTGATATTTTTCTTGGATCAATAAGATGAAAGGCTTGATAGTTCTTGCGAGTAAGATTGTCTAGTATATTCTTAAGCTCGTATGCTCTGGTAGTGTCAGAACTATTTAGACCATAATCCTTAACATTTTCCTTCCAATAGCCATCAAGAACATCATTAGCATTATTCAATACAGCTTTTCTGTTTTCTTCTTTTAATTTTTCATATGCTTCGGTAAGTTCTTCAATGTTCCCTTTATTTTTTAGAATTGCATTTCCTTCATCTGTCCACCCAGAGATCAATTCAGGAAACATATCGGCTATTTGATTCACAATATTATTATATTGGGCATATTGATCTGTAGTCAAACTAATATTATGACCAAAAGAGTCCACACCTTGCGAGAGACGTTGATAATCAGAAGAAATATTATCAATTGTGTTTTTATTAGAACTTAATGTTTTGCGTTGGTTTTCCCATTCTTGAGTAATTTCATGAGATTTGTTAATAACTTCTTGGGTATGAGTGGCTAATTTTGTAAGTCCTTTAATTAACAAATCCACTGCAATTGAAAGACCAAAGCTTATTGCCATGTTGGCAGCTACCGTAGCAGCTTTCATTGCTACCAACTTTGCTGTAGCCCCAGCTGTTTTGACACGAAGCTCATCCTGGCTTGTTGCATAATTCTTTGTTAAATCACTAGCATCTTTCAGTTTACTTAAAGAATCTGCATCCTGTCCGGAAAGGTATTCGAATAGGTTGGCATGATTATCTGCATTGATATTAAGATCTTTTAGAATTCCATCAATATCGATCTTATCATTTCCAGCCTCTTTGATCTTACCAAAAAAGGTTTCAATTAATTTTTGATCATCGGCAATACGGGCCTTGAACTGATCATCAGATACAGAAAGCTCAATTTGAGCTTGTGAGGTGAAATAAGACTTGAAGAAGTTCTTAATTCTTGCGCCAAGAGAAGTATTACCATTTTTATTTACCTTTCCAGATTCTTTAGAAATCTGGTTCAGTTCTGCTCTAATTGTTTTAATAACATCTTCGTTTTGTCCCAAAACAGTCTTATAAATATCACCATTGCTACTTTTTCCTACACCAAAGGGATTAAGTATCATATCGTTTCCGGCACAAATTGAGGGAATGTGTCGAAATGTGACTTTTGCTATAGGTGTAGGTTTGTCAAACATATTGAACAGCGAACTCAATAGGAGAAAGCCAGTGGAGGGGCCTCATGGGCAAGTTGTTGGAACGACGGTTGTGAAGGGAAAGCTGCTTGGCGAAATCTTCGAGAGAATAGAACGAGTGGCAGGAATAGAACCGCTTTTGGTCCTCCCGGTGGCTGCGCTCGACCTTGCCATTGTGGCGGGGCGTGTAGGGGCGGATGAGCTTGTGGCGGATGCCCAGCTGGGCGGCGGTTTTCTCAAACAGCGTCGGCAGGTCCCGTTTGCTGCCCGAAAACCGGTTGGTGAATTCAAACCCGTTGTCCGTCTGGACACATTCCACCTTGATCCCACGGCGTGCGTACCACGCGGTCAGCCTCCGCAGGAAGTCCGCCGAGGAGTAGGTGGACTGTTCCGGATAGGCGGCCAGAAAACGAAGCCGTGTGAACTCGTCGATGGCGGTGTATTGGAACAGTCGGAGCTCGGGATCCGCGATGCAGCTTCGTGGAACGACCTTCACATCGACCTGTATACGCTCTCCGGAATGGGTCATCTGCTCGTAGGGCTTGGGAGCGTACTTCTTTTTAGGCTTTTGGGCAGGAAACAGACCCAGCCTGCGCATGACCCGGAACAGGCTTTCCGGGCAGCGGGTGTAGCCCCGGGCCTTCAGGCGGTGCCAAAGCTCGATCATGCCCAGGGTCGGGTTCCGGCGGCGCATATCGCGGATGAGTTTCAGTTCGTCCTCTGTGTGCTGGTTTGGGTGGCTGTGAGGGCGTCTGGAGTGGCAGGTCAGGGACGTCACACTTCCGTCCCAGCGCTGTTTCCAGAAGTAGATGTAGGAGCGACTTTTGTTGTACTTCCGGCTTGCCCGGCTGACGCCGTATTTTTCCGCATACTTCATCAGGGATTGACGATAGGCCATGTCCTGTGTTATACTGTTGCTCATGAGAGATATGGCTCCTTCCGCTAAGTTTTGGTGTGGTAACTTAACTTTAGCACATGAGGTCGTATCTCTCAACCTTTTTTTATTTCTCTGTCCAAGATGTATTATAGTACTACAGTGTCGAAATGTGACTTTTGCTATAGGTGTATTGAAATAAATAACAAAATGTGGTATACTGGAACAAAAGAATTATCGAACAAAGGAGATTTCTATATGACCATTTGTCCAAATTGCAAGAAAGAGATACCCGATAATACTCCATTTTGCCTTTTTTGTGGTACTGATTTAACCGTGGATAGTGAATCTTCATTAAAAGAAAATGAAAATCCGATGCCAAAAAATCAGAAAGAAGAGTCTTCAACTATAAAATTTTATAGCATTATAGGTTTTATAGCTTGGCTTATAATAATTTTGGGATTCATTTTTAGTCTTATAATTGGAAGTGCTCTGGGCTATCATAATGATTTCAACTGGCCTATCTTCCTCGGCATCTTTTCCGGTTCCATTGTTACCGGTATTCTTTTCTTAGCTATCAAGAAGCATCTGCTTAATCAGGAAATAGCCATTGAGTTATTAAAAGAAATTGCGAAGAAATAAGTTGGACTGTGTATAAAATCGAAGGTTCAGCATAGGATAGTATAGGAATGTACTTGCATTTGAAAAGTGTAGCACCTGACCCCTTGACATTTTAAGCACATTGTGCTATAATAATTATGCAAGTAAATTGCCAGTTCGTCCTCCGGTGTCCTTCGGGCCCGGGGGCTCCTTTATTTTTTGGAGGCAATTACAATGGACAAGAATTTTAAAACATACAGACAACTCCTTACCATCTTACGTAATCGTGGGATGAACATAAAAAAGGGTTCTCAGGGTTCGCACGTTATAAGTATCCTAGAAAAGGAAAATTATTACAACGTAATCAACGGTTATAAAAAACTATTTCTTGATCCAGCATCCACCTCTACAACAGAAAAATACAAAGCTGGCACTACTTTTAATGAAATATATGCCCTTTATAATTTTGATCGTGAAGTTCGTCATATCTATCTAAAATACTTGCTGAAAGTAGAAAACTCATTTAAATCCATATTGTCCCATGAGTTTTCCAATCGATATGGTCATGATAATTATTTGAAGCTGGAAAATTTCCATATAGGCCCATCACTTGATAATAAAGTGCTTCAACGGATTGCCAGAATCAATAACCTTGATATGAAAACCGATAAGGCCGAAATTCAACGTCTTAGTGCAGAAGAAAATATTGAAGCAGTAATCAGATTAACCGGAGATATTCAACAAGAAATTGCTCGTCAAATGAGCAAACACCATCAAGCAGTAACTCATTATATGTCTGAGTATGGATATATACCACTATGGGTTTTAGTGAACGTTCTTACATTTGGCAAAATTACAACGTTCTACAAGCTAATGAAGCCAGCCGATAAAATAGCTGTGGCAAAGAGATTTAATGTTGCCAATGATGAACTTCATAAATATATGGAGTTATGTGGCATAGCTAGAAATCAATGTGCTCATGATGAACGATTCTTTGATATTAAATTTAAAAGAAATTTGCGATCTAACAACATTGCAAAATTCAATGTTCTCAATTTACCACAAGACAAAAGCGGTTCATATCCACATGGAACAAATGATGCCTATGCCATTGCTATTATTTTTGCAATTCTTCTTAGCAAAACCGACATAAAAGATTTTGTGTCCGCAATGAAGTCAGCCTTTAAGAAGTTGGCAAAAGAATTACATACCATTTCAATCAATGATGTCATGAATGAGATGGGATATTATAGCTCTTGGGCTAATCTCGTAAAATTAAAGTAACCACTCAACTTAAATCCACACCAACAAAAAAAGGAAGTCCTCTCCATGCACACCTGTCCGGTTTGCGAAAGAAAAATCACTGTAAACGGAATTCCATTCTGTCCGTTCTGTGCAGCAGATCTATCATTAAACACAGCAATCTTGCACACCAGCAAATCAATCTTACTTATTCTCATTTGTATCATTGCTTTGTTGTTAAGCAATCTTTTCTTTAAACACAAGCATTATAGGCATAGCTTCTGATAGGTTATGCCTATCTTCTAAGATGTTAATCTTCCCAATAATCTATCAATTCTTGTCCATCTCGGCTTTTGTTGGAATCAGGATAGAATTGTTCAACAACGTCCAAGTATTTTTCCAAGACACAACTTAAATTGCTGTAATCATATTTCATCTTCTCTTGATCTAAATCAATAGCAAATCTCTTAACTTGTGGCACTAGTTTTCCATTGATTTCTACAGTGAAACTACCTAAATTGTTATTGGAGAAATATTCTCCTTCACTTCTTTTGCATGGGTTTTTAATTTTAATAGTAATTGTTGTCATTTATATCACTCCTAATTTTGTTGACGAAAGGTGATCAATATGAAAATGAATTTGGATTGTATTCGTGACATTCTTCTATATGTTGAAGAAAACTTACTTGTTGAAATTGTCGATGGATATAAGGTTAAGCATAAAGATTTTTCTTTATTAACCCTTTGTAATGGGTTACAAAGCAAATATAATAAAGAAGATGTTTGGTATAACACCCAATTATTAGCAAATGCTGGTTTTCTTGAGTTTCACACTGATATTAATCAAGATAAATTAATTTTAGCTAATCATCAAATCTATTCCATTACTTACGCTGGCCATCAATTCCTAGAGACAATCAAACCTAAAACAGTTTGGGAACAGACCAAGATGGTAGCCACCAAAGCTGGTTCGTCCGCTCTTCAATTCGTTGCATCTACTGCTCAAATGATACTTGCCGAATGTGCCAAACAAGCCGTAGCCTCATTTATTAGTGGAGGATCCGCTCCAATATAAGCCGCTATTCTCTGTTGGCTCCTTGCATATTTCTTTTTCAATCTCATACCGAATCCTTTGGTAGACCTTCGAAAGTCTGTCCCATTCGGCCTTGAACTCCGGATTTTTCAAGCATCGGTCAAGACTATCATGGAAAGATATATGGGTAGACATTGTATCAAACTCCTTTCTATGAGCATAATATAAAAGCACCTCTTGACAAATCAATCCAAACCAATTATAATACAACTATAGTGTAGTTATCTAGCGTCATACGAAGGAGGTTCTTCATGGCTACTTCAAGTATCACTCATAATTTCGTTATTTCCAGCCCTAAAAATGTTCAAAACTTTGTATCTGCCATGGATAAAGCAAGCAAGGTTCCTCAAAAAAGACAAGAACTTCCAGGAAGACAATTAACAGACCCCAAGGAAATTCTTGATTTAATGGCAAGAAGGAAGAGAAGACATGGCTGAGCAATACTCCATAATTAATATACAAGACCTTATGGGTGTGAATACTTCATTAAATATCGGAGAGAAAGATCTAAACGACTTGCTCTCCGATTTCTCTTGTCCAAAAAATCCACAAGTAGAATATTTTTTACATCATAATGCAATTGAGTTTGCTAAAAAAGGACAATCAATTACTTATTTGGTTTTTGATAATGAAAATACAAATTTAGTTGGATATTTTTCATTAACCATCAAACAGATAAGTATCCCTGAAAAAAAACGTTACCAATAAAACCAAAGACAAAATTAGGCAAATAGCTACTTATGACACGGACACTGAAACATACACCGCTTTGGCTTATCTGATTGCTCAATTAGGAAAGAATTACTTATTAAATAAGCATGAGCAAATTAGTGGAAAAACTTTGCTTGGATTTGCCTTAGAAATTATTTCTCAGCTTAAACATTTCATAGGAGGCAAAATAGAATTTTTGGAATGTGAAGATAATGATTTTCTCTTGAACTTTTATAAACAAAATGGTTTCGTACAATTCAATAGACGAAAACCTGCTTCGAAAAATGGCGAAGATCAGGCAATGCTCAATCAACTATTAAAAATCATTTAATCTTAAAATTAACAACAAAAAAACATCTTCCTTTTACTTGTAGGAAGATGTTTTTTGCTAAAAATTGGGTTTGCTGATTTTGTAAGCCAGCAAACCCAAGGCTAAAAGGAGATCGTTGTTCCCTTAAAGGCCCTAAGAACAGCGATCTATCTAATGTCTGCCGACCAATGGTCAAACAAACGCTGCAAACTAATATGAAAAGATTCCGTAGAATCAGTTCACACATATATTATATGTACCATCCAGAAAATGTCAAGGCCATTTTTAAATGAAACCCCATATAATATTAATACCAGCGCCATTAAGATTCTGGATATTTGCCGACTTCTTTGCAAAAATCAAGATAGTCATCAACTGCTTGATGAAACTCGACTTCAATATTTTTTGAGTTTTCGCACTCAAAGTCAACATAATCTCCGATACCTTCAATTTTTCCTCTGAACAATTTGCCTTGGGCATCAAATTCGACTTTGGTATGATAACCCTTATATTCTAAAATATTACTCATTATATTTCTCCCAAATCTCTTAAAAACTTCGAAAAACTATCAATCGCTCCAGGACTCATAACATCTCCAGGATGAGGCTTATGAAGTAAAAATATTTTTCCATCGCTTTTCCGATAAAACTTCATCCTAGATCCAGATGTCTTACCTTTTGTGTACTCATTAAATCCCAATTGTATTAGCAACTTTCTTGCTTCTGAATAAGTATAATCTTTAGGTCTTAAAATTATTCGCTGTTTAGCCTTTTCTAATTGGCTCATAGAGCAACAACTCCTGCTGTAACTGACTTCTAGTTACAAGCAGTATATCAAATTACAATCATTTTGTCAATAACAATAGTACATTAAAAGTCACATTCTCTGGGATTTCCCCAGAAGTTCAGAATACACCTTCGAAGCATTCCGTTCAATCAGAATACTCCCGTCCCGTCTACTCGTTGAACCGTGCCCCAATGATACCCTCATATCATTTCTTTTACCACCATAAGGTAGGGTAGGGGGTTGGCTGCTGATTACGGATTATCACGGCACTTAGCACCAATGGGACATTGGCTTTTATCTCAGCATATGCCATCTATCTTATTTTTTCTGAGTTTCCTCACCATGACGTTTTGATTTTCATCATCCGCTTTGGTCAGATAGCTTTACCGTTTCCCAGCAATTTGAGACTGCACGACTCCTTTCGGACATCCTATCAGTTGATTTTCATCTCCCAATAAGAGGGCATAAATAGTCCACCATCGTTTTTTCCTAATAAACTCATGGCTGCTGACGCTGCTGTGATCACAGTAGGCAGCAACCCAAAGGTATCTACTACATTTTTAACACCTTCAGAAATATTCGTTAGACCGCTTAAAGCAGTTTTGATCCAATCAGAATCAACAATTGTTCTCGCAAGATCTTCAAAAGAAGCAATCATTTTCTGAGTTCTGGCTTCAACGCTATCCTGAATAATCGTATACTTTTCAAGCGAGGTTCCATTCGAATCTGCTGCGACTTGAGCGTATTCAAGGGCAGTATCATAATTCTGCATCAGAACCAGGAAATTTTCGTACTGATGAGTACCGGCCAAGGCACTTGCAACAGCTCTCTGCTGTACAGAACTTAAACTATCCCACTTGTCAGCAATCTCATCCAAGACTTCGCCAAAATTACGGAATTCAGAATTACTATCTCTGAGTTTAATACCCGCACTCTTTAATGCAGTTTCAACATTACTTAAACTCTCACCAGTTTCAGGATCACTAAGATTACCGGCTTTGATATTACCCATGCGGGCAAATATGCTTTTAAGAGATTCGCCCACAGTTTCCATCGATCTCTGTGTCGTTTCTCCGATTACAGCCGCATAGCCGATAAGCTTATTCATATCAATACCGGCAAGCTTTGCACCAGCAGCCGTTCTGGACATGGCTTCTGCCAAACCGCCAGCCGATACCGCAGCCTCTCTATCAACCGCAGTAAGCTTGTCTACAATTCCAAGAGAATCGCTTACGGAAACATTATAACCTTTAATCGCCGAAGTAAGATACTGCGTTGCCTCTGCCGTTTCAACCTGGCCTAATTTTGCCAGCATTGTGCTATTAGCAATTAATTGATTAGTCTCTTCAATACTATAACCCTGACGCACCCAGCTGTCAGCCGAAGAAAGAATAGAAGTAGTCGTAGTTCCCAACTGTTTTGCCAAATCAACATAGCTATCTAACAATCCATCTACTTGAGTCTTGGTAAATCCACTAGCAATTTGTAAATCCGTTAAACTCTTATCAAGAGTAGTTACAGTTGAAACCATCTTTTTAACGGTTTCAATACCCTTCATTACAAGCTGACTTACTCCAAGCCAAGAACTGAACTTGGTAATATTAGCCCCAAGCTTTTCGGTGAACGACATGGTGAGTTTACCACTGCTCTGTAATTCTTTCTTAAGAGCACTAGTCTGTGCTCTGACTTCAGAAATCCGTTCAGAAGTAGTAAGATAACCGGTGTTTACCTTTGCAAGAATCTCCTGAATCTTACCTAAAGACTCTGGATCATTGGCAATGTTTTTATTCTTCGACCAACTTGTTAATTCAGCACGAAGTTTTGTAATTGTAGTATCTCGCTTAGTTTCAAAAAGATCATCCTTATTCTGAGCCTTGATTTTCGCAAATTCGCTCTGAATCTGGCGTAATCTTGCGATATACTTATCAAGCGCTTCAGTATCAGGAGCCACAAATCCATCTTTGGAAGTATCAAATACAGCACTTCGAATCTGTTCAATCTTTTGCTTATATTGCGTTGCTTGGCCTTTAAAGGCATTAGACTTCGAAACTCCTTCTACGGTATTTAAAAGCTTTGAAAGAGATTCTAATTTTCCTTCATACTTATTTAATGCCTTAACTTGTGTTTGAACTTCATTTGTTTGTTTTTTGATAATCGCAGATAATTTATCTTGAGTAAGGTTAGGATCATTAAGAGCTTTTTCAATTGCCCCAATAGAATCTGTATATGCCCTGTTTACAGTCGTTGCTTGTCCAACCAAAGTTGTATCAATTTTACTAGTGTCAATCGATCCATCAGATTTAAGTTGACCTCCGGACGAAATAGCTGCTTCACTTATCATGTTTTGTAAAGCTTCTTTTGCTTTTTCAGCCCTATCTTCCAAAGAAATAATCTTAGTCTGAGTATTCTCTAAGAAAGAATTATCCCCAGTTCCCTTAAGGGTAAATATCATTTCCTTGAGAGTATGATTGGCATCTTCTGCGGCAACCGTAACCTTTTTAATTCTACCTTCAGCATCAACCAGACCATCCGTATCAATACTTAAAACCGTATCTCCCTTGGCTTCAATTTTAGACTTAAGTTCCGACTCAATCTTATTGGCATCTCTAACTTCATAAGTTGCCATACCAGTAGGAGTAACCGGTTTCTTGGAATTTGCCTTATTAAGCTCTGTGTTTCGCTGCTTGATCTTTTCAAGCTGCTCCTGAATTAGGGCGGTCTGCTCCGTTAAAATCTTCTTAAGCTCATCTTTTGAAGCACCAGAAGCAACGGCATCATCAATCGCCCTTTTTCCATCGGCTACAAGCTGAGAAATAGCATCTCTGTATTTGATGATTTCAGAATCCTGAAGATTTTTAGCATCCTTGATATTAACTTCAGGGTTGTCCATTGCGGCCAAAGAAGTTTTAACCTTATCGGCATACTCCTGAATCGTTTCTGCATACTGAATAATTTCAGTAGTAGTATGCTGTAAAACCTTTTTGTTCCCTAAATCGGTTAATTTAAAAGAAAGCTTTTCAATTTGGTCATTGGCATCCTTCAGCTCTACGGTTAAGCTCTTAATGTTTCCTTCAGCATCACGCAAATTGGATTTGTCGATATTAAGAACCGACTTATTTTCTTTGGCTGCGTAATCTCTGATTGCCTTTTCTAATTCATCAGAATTTGATGTTTCAGAAAACGAAAGAATATTTAGGTCTACCTGTTTGGTTTTCTTTGTGTTTTTTTTCTTAGTGCCAGATCCAGTACCAGTGCTAGAGCCAGTTCCGTTATTTTCATTACCAACTGCTTTAACAGCCTCATCTACAGCTTTCTTCGCAAGCTCTTCAAGATTCTGGGAGATCTTACTACCACCACCAAGAGAAAATTCTAAACTAAGAGTTTTCTTTAATTTTTCAACCTGAGCAGTAATGTCCGCAATAGATTGCGTAACATTGTCTTTCATGGTAGAAAAATCATTAGTGACATTGGCTGCAAACTGATTCTTAAATTCCGGATCGGAAAGTATAGACTTAAGGGATTCAAGGGAACCAGAAATGGCCTCAATTTGCTGTTTGGTAGTTTCTGTCTCTACGGCTTGGGACAATTGTTCGGTAGAAGAAGTTTTTTTCGTGGCCTTTGTGGTCGATTTTTCAACTGCATCTGAAATGTTCGAAATATTATTTTCAACTTTTTGACTTTCTTTTGCAACTTCTTTAAAACCGCCAAGTAATTTTTCCAAAGAAATATCAGAAGGGAATTGTCCTTTAAAAGTTCTATTACCACCGCCTTGATAATACAATGTGCTTAAATCCAATATTTCTTTAATTTCAGAATTAATTAATCCATCAAAACCTCTGGCCTTTTTGGCAATAGAAACAATATGCTCATATACTTTAGAGAGCGAAACTAACTTGCCAGTGGCAAGTTCAATCTGTGTTGAGTCTTCCTTGTCTACTGGAACAAAATTAATTTCAGAAACATCTTTTACGGTCTTTTTATATTTATCTGCATAAGTTTGAAGAAATGCTTGAATATAGTTGAGTTTCTTTTGCTCTTTAGTCAATTCTTGACTTAATTCTTGTTTTGTTCCATTGATGCTATTTGTGCTACTCCCACTCTTTATTTTAATAGTAGGAGAAATAGAAAGAATATTTTTAAGTTTCTGTGCTAGGTTTTCCGCATCAGAAATTGCCTTTTTTTCATCAAACTTAAGGTTAATGGGTTCAAGCTTTCCAGCAATTGCACTATTTAAATTAAACCCTTTTTCAAAGGTGATTTCTCCAATTTTAACTTTCACCTTTGAGGTTTTTCCTTCTAACGTGCTTACCTTTTTATTTAACCTATCAAGTAGTTTTTGTTCTGATTCTTTCGAATCGTCAATATCTAAACCTACTTGAATTTTTAAATCTTCGTCCATTCCAACACCCCTTTCTGTTTAAAAGAAAAGGAGAGGGAATGAACCCTCTCCGTATTTTAGTAAATCATACTCAATCGTTGATCTTCATAAACTTGCCGCAATGACAAGACCCAGGTTCTTTTTGATTCCGAAAGGCTGCACACATACACTTGGTAGTCGCATCCTTAAAAATAGAGCATGGACAATATCCACCGTTTTTAGCAAGACCTTCATCAATTTTGTGTACCAGTTCTTTATTGGGATTTAAAATAATTTTCATACGATAGTTCTCCTTATTAGTTAATCATAATGTTTCCAAAACAAATCGTTCCGGCAAGTCAGCTTACAGGTTTGTCCGTATTTAAAAGTACAATAATCGACCGTATAAAACTTTTGATTAGTAGTAGGACAATCAAGTCCTCCATAATCCCTTTTGTACGGCCCAATTTTGAGAAAATCTAAATACTCTAACAGCTCACCGAAAACAATTAAATCACTGCACCCACTATAAACACAAGTTTTTAAATGATACTCTTGCTTTATTCTGCGAAGCCATGTATATAGATTTCCAATATGTTGATCTCCACCCATAAAACATACACAGCTAATCATCCCTTCATATTTACGAAGCAAGTTCGGTAAATCATCATCGACATAATTTCCAAAGCTTTTTGATAAATAGCTGGAATGACATCCGTCACAGCCGTGTGGACATTCTGTAATATTTAAGGCAAGAGATATTTCCCCTGGAACTTCTTGAAATACAATTGAATAATCGGCATATCTTAACAGATTACTTTTCATAATACCTTTTATGTTCTTCCTTCTGACGCATTTCGGAAAACTTAGAAACTCGTTTTAAATATCCAATAATTCTAGTGATGTAATCAAGATTTTCACTACCGCACTGGGGGCATTTATCCAATCGATGCTTACTAATATGGCCGCAATCATTGCAAATAGTATTTGGAATATTAAAGGTAAAATAGGAGCAGCCAGTCTTAATTGCCGTATTAAGCAAACTTGCATACTGTTTCTTGGTTAAATGTTCCGCCAAATTGGCATGAAGTGCTGCACCACCATCAAGATACTTCGTTGTATCCTTACCGTGCATCATAAATTTGTCAAGAATCGAAATAGACTCATCTTCTGGAAGATAAAAATAGCTATTGTAGCAATCTCTGGGAGAAAAATAACCATCTTCTTTATCCCATTTGGCATTTTTAACCCCTAAGTTTTCAGCCATTCTGTTGCTTTTTAACCAACTTATTCAATGCCACGATGCTTTTATAGCATCTGCACCTTTGTTAAACCTAATATTAAATTGCTCAATAATATCAGGATTGTTTCTTAAAAATGTTTTGTATTTCGATGTATTAAAATCTATGTCTTTATCATAAAGTATACGAAACACCAAACCGTTTTCTTTACAATACTTTTTAGCTGCATTAACCTCTTCATTAAACCTTGTAGCACTTGTATAAACTAAATGATCAAATGGTTTTATTTCAATTAGTGTATTCCCATTAACTAATGCATCCGGAGTGTAATGACTTACATCTGAAATTTTAATTTGAAATGGTTCGATATTATAGTGTTTCACAACAGGGCTATTTTCAAAAAGTATATAATAGTTTAATTCCAATAAACTTCTAAAATAAATATCCTTTTGGTTCTTGATTGAAAACATATAACCCTGTATACCTTTCCCCATTTTAACTTCGGCATAGCAGCCTCTTACCCAAGCATCAGAAAATTTTTGTGGATCGTTCCATATTTCACCAGAAGCATACTTTAATTTCAAAGTTTCAGATATTTTCTTTCTTATTTCTGGCGTTCGTTCATATAGAGGCGGCGGCTTTCTTCCCTTTAATGACTCCTTTTGGTGTTGCAATCTTTCTTCTGAAAATTTTTGGCCATAAGAAGAATTTCTTCGCCCATATTTCCCATTAGTTTTAGGTTTCATGCTGGTTATAATACGATTTATACAGTAATAAGGTTGTCCATACAAGGCAGCTATTTCACCAATACACAATTCATAATCATCGTATAGAGTTAATATGTAAGATAAATCCTTGCTAATAATCCCTTGGACAACGTTTATATTATCTATTACTAATTGAGGTTTTGTGTAGTGATTGATGATAATTTTATTATTTGCGGTTTCAATTTCCCCAAATATTTTACCAGAAGAATTTTTACAAAATACCGAAAATCACCTCTTTTTTGAATTAATTTTATTGAGCAATTGATAAGTTTGATAAGTTGGCGGAGACGGTTCTTCCAAGAGTGTCTTTACACTCGACCATCCCTCTGTACTTTACCGTTAGATTATATGTACAGATCAGACTTTCGCACCCCTGTTTAATACCTACAGGGTTTCACCATTAAGTCGTTCACGCTACCATTACGCTTGCGCCCTGTCATCCATCTCTGGAACTCCAAGTCAATTAGGTGAAATTTTTTAAAAGTAGTTTATGGATTATGCTACTTTGTGCCCACTCGTTTTAGGCACGAACTCCGTATTGTACATTACATCTTTTGTTCTTGCTGCCTTGTTCTCTTCATAAATTGGACGTAAAATTGCATCCACATACTCAAAGTATTTATCGTTGGGAGAGATTTCAATACCAAGAAATTCTGCACCCTCTGCAAAACCATTTACACCTAAAGTGAGAAATTGCTTTTCAAGAGAGATATATCCTGCATTATAAATGGTCATAAGACCAGCATTATATAAGTCTTTCAGCCATGCGTTATAAGCAAGAAGATATTTATGAACTTTCTTGGCCTGTTCTCTGACCGCCTCTGAAATATCATCAAGGGTTGCGTCTGGATTAGTTCTCTTGACATTCTGAACCAGTCGGTTAATGTTTGTTGTAATTACTTTCTTGGAACCAGTAGATACACCACCAGCACCAAGGGTATAAGAGAATGTATTGTCCTGAATTTCGTTACGGAGTCTACAACATGATGCTAACGAATCAACGCTATTGCTTATGTAAGTAAAGAAAGAGTGTCCCTTTGCATACATTTCAGCAGTAAAATCAGCCCATTCTTTATCTACATATTCTTTACCGTCATTCAGAAGATTCATGGTTTCAACAGGGAAGGTGAGTACTTTCTTTCGGCGCTCTTCATTAAACCAATTCATGAACTTTTTCTGTAGCCAACTTACAGATTCCCATTTCATTGAAGTGCCGTCAGGAAATACAAAATTTTCAAACATACCCTTGAAGTATGGTTCATCAAAATAAGCAATGTTCCAAAAAACACTTTGGAAATTACGAGCCGCTGCTGGCTGATCAATAGAGTAAATTACTTGCTGAAAATATCCTTCGATCAGTTTATCCAAAGTGCGAGAACCACTTTTCCGAATTTCAACAACTTCGTCCGTGTGAAGATAATAGTCATCTCCATATTCCTTTCGAATAAAATAATCTAAATAAGAAAGAAATTCAGGAGTAGACACAGCTCCGGCAAATTGCGCTGCTACAGCAAAAACCAAATTTACAAACGATCCACAAAAGGACTGAAGATTTTTAGGCGCATCAGAAATACCGCCAATGGTTCTCAATCCACTAAAAAGAAACGGATACATCGTAATACTCACGCAATAAGCATAAATAGGCTGCGTTTCATCATGCGCATAGATTTCATGGCAATCCAATTGACGAAGATATTCTTTTGCTGTATCTTCGTCAAATAACTTCTTAAGATAAGTTATCATAATTAATCGATTGATGCCGATAGCATCTTTCTTAAATAACTCACCAAAAAGAGTGGTTACATTTTTATTTTCAACATTAGCATTAGAATCCACTTCACTTCCAGTAGAAGCGTTACTAGCTTTCTTGTATTTATCAATGAAATTTACATATTTTGCATACTTGTCACAATTCATATTTATCACCCCTCTCAAATCTTATTTAAAAAATCAATAGCATCTTTAGCTCCCAAAATTTCGTTGTCAACACTTAGGGCAGGAACCGTATTCAGTCCAAGCATTTTCATTTCTTCCACATTTGTATTTTCAACATATTTGATATGTTTTTCTTCCAACTTACTCTTTAACATTTCACAAATTGGGCAATGCGTAGTATAAAGAATAACTTTCAAAACAAACACTCCTTTATAATGAAATTATGCTTCTACCTTACCTTCCTCAACAACGATC